>Ga0307380_10010137_pt1 | contig 11897 bp, 5 predicted proteins | sample UN3MG_FD_202239 | JGI IMG/M metagenome (GOLD analysis project Ga0307380, IMG submission 202239) | Soil microbial communities from Risofladan, Vaasa, Finland - UN-3 | ecosystem: Environmental > Terrestrial > Soil > Coastal area > Acid sulfate soil | place: Finland: Risofladan, Vaasa | collected... | reverse complement strand
TTTAGCTGGCGGCATTTACTGGTAATCAAAAGGCTCAAGAACGTATTCGAACGAATCCAGAAGTCCGCCGAAACTCACAAGGACAAGGTACAGAAATACGGCGTCATCGGATTGTTTTTCTTTGTCTGGTTTCCCTTCTGGATGACAGGTCCGGTCGTTGGCTCCGTGATTGGATTTCTGCTGGGGCTGCGGGTCTGGCTGAATATGACCGTTGTGCTGACCGGAACCTGTCTGGCGATTTTGGGCTGGGCCTTTCTTCTGCGCCAGTTTCATAACCAGGTGGCCTCCTACAGTTCATACGCAGCGATGGTCCTTATGGCGCTATTGGTTGTTATTATTATCGTGGGAAATCTGCTGTACCGAGTCCTGCACGAAAACAAAAACAAAACTTAACTCAGCATCGAATTTGCCGCCGTGATTTATCGAGCGTCGGTATAATATCTGTCTTTACAACGGCCCTTCGTATACGTCCCTGTTTATATCCCACTCGGGCCAGGCTGTTTAGCCGTTTGGGAGGATTGGACATCTTCCCTTATGACCTCGATGAAGTTAATGATCGGGGCCTGGTCGATATTCGGATTGGCCGACCTGGCAAGCAGCTCAAGGACCATAGCACTTCCGGCCTCGATGCCTTTGAATTCTTTGACAACCGCCCTGTTAGCTTTTCCGGCCGTCGCCAGGATATCGAAGCTTTCCAGCACGACCTTGTCCTGGAGTTTGATGTCGAATACCCGTCGGCCCTCGCGGTCTTCCGGCAAGGCGTTAAAGCCGAGACGAACAGTATACACGGCTGATTTTTCCTCGGCAGCATTATCGGTCAGCGGCACTTCGCAGCGCAGCATTCCCCGGCAGCCGGATGTGAACAGCCAGGGCTTGTCTGTACCGGCTATATCAACGCCTTTGAAGTCGTGGCAGAAGTATCCCATTCCGGGCAATGTTTTAGCACGCAGATCGAACTTAACGCCGTAATTCGGGAAGTGGTTGAAAGAACCGGTCTCAGGATTGGGATAGCTGAACCAGACGGTTCCTTCATTATCCTTCCGGTCCGCGGGCGCGCCGAAATTTACAGTGAAACGCTTTACAGGTGTAAGCTCGCCGGGGGTGACATAGACCGTCCAGGGCTGAGCCCTGCGCGGCTTGCGTATCATCGCCATCGAGCAGCGCACGGGGTACGAGCACGTGCAGCCGGCCGCCGCCTCCTGGCTTAGCAGCACACCGCCGGCCGGTATCATACTGATGGCACAGCCCGGGCGGTAGGCGCCGAAGATGGTGACTCCGTTGTCCTGCTCCAGGTCGTAAAACGCCGTGCAGGCCGAGCGATAGAAAAGGCCTTTTGCCGATGCGGCGGTAATGCCGCAAGTGTGGCCGGGCCGTAAGAATTCCCAGGGAACCTGCTTGCCGGTGATAGGATGGTCCCGCATGATAATCTCGCCCGTTCGCAGATCGCAGGCCTGCGGCTCCAGGATTATTTTATCGGCGACGATGACCGGCCGGGTGCGGTAGTTCAGCGCACGGGACCAGGCCATGTTACCTTTTTCAGCGGATAGCGCCGTGATGCGCCGCCATTTCAGGCCGCCCTGGCTGAATCTCCATGCGTCGTGATTGCCGTGGTTGCCGAAGAACAACAGTAAACCGCCGCTGTAGGCGGCTCCCATTTTATCGCCGCAGCAGCCGGTCAGGTCAACGGGACGTCTCCACAATTGTTCGCCGGTTTTGGCGTCCAGCGCACAAACAATCCTCACGTCGGCGTCGGCGTGCGTCAGGGTCCCTTCAGGATGCTCCTCCCGGAACAATTCTGCCTGCAGGGAGCTGATAAGATATTGGACCTGGGCTTTTTGTCTGTACGATGGATTCTCTTTCAGTTTCTGAGCAAGGAACTCTTTCTTTTCTTTGAGCTCTTCAATAACTCCTTCTCTCTCTTTGTACACGCCCTTGTCTGTGAATCTTCGGCGTCTCTGCAGGGCTCGGTCTCTTTGTCTGTCTTCTATTCCGCTGTCGGCGTAGAAGATTTTGCCGTCCCCGAGCGCGATTGTAATGTTGGCGATTTTTTCGCCGTCGCGCTGCCAGAGCAGCTCGCCCGTTTCAGCGTCAATAGCAAAGACTTTGTCGGACGTCATCAGATTTCGAGTGACCGCGTTTTTCTGCAGGAATTCTCCGCCTCCGGCGAAAGATGTCATCGAACCGTACATAGTGCCGGACCTCTCGGCGGCCCTGCGCAAGTCTATCGGATCGGGATACAGCTTCCTGGAATTCTCGTACTGGCCTTTGTAGTTTTCGGGGATATTATCGATATTTTTCCACTTTCCATTTTCCAGGAAAAGCTTCACGACGGCGCCGTAATCTTCGTTCATGGCTTTGGCCGCCGAGCCGTAGAGAATATTGTCGACGACTGATATATAGCCCCACCGGCGGGGATTCCCATCGGCGGAGGCTGGAACTTCGTATTCACGAATAGTAGCGCCGGTTTCCGGATCCAGCTTGTAACATTTATCATAGGCCGCCACATACAGGCCGTCCTGCGTGACAACCAGATTGCCGCAGTCGGCTTTGATTTTGACTCGGACGGCGCCGGGGATCTCCCTCTTCCACAGCAACGTGCCGTTAAACGCGTCAGCGGCCGTGATGATTTCTTCGCCCTCCATGAACAGCCGGCCGTTCATCGAGACAGGGCTTTGCGCGCATGCGTGCCGCTCGACCATTCCCTGCGGCCCGGGCTCTCCGAACCAGAGTACTCCCAGCGGGCCGTAGACAAGCTCATCACCAGAACAGGCTGTGTTCTGAGGATCGCCGTATTGCTGCGTCCAGTCGCCGGCGCCTTGAAGCGGGCCTCGAACATATGTTCTCCATGTCACCTGCCCGTCTCGATGTAAACTCAGGCACGCCGTGCCGCCCCAGGGGCGAAGAACGCGCTGACCTTCTTCGGTCGTCCCCGTGCTTTCACCTGTTATCAACATTCCATCGGAAACGATCAGGTTCGCGAAATAATCCGGCAGAGATTCCATATCCCAGGGCTCGACCACGACCCGGCTTCCCAACAGGCCGGCGGCATCGAGATTCTTCCGGGCGGCAGCTAATTTCTCCGGATCTTTTTCCAGGCCGACGATTTTCAGCTCCGTTCTTTTCGCCAATTCGTAAGCAAGGCGCCCCTGCTCACAATCCAGGACAAGAACATAACCTTTCTTTACGCCGCTATCGGCCAGGATTTTTTCCGCCGCGTCTTTGTATGTTTCGCTGAGCGAATCGTTAGGATAAGGATTAGCTTTTATTTGAGGCTTGATTTCTTTGGCCGCGGCAACTTCGGTTTCGCCGAAGCAGTAAACAGGTCCTTCGTCACTGCTTACAACCAAAGAACCGCCGGAGGCAGCAAGGCCGACGGCGGCTCCGTTTACGTCTGTCTTCCAAACTTCCCTGCCGGTTTTCGCGTCAATGCCGACGACGAATCCTTCGCCGCCTGCATATACAACATCGCCGGCGAGTATTACCGAACGAAGCTTTTTTCTTGAGTAGCGCCACTGGAAGCTGGAGCCTTTCAATCTTCTTTCCTCCTGGGCGGCGTTGGCTATTTTCTCGGCCAATTCTTCGATTTGCTCGTTAAGTTTTTCGCGGGAAGTCTCATCGGCTGAGCTAAGCTTTGTCTTAAATTCATCCCGTTGGCTTTCCCATATTTGCCGGTCTCTCGCCAACCTGCCAGCTTTACTGATGGCTTCAGCGTAGACCACCCGGTTGATCGCGTACACGCCTTCTGAAGTCACAATGTATGAAAACTCAGGGGTCACGGTCATATCAATTCCCGGGAACCACGCGAAGGCATCTCCCCGGCGTCTTCCGGTTTTGGCATCATACGCGACCTTGTGAGGCTTACCCGAGTAGTCCACCCCGGAGATGAGCCTGTCATTGTCCAGCAGGGCCCACGCCCCACCTCGTTTGGCGCCGGGTGAGGCATAAAACAGAAATTCTCCGGTATGCCGATTGAAACCGGCAGGCATCGAGCGGCCTGAAGGAATATACAGCACATCCCTGGACGCAATCGGGTAACCGTGCGGCGATATTCCGCCATATTCCAGTTCATGCGCGCGGTCACCGATCGTATCGTTTTTCCAGATAACCGAGCCGTCACCGGCCTTGAGGGCGCAAATGTAAAGCCCTTCGTACGGAAAAACACCGGCCGCGAAATATACGATTTCCTCGTCGACCAACACACCGGTTCTGACCGGCCAGAGCGATATCATTCTGCCGTTGCCAATGATTTTCTCATCGCTGGGGCCGGGGCGGTATTTCCATACGAGCGAGCCGTCTTTGCAGTCGAGACAGTACACATAACCATCGTCGGAACCGAAATAAACCTTGCCGTCATTAACGGTTGGAGTAAAACGAACCGGCCCTTCGGCAAAGAATGTCCAGCGGACCTCGCCGGCAGCAACATCGATTGAATAGATTTTATTTGTCGTGCAGGAACCGAAATAGGCGCTGCCGTCGGCTATCACCGCATGATACGCGTTGTCGTTGTGCATTCTCGGCATCTCTTCGGAGGGCATCGGCCAGGCCGGTTTGGGCTTATAAGCAGGAACATATTTCCATTGCAGAAAAAGCCCCGGACCAACGGTTTCGGAGGTAATCCCGCTTCGAGTTATATCAGACCGGTAAGTCGCCCAGTCCTCAGCGACGCCAACGCCGCAAACCGCGAGCAAGATAAGAAAACCCCAAAAAACACTTAGAGGACGAAAAAACGCCGATAACAGCCTGGTATCAATCATTGTATTTTGCCGCTTCATTGGATAGCTCCTCTTAAAACAATAAAAGATATTTGGCATAATCAAGCCGGACCGGCTCACTGCCAAATTCGCCGGATTGAATCATAATCATATTTGCCGCTCTTGAACAGTATTTTTTTGACTGATCATGTGCCCATACAATGGAAATTTTACCTTACATAGCCGAAATCCCGTACTTGCCCGTTATGTCGCCAAAGTAATTCTTGATATTATTACTTCGCTGATGTACAATTTAACGTTGAAGTGGCTGTTATGTAAGATTTACGAGCCTCTAAGCACTTGTTGTTCTTGGGAAACTCATTAATAGGTGAGGGACCTGTATTGATTCAAGGCACGATTGTGAAACGCAACAGAATTAACAGAGTCATAGAAATTCTTACAACATTGCAGGCAGGGGAAAGTTATACCGTCGGTGATTTGTGCAAAATGTTTGGAACGTGCCGGCGGACAATCTTTCGCGATCTGAAAGAGTTGCAGGCTATCGGCGTGCCGTATCGTTATGATGCAAAGACCGGCGGCTATACGATAGAGCCTGAATTTTTCCTGCCGTCGGCGGATCTGAACCTCCAGGAAGCAATGAGTTTGCTTCTGCTGGCCCACAAAGTAAGTAACCAGGTGCAGTTGCCGTTCAAGAGGTCTGCTCTTCTGGCCGCCCTGAAAATCGAAAACAATCTCCCCGCCGAGATCAAACAATATTGCAAGACAGCCCTGAGAAATATCTCCGCCGGAGTCAATGCCCGCGCACCGGTCCGGCAGAATGTCCAATTTGACAGAATCTTCGCACAATTACAGGAAGCTATCGCGAAGAAACGCAAAGTGAACATCCGTTACTATCCGTTTTTCGAAAGTTCGGTCATTAACGTTGAGCTGTGTCCTTATCGTCTTTTCTACAATAACCAGACGTGGCATGTGCTGGGCCGCTCCAGCCTGCACAATAACGTCCGGACATTCGAGCTTAACTGCATCAGAGAATTGACAAATACGGAAGAATGCTTCCCTGGAGACGAGGATTTCGACGTCTCCGAATATCTCGGCAGGGCCTGGTCAATGGTACCGGAAGGCCGGATCTACCATGTAAAGCTGCATTTCCTGCCTAAAGTAGCCAACAATATCGCCGAGGTACAATGGCACAGCACACAGAAAGTTAAGCCCAACGGCGACGGCTCGGCAATCGTTGAATTTCGCGTCGACGGCCTGAGTGAAATCACATGGTGGATACTCGGCTACGGCGACCAGGTCCAGGTGCTCGCGCCGAAAGCACTCCGCGAAAGAGTACTCGAAATCGCAACAAATATGATCAAGCTCAACCAAAATGTTTGACTTTCATGCCGATACTACCGCGTTATTCATTGACTTTAAGTAAGCCATTAGGGCCAAGCCACCTTGAAACTTTAATTAGAACAAGTGAATTTAACATGAAAACACGCCGTGATTTTTTGAAAAGCTTGATGATAGGGTCAGTTGCAGCCCTTGCCCCTTCGATTGGATTTGCCGGGTCTGTTGTCAATCAGAAGCGAAAGCCCAATGTTGTGATGATCGTCTGTGACGATCTCAACGACTACGTCACCGGTATGGCAGGGCACCCCCAGGCGCAGACACCGCATATCGCCAGACTTGCTCAGTCGGGGGTGGCTTTCAAACGGGCCTACAGCAACAATCCCGTCTGCGCGCCGTCGCGATCGAGCTTTCTGACCGGAATCTACCCACACACTTCGAAAAACCTGTTCTGGGACAAGTGGTTCGAAAATACCGTGCTCAAGAATTCCCAAACCATCATGGAGTACTTCGGCCATAATGGCTATCATGTCACCGGCTCCGGAAAGCTCATGCACCACCATCGGGCTTCGGTGTGGAGCGAGTTCAAGCATAAGGCTGACTACGGCCCCTTTGTCTATGACGGCAAGGAAAGAGTCGCCCACCCCTCAGTGCCCCAGCCCTTCGGAAGTATCGGACACGTCGACGGTTCCTTTGCTCCCTTGTCGGATCCGCCATACGGTCCGGATGCCAAAGGCAACAAGGGCTGGATTTACGGCACATGGGGAAAGGTAGAAAAGTACAATTACGTTGACGAGGACAAACGTGACCCTACCCCCGATGAACGCAATGCAAACTGGGCAGCAAACAAGATCAACGAGTTTGCGAAACGTCAAAACGGCAAGCCTTTTTTCCTGGGCGTTGGTTTTATTCGTCCGCATACCCCGCTGCACGTGCCGAAGCGTTTCTTCGATATGTTCCCGCTGGACTCCGTCAAAGTTCCTGTGATCAAGCCCAACGATGCCGAGGATTGTCACTATGAGGACGTCTATGACAGCAGTGTAAAGGGTTTGAAGTACTTTCGCTTGCTCAAAGAATCGTATCCTGATCTCGATTCGGGGCTGAAAGCGTTCACTCAGGCATATCTCGCCAGTGTGGCTGCTGTTGACGAATGTGTCGGCCGGGTAATCGAGGCGGTGGACAAGAGCCCATTTAAAAACAATACCATAATCGTCGTTACGAGTGACCACGGCTGGAACATGGGCGAGAAGGATTACCTTTTCAAGAACTCGCTCTGGGAAGAAAGCACGCGTGTGCCGCTCATCATCCGAGCGCCGTCTGTGGCGGAACCGGGCGGCATCGCCGAACACCCTGTTTCACTGATCGATATCTATCCGACGCTCATAGACCTTTGCGGACTCCAAGGCGACACGAGGAAGAGCAATAAAGGCGCCAAGCTGGACGGCCACAGCCTTCGGCCTTTCCTTAAAGATCCGAAGTCCGGAACATGGAACGGGCCGGATGCCGCGTTGACGATGATCTACGCCGGCAATAGCACAGGAAACGATCCCGCCAGGCAACACTGGTCCGTCCGGACACGCAGGTGGCGCTATATTCTATACAACAATGGCAGCGAGGAATTGTACGACCATGACAACGATCCTTACGAATGGGTCAATCTGTGCGGCGAGATCCGTTACGGGAAGATAAAGGCGAACCTGAAGGCCAAGCTCTTCCGCATGACCGACCGGTAATAATACTGATGGAATTGGAGTGATATTAAGAAAAGTATTCTTTTGCCCGTGTAAAAGAAAAAAACCAGATTCATAAAAGACTTTTAATGGAGATGACCATAATGATTACATCAATCGTCAGCAGGCGCAGCTTTCTCAAGGCGATAGGATCGGGGACGGCAGTTTTCGCATTGGGAGACATTGCCACCGCCTCCGTCGGGCAGTCAAGACCTAATATTCTGTGGCTGTCCTGCGAGGATATCAGCCCTCATATCGGGTGCTTTGGCGATGAGTTCGCGATTACTCCTAATATCGATAATCTGGCTAATGATGGTGTTCGTTATACCAACGCATTCACCACAGCGGGCGTCTGTGCTCCCTGCCGGAGCGGCATCATCACGGGAATGTACCAGACGACTATCGGCACGCATCATATGCGCTGCAGCGCGAAACTGCCCGGTTTTATCAGGGCCTTTACGAGCTATCTTCGAGATTCCGGCTACTACTGCACGAACAATTCCAAGACCGACTATCAGACGAAAGACCTGAAGGATGTATGGGACGAATCGAGCGGCAAGGCTCACTGGAGCAACGGCAAGGAGGGCAAGCCGTTCTTTTCGGTGTTTAATTTCGGCGGCTGCCACGAGAGCGGCATCGCCAGTGAATCAAAGTACAAAAGTGTTACCAAAGACCTCAAACCGTCACAGAGGCAGGACCCTGAGAAACTTGAGCTGCCGCCCTATTATCCGGATACACCGATAGTGCGCGAGGACTGGAAGCGTAGTTACGAGTTGATTACGGCGATGGATGCCTGGGCAGGGGAGAAAATCCGCGAGATCAAGGAGGCGGGGCTTTATGAGGATACGATTATTTTCTTCTGGTCGGATCATGGCGTGGGGCTGCCAAGAGCCAAGAGGTGGCTGTACGATTCGGGTACTCATATTCCGCTGGTTGTGCGGATACCTCGTAAGCTGCGAACTTCCGGTCAGGGCAAGCCGGGTGCTATAGACGATCAGTTAATCAGCACGATTGATTTCGGGCCTACGGTGCTGAACCTGGCGGGAGTCAAAATTCCGAAGTACATGCAGGGCCGGCCGTTCCTGGGCGGGAATCTTCCACCCCGGCGGGATTATATCTACGGCGCCAGGGACCGGATGGACGAGCGGTACGATATTATTCGCAGCGTTCGCGATAAACGATATCGCTACATTCGCAACTATGAGCCGCTCAAGACGTTCTATCAATATATGAATACGCCGGAGAAGGGCGCGACGATGAAGGAGATTCGGCGGGTTCATGCCGAGGGCAAATTGCCGCCGGCGGCGAAGTTGTTTATGGCCGAACGAAAGAGCGTGGAGGAACTGTACGATCTGGCGAGCGATCCGCATGAGATAAATAACATCGCCGGAAAAGCAAAGTACAGGCCGGTGCTGGAGAGAATGCGGAAGGTTCATTTGCAGTGGGTGCAGGATACCAGGGATCTCGGACTGATTCCGGAGCCCGAGATAATGGACAGAGAAGCCAAATACGGCAATCGGTATGCGATACTGCATCAACCGGGCGGTGAAGAGCTGAACAAGCGACTCGGGGCTACCGCTGCGCTGGCTTCAGAGGGCAAGGGTGCCCTGGGCAAACTAACCGAGGCGATGAAGGACTCGGACGCAGCGATTAGGTATTGGGGAGCGACGGGGATAGGCAATATCGGCGTTGATGCCATCTCGGCTGAAAGCTTGATGGAGCAGGCGCTGGACGATGAATCAGTAAGCGTTCGGGTTGCGGCGGCTCGGGCCTTGTGTAAGATGGACAGGCCCCGGAAGGCTCTGCCGGTATTGATCGAGACGCTTGATTGTGAGCATGAATGGGGCCGACTGCAGGCGGCGATCGTCCTGGATTATATCGGCGAGAAAGCCAGGCCGGCGGAAGATGCGCTTAAAAAATGCCTCTCCAGGCAGCCGAATAAGTATATAACACGCGTGGCGAATCGCGCTTTGAATGATTTGAATGGTACGAATAACACGGTTCGTTAGGCTGGTCAAAATAATTCCAAATCGCCGGAAAACAAACGGATGAAATATGTTAAGGACTCTGCACGAGCTGCCGATCACGGATATAGCGGTTGATCAAATAATTGTCGTCTGGGGGAATTTATTATTGACGTGAGTCGCTGTTGGATGTAGCTTTATTGGAAAGATAGTTGTGCCAACGTAGCTCAGTGGTAGAGCTCTGGTTTTGTAAACCAGTGGTCGTCGGTTCGAATCCGACCGTTGGCTTTAGAAGCTGTGTTCTTGCCCCCATCAGTACAGATGGGCTTTCCAGTCAGAGATAGTTCTCGTTTGATATTAGACTGGAAACTTTATTCAATCCATTTTGTCCAAGGTTTTCAATACAATTGGAACACTATCAGCATAATTTGTTGGCATGTCTTCAGAGATACTAAACAAAAATCCTTTTTTGCCTGCCCGTTCTCTTTTATCAATCACGGCCTGGCTTAGAATTTCAGCGGGTTGATAATATAGAGCCACGTTAATATTTGCCCAGAACACCTTATCCGGCCAGCTTTCTCTGCATTCGGCATACGTCATATCTCCCTCAGGTGCTTCAGTTAAAGATTCTATAATATGGAAAGGAGCCTTTCCGATCTGATCCTTGATGGCGCTCAACTGGCCATCGTAATGTACCATCACACGTTTACCTGCTGCTTCATAAACAGGTACACATTTTTCATACATTGGAACAAGCAGTTGGGCGTATTTTTGCGGCCCCATTATGCTGATTGTCAGATTCTCAAGCCATTTAACAAACTTTCCGGGCCCTTTGGCAATCAGTTCTGTTTCCTGAATAAACAGTTTTTTTCTTACGTCGTAAAGCTCCATAAGCTCCGGGACTTCAAGAGCCAGGTCCAGACAGAACTGTTCGGTTCCCGCCCAGTCTACGTTTATATTCATCGCAGGGGTGCGGGAGGCGAGAATAATCGAAATGCCATCGTTGCCAACAAGTTCTTCGCCAAGCTCGAACTGGTCATAACAAGGCACAAGCTCAGTGTTCTCCGTGATCCATGTCATTACCTTGTAATCGTCAGGCGTCTTGATCCAGTACTCTTGATGCCAGCCGTTCTTGAATGTCTGCTCAATAGTACCAACAGGTGTATCCTTTGTGTGAACTTCAATGACGTCTGATCCGATTTTGTTGGTTTCTAAACTGTTTTTGACGCCGTGCTGAATCTCCCGGGTTACTCTGACATGATGACAAACACCCAATCCCATTTCATAGAGCCGCTTCCACTGGTCGGTAAAGAGAAGGTGCTCATTCTCTTTCTTGTCAATAGTGACCATCCAGCTATAAAACGTCAATGGCGTTATTTCAGGAACATCGCCGTTTAATGCGGTAATTATATTCTCTCTTGTATTCATTAACCGGGTCTTTCTTCGACTTATTATTTCCGGCTTATTTTCCTCACGTCGTCTCCCCAGTTGAGGACTCGCCACTCGATGATGCCCGCAGTGCAGCCGGGTTGCAGCTCAACTTCCAGGCGTATTGAAGTCGTCACTACCTGGTCGAACATTGCGTTGTTGAACCGATTTTTCATGGTACTGTAGCTGCTGCCGTTGCGAGGTTGACCTCGAAATCCGCCCGGTGCAACAAACCTTGCTCGCCACGACTTCGGCACCCGGCAGTTGCCGCCGCTGTCACTATCGTCGTACCAGAATACTTCCATGGCATTTACCCTGACCATCTCATAAAAATCGATCTGCACCCACTCGTTTGTCCCTTCCTTGCCGATCCACTCAAAATGGGGTACGGTTTTATCATCAGAACGTTCGCCCGTGATTCCATCGCACAATGCGTCAAGGCCAATATCGTTATTGAGAGACGATATCGGCTGAGCAAGAGGTGACCACTTGTGGGCATCGGGGCCGGAACCTATCTTCGGAAACGCCGAGATTCGCAGCCTTCCGCAACCCATTGGTATCAGTGAAACGGTCTCTGTCGATTCATCGGACATAGCAGGACTCTGCTGCAAACGTCCGACCATGCCTACGGCATCCTTGCGCCATTCGGGGATTTTTTTGGCTTTGACACGCAGCTCGATGGGCGCAGCTTTAACATCAAACGGCTGACCTTCTCCGGACCATTTTTT
>Ga0307380_10010136_pt1 | contig 11898 bp, 13 predicted proteins | sample UN3MG_FD_202239 | JGI IMG/M metagenome (GOLD analysis project Ga0307380, IMG submission 202239) | Soil microbial communities from Risofladan, Vaasa, Finland - UN-3 | ecosystem: Environmental > Terrestrial > Soil > Coastal area > Acid sulfate soil | place: Finland: Risofladan, Vaasa | collected... | reverse complement strand
CTTTGATGGCTCAGTTGTCTGGAGGTGTGATTGGGCCTCAACTGACTAGAGGAGAGCGGTTGATAGGGGGAGGGTAAAATAAGGTGCCACAGCCATACCCAAAAGAACTAGAGGGGGACGTCCCTACCGGGATCGGAAGTGTAGACTTCCCAATCACCTTCTATGATCGTCCGGAGATGATGTTTGGCAGCCTGCTCCGGGGGGACATCGACGGGATGACCCGAGCTATGCTGTCCCCGGATACGCTATCCCCAACTCAGATGAGGGATGTGAAGGATATTCTGACAAAGGGGAAGAAACCCTCTCCCGTGATGAAGACTATCCTGGAGATATCTACAAATCCTCTGGTCATCATTGGGCTCATAGCAGCTTTGAAGTTTCCAATGGGGTCTACTAAAACGTTGCTGACGATCCGCGATGGGATGCTTCCGAAAGCCGCAGCAATGGGGAAGTTGACGAGCGGTTTGCACGGGTCGTTGATGAATCTTCGTACAATCCCCGAGGCGTTTAATACCTTGTGGGGAGTTGTACGAGAGATCGAACGCTTCAAAGTCAATCACGGGTCGAAGGCATCTGCAATCTTCGCCAACGCCTCCGCCCTCCGGCCAATGACGAAAGCAGACGGGGCTCTTATTGCGGCTCGGCTAGATGGGCTGCAAGACGCCGGGCACTACATGGTAAAGGCTCTTCGTGACACTCCGGAGTTTCGATCGTTCATGGGGGGGAGGGACGTTCCAATTGCTTCGGGAATTCAGAAGGTAATGGGTAAGAGGCTAGTCTCCACATCCGACAAGCTTCAGGGGTGGTACAAGAAGGTGTGGGAGGCGTTGTATTCTAACCCAGCAACGCGAGAGAGCATGGAAGTAGCGGCCACCAAGAAGGGAATCCAGTTAGGAGGCGAGGTTAAGTATTACTTCCCACACCAGGGGGGATACAATAAGTATTACCAGAATGTAATGAGGGGGACGACCGGAGTAGAGTATAGGAAGCATCTAGCAAGTGAATACTCGAAGCGCCTTGGGAAGCAGAACATCGAACGTCTAGGAGGGATGTTTGTCGATCGAGAGTCTTTAGCATTACTTGAAAAGTCTGGGGCTGTGAAGCCGGGTTTCGTTAAGAATGTTGTAGAACCTGTGATGGCTCGATGGGCAGACGACGCCTCCGGAACTGCTGCTAAGATATGGGATGATATAGCTAAGACTCCTTTGACCACATCCGAGCAACGTATCGAGTTCGTAGAACGGATGACACAACACTACTCCAAAGGGGCGGGGAAAAACCTCAATTTTGTTGGGCGTCTCGGGGATACGCGACGTGCGAGAGATACGCTTGACGCTATGGCGGGAGCTTTACAAGAATCGCAGGTGGGGGGTAAAGAGGCCTTCGCGAAGGAACTCCGGGAGATAGGACGAACACTGGCAGAGCCCTCCGCCTACGGACTCGACCCCTGGAAGACGACGGAACGTTACTTGAATTCCGTGGCGTCCGACTACGCCTATCATGCAACCGGGTTCGGAGCTAAGATGACGGGCATCTTGAAGACGCCGGGTGTGTTCAAGAATGCCCCACACCTGGAGCCGTACTTGGTTGATGGGCTCCTGCCACACGTTATGGGATACAATACCTATGGTCAGATGCAGAAAATCCTGAGCGAAGCCACACGCAAGGCGAAGATGGTCAACTGGATTGATAAGCATCCAATGGTGTCACAAACTCTCGGGGCGAACCACGCTACAGCGCTCAAGTCTTGGCTCTCTAAACCTGGATCGTTATCCGCTCAATCCCTCGGAGGCCAGGTAGCTAACTGGTTTCACTTATCAACACTTGGCCTCAATCTCTCCGCTACGTCGGCCAACTCAATGCAGACCTTTCTTACAACTATCAATAACGTGGGTCCATCTGGCATATGGCGGGGTCTGAAAGGGACCGCAGGGGAGGCAGGTTTGCTCACGCGGGCCAACAAGTATATGACCAGTATCGCCGGGGGTATGGAAAAAAGACTCGCATTCAACTCAGCATTCCCTGAGTTTGTTGAAGAGATGGGAGAGTGGAGCAAGACGACAGAACGGCTCCTGTCCGGGGACGTGGCAAAGTCTGGGTACGACAAGCTATTCAAGGCCAAAGGCGTATGGGAAAAGGTCAAGGGCGGCATGATGTTCCCCTTCTCCACTACCGAAGCTGGGAACCAGTTACTTTCCTTCTACGCCGGACGCAATCAACACATCTACAAGAACGCATCCAGAATTGCCGGCGCTGGGCTGGCAAAAGAAGCGAATAAGGTAGGCGGATCACTCTCGCTGCTTACTCAGTTCGCCGGGGGTCCGTTGGGAATTCCCAGATCGATAATGGAAATGAATCCGATGTGGCGTCAGTACGTACACTTCCCCATGAGATATCTGGCCTATCTTCACGGGTCTTTACGTATGGGCGTAGATCCAGCAAAGATGGATTGGGGAACGATAGGACGATCTCTGGCAGGTTCCACAGCAGCGTACATTGCAGCCCGTAACCTGGCTGGTGTCGATCTGAGTCGGGGCCTCATGGTGGGGGCCATGCCGGTTCCTGGCTACGAGAAATCTGCATTCTACCCGTTCCCGTTCGTTCCACCTGTAGTAGGCATCCTCGGGGAGGCCGGTAAGTCGCTGCTATCAGGAGATCCGAGGGGATTGTCAAACACTGCTTCTATGCTTGTGCCGGGCGGGGTGGCTATACGACGGGCCTACCGCTCCATGGCTCCGAAGTATGCGAATTACAATGAACCAAATCCAGACGGGACGATCCCCCTCTACAACGACCAGCAATCTCTTATCGGCTCCATGACTCCGATGCAGCTATCCTTGCGAGCCTTGGGTTTGAGACCATCCACCGTCTCTGCGGAGGCTGCTGCTGCTAAGTGGATGGTATCTCAGCGAGATAGAATCAGGCAGTATCGCCGGGACTACACGCAAGCGATCTTCGAGAATGATCCGGTAAAGGCAGAGAAGATCAATGCTGAATTCCAGAAAGTCTACCCCGAGCTTGGGCGGATAGAATTGAAGAAGTCGGACATTCGAGCGATACGGGATCGGCGTCAAATGTCTCGGCTTCAACGGATCGCTAAGGGAATGTCGCGGGCTCACCGTCCGATATTCGAGAACATCCTTGGAGAAGCTTCCCTCTCTCAGTTAGGCCAAGAGATCAAGGTTCCGGGCATAGACGCTATGTCTGATTACCTGCCTCAAGGCGGTGCTGGTCAAACAGAATTTCCCCAGCCTCAATAATTTTCCATTTTTCCCTTTACTTACTTTCTTCAACCTGTTACAATGTGAACTTGACGTAAGCCGATACAGACCGGTTTTATGGGCTTAGACGAAAGGGGATAAAAATGCGTGACTAGATAAAACAGGCCTCGGAGCGAGGTTGATCGCTCGTTTGGTATCTAGCGTGACTAGCGTCGGTTCAAATCCGGCCGAGGCCTTTCATCCTCAAACTGGTATGATGCAAACGTTCTTTGAAATGACATACCCCCGTGGCTCTGTAAAAGGGGCCAAGCTGGTGCAGCCCCATTATCCTAAGTTTTGGGGTCCCGGTTCGATTCCGGGCGGGGGCTTATCTTTAATTGAGAAGGAGAAGGGCCTTGTTTGAAGCTCATCCAGATTGCAAAGACTGTTCCTTGTGCGAGTCCGCGTCGAAGCCGGGGATTCCTACGCGGGCTTTCGGGGAGATCAGGCATAAGCCTACCGCCCTCCTGGTAGTGGGACAGTCCCCAGGATTCAATGAGGATCGTCAGGGGAAATCCTTTATCGGGTTCACGGGTCAACTTCTCGAACGATTCATCGTAGCCTCTAGGCTCCAGGATTGTTGCGACATCTACTTGGCTAATGCGGTGAGGTGTCTTCCTCCGCAGGGAGCAAACGAGTCTCAGTCGCAGATACGCGCTTGTAGGAAGCACCTGGAGCGGGACGTAGAGCGGATCAAGGGTGAGGGGTACAAGCGGATCGTCATCCTGGCTCTCGGTGCGAAGGCGGTCTACTCCGCGTTGAACGTCACCTCCCTGACGGAAGCTTTGAAGCAGCAGGGCATAGAAAGTCCTATATTCGAGGGGATTCGGGTGTTCTGCACCTACCACCCGGCAATGCTGCATTCTAAGAGATCCCCTGCGAAGGTGGGGGCCGTAGAGGCTCATTTCCAACTGCTGCTTCGCCATTTGGAGGAGGGGTTCGTCCCTTATCAGTTGGAAATCAAGGTAGAGCTCGGTGCTAAGGTGCCGAAGACGCTACCTAAGTATGTGGGTTGTGACATTGAAACGTATGGCCTCATAAAAGGATACGATCAGACCGTCTTTCATCCAATGAAGTCTCTGGCTGTTGACGGAATCCCGCTGAAAGATCAGACAAAGATGGTGAGCTTCGCGTGGGAGGATGGAAATACGCTCCGCACTGCGGAGTACATCTTCCGTATCCCTAAGCACCGTCGACTTATTCGAGAATGGTTTCAGCGAATCATCGAGCAGCGCTCAAGATGCCTCGGGCAGAATATCAAGTTTGACCTCCTCTATTTGTATCACTCGGGGGACCCTGTTTTACAATACTTGATAAATCCGAGTCGTCTGTTAGTAGACGATACATTATTGTGGATGTTTCTGTTCTACGAGCAGCAACCAGAGAAGGGCCTCAAAGAATTGTGTGCCCTATTTGGAATCGCGGACTATTCCAAAATGAAAGTGACTGGGAAAGCGGGGAACGCCACGAATGACACCGATCCGGACGCTCTGTTCTACAACTGTCTCGATTCTGCTGCGACAATAACTCTGCAAAGCTACCTGGAACATCAAATTCGGGGGCGGTATGGGGCGGACTCCCCGAAGCTTGGGCCTGTGTGTGAGTGGGTGAGGAACGCTGTCATCTGGGATGTCTTCGATCTGGAGCAGAACGGAAGCTCCTTCAACATCCGTAAGCTTGAGACGGTCCACGAGACCGAGAAGACCAGATGCCAAGAGCTTTTGACCTCTGCGGAGGAAACTTATAAGATCAAGTTGGCGGGAACAGGATCAGATGCACCCCTACGCCAGCTTATGTTAGATAGCTTGGAGGAGTCTAACTTACTGTATGACTCCCGAGTAGAGTGGACAAAGAAGCAGGGGAAGCCTTCGATTGGGGCAGAGAACATTAGCTTGGTGAGCGAGGCGCTTACTTCAGGTAGAAATCTGGATGTCATTACTGCCTTCCAGGAGTACACGAAGCGGTCAAAAATTGTGAGTACGTACACGAAGCCGATTTTATCGGACCCAAGGAAGGGTATCGTGGTCCGGAAGGGTAATATCGGGCTCGTATTCCCTAGTTGGTATCCTATCCCCTCCTACGATAATCGAGGCGGCTCTGCGGAGAAGGACCAGGGGGGGCAAATCCAGGGTCGATTCTCATGTAAGAAGCCAGCGAGGCAAACGGAGCCCCCTTCTATCCGTGACTGTTCTAGTTCCCGGTGGCCTCGTGGAAAAATCATTGAGTATGATGTGAACCAGGATCATCTTCGGATGGCAGCGCTCCTCTCGGGCGATCCTGTCCTCATGGGGGCTTATACGACTGAAGGAGAAAGTGCCCACACGAGAACCGCTATCTCGATCTTTCCTCAGTATGCGGCCGATAAAGACAACTTCAAGAAACTCCATCCACAGGAGTATGCGTTGGGGAAGACGATCAACTTCCTTATGCTCTTTCGTGGGGGGGCGAAAGCGTTTCAAGCCAACGCTATGAAGGATTGTCAAACGGAATTGAGTATTCAATTCTGCGAGGCTGCTATACGGACGTGGTATCGGATACATCACGTCTATGGGAAGTGGCAAGACGAGCTTATTCGGAAGGCGGGCCGACAAGGGTACTTGGAACTCCCTACAGGTTGGTCTCGGACATTCGGAATCGGGCAAGAAAACGCGGAAGCACAGGCAGGAGAAATCTGTAACTTCATGCACCAAGCGCCGTGCGGGCAGGTCTTGCAGTCGTCCCACTTCAAGGCGAAGAGACGATTTCAGAAGTATAACCTCCGCAGTGTGTTCTGTCTTCAGCTTTATGATGCCTTGTATGTGGATACGTATCCTGGAGAGGAGGAGCCCGTGGACGAGATCATGGACGATGTGATGACACACCCCCCCCTCCTTCGAGTATTCGAGGAGTGGGTAGGCAGAACTCTTCCGTGGAAATACGAAAAAGTGGAGTACGAGAGATGAATGCAGTAGAATATCTAAAGATAGGGGCAGGGTTACTCCAAGAGAGTGATTACTCTGCGGAGGCTTCACTTCTTTTAGAGATTGCTTGCCGATATGAGATGTTAGTGGATCTTGTAGAGGATTCTCTTGCAGAGGCGAAAGCGAGATGGGAGAATGTGGCCCATCATCCTGCAAGTCGTTTTGGCAGGGATGTACGATATCTTCAAGAGTGTTTGGATAAAGCTAAGGCCCCAATAGAGGAGAAGACATGACCACTATACCTCGTAAAACCGATATGTATTATCGGTATGGAATTCCTAATCTCGTGACTGTGGAGATTGATACTCGCGAGCAGTATCCTATTCTCTTCCCCGAACTGATCCACATAGCCCACCCCGAAATGGTTCGAGGCTCACTACTCGTGGCGGTGAAGACGGAGAGCAAGAAGCTCGAATTTGGCGACTACAGACTCAAAGAGTATCCGAAGTCTGCCGTGATAGAGAGGAAAGCGTCACAGCTTGAACTGTTCAAGAATACCTGTGACCCGAAGGATATGGTTCGCCAAGCCAAATCCTTCCGAAAGCTGTCGACGGGATGCAAGTATCCTTACCTACTGATTGAGGCGTCCCCAGGAGAGCTATTCGCTAAGGGGACTCGGGTGAAGCAGCCTGACGTGATAGCCTCCAGGCTGGCGATAGCGATTGCTAAGTATCGTCTCCAGTTGCTATTCATCCCATGGCGCAGTAGGAGCGCTGAGGTGCGTCGGAAGATGGGCTCGTTGATGATCCATACGATGTTAGGCGGGGTCTTGGCCGAAGCCTACGACGTGCCTCCGATGGAAATTGACGAATTTTCTTGAGAATGTCCTTGACCTAAGGGCCTGGATTTGGTATTATAATGAGTATAAGGATCAACGCAACACAAACCCATGAGTGGGTACTTCATAAAGCGTTGGACAGTTGATCCTTTCCTTTGACCTCCGCAGAGTGGAGGGCAGGTTTAGCCGGTGCTGGCCGCCCTCCCTCATTTTTCCTATAACGTAGAAGGGTAATCCAATGAATTCAGCCGATCCTAACGCCGGAATCCCTAGCGATGTCCTGGCTCGATATGTGGAAGCCAGTAGGGAACGGATGATCTCCCACCTCCTACAAAGCATTCGGGAGCTACACGAGGAACGAGGAGGGCTGATAAATGATGCCTGCTTGGCTCGGGTATCCTCTGGGGTACTGACCTTGCGGGAGTTGAACGCCGTAGCCCAGCGACTTGGGCTAGAACCTCATATCACTTTCCGTCCCCGAGTACTGAGGACGACGGTCGATCGACAGGAGGAATTAGAATGAGATTCGTTTTAGAGACACCAGTGAAAAAGGAAGTAGAGGAAACCAGAACAGTGCAAGTCCGTCAGGATAGTAGAGATGTAAACATTATTTTGGATGGAGTATTGTTTGCCTACTTCGCGTACGATGGAGAATTCCACGTGCTCCTCCACAATGCCGAACATTTGGGAATAAAAGTGACTTACGAGGGGAGGGAGTTGCGCGTATGAAATTCAATATGTTGACCCCACTACCAGTAAAGTGTCGGCAGTCCTGCGCCTCGTGTGCGGTGGCGTGTGAGCGGAAATGGTTTCTCAAGTATCGCCTTGGCGTCGTCCTTCGCGGCGGGTCTTATAAGGAAGCGGCCGATCTCGGAACGATCTTCCACAGATTCATGCTGGAGGGCGCTGAAGGTGAGGGCAAAGTGCTGGCGTGGGTGAATGAATGGCGTCTTAGGCTTCATAAGCAAATCTCTGCTGGTGAAGACCTCGATGGGAACTTGGCACGGACGTCGAACAAGCTAAGTGAGCTTTACAACATTGCGGAGGCAATGGCCCGCATCTTCCGGGAGAAATACCCGCAGCCGGAATGGTTTAAGACTATCGGACGAGAAATCAAGCATGAATTCACTTACGAAGGGGTGCTTCTCTCGGGCACTCTGGACAAGCTACTTCTCGATACTCGTACCAACAACGTGTGGATTCGGGACTACAAATCTACAGGGCGTGCATTGATGGCGATCTTTGCGGGCGCTCCGTGGCGGGTACAGGGTCGCATCTATCGGCTATTAGCTGAAGACTACCTCTTTCATTCAGTCCCGGATCTCGGGAAAACTACCGTCACCGAAGAGCAGCTAGAGAAGGCAGTAGCTCCTTTTCTTTCGATGGATCAAAAGACGCTAAACTCAATAGTACCTGTGAATGTTCAGGGCTTCATTCTGGATGGGATTAAGAAGCCGGGGATCAAGCTGTGTAGGACGGATATCGCCAACGCGAAGAAATGGAATGTGTCAGAAGCCGAAGCTTACCTCCGCAGAGTGAAGGAATGGTACAAGGAGACGGAGGGCAAGGACGATGCCCCGGTGATGAAGTCGATGGGCGTGATGTATACAGAGGCCCGTGTCACCCCGGAGCTTGAAAAGGTTCTCAGTATGTTTCGAAAGTATCAGGCGGATGTGACTCTTGATCCAATGGCTTATTCGAGAGATCCATCCGGAAGGGAGTGTTTCGCTTGGGAGCGGCAGTGCGAGTACTACGATCTGTGCATGAGGGACCCAAAGAATTGGGACGATCTGTTCGAGAAGAAATACACGTTCAAGAAAGAGGAGACTGAGGAATGAAGACGCGAACGACTGTAGCGGTGACAATCCTGTCGCTTCTCCTGATCTGCGGAGGCCTGGGTTGTGTGGCAATGAGCAAGTTGATGACTCCTGCGTATATTCCTCAAGCCGCTGTGGATTACGCGGTTCAGGGTGGTGTGGCCGATCCGAATGATTATGATGGGTATCCGAACCTCGCCAAAGCCGAAGCCTTGCAGGGGAGTGTGAACGCTTCCCATAGCAAGATTCAACTGTCTCTTCGGCAGAGGATGGAAGTGGACGATCTTGACTACTCTATTCACAAGCAGGTGGTGGCTACGTCGGTGGAGAAAGGGCAGTCGTTGGAGAATGCCCTGTTTAGCGAGACGGGGTTTTTGGCGATGGGGCTTACGTCGATGGGATTTGGTGCTTTCACTGGATTTCTTGGGCTTATGCGAAAGCGTCCGCAAGACTGGGCTCCTGAAGAGGTTGATTCTGCACTAAGCAAGGCTGGCTTGGAGGGGCAAGTGAAGGGCGCTCAGGTTGTGGAGATCGTCAAAGGGATCGAGAAATTGAAAGCGTGTCTGCCGGATGGGGTGTGGGCCGAGGCTAAGAAGAGTATCGTCATGTCCCCCGCGACACGAGAAGAAGTTGCCAGGATCAAGGCTAACCTTTAAGAGAGGGAGGTGATATGGACTTTCTGCTTGTTTTTCTGATATTGGGGTCTGTTACACTTGCTGCTTATCAGTGGGGAAGAAATGCAGGAATTAAGAAAGCTATAGATATTATGGAAGGAGATGAAAATGGACACATTTAGTAAGCCAAGTGTGAATCCAACGGTGGCTTGTGCGGCGAATACGGTTCCGGCGATTCCAAAGGATTGGGCAGATCTTGGGGCTGTGACCGGATTCAGTCCGAGAGCCGCTAAGTCGCTGCGACTGTTTATCGTGGGGCCGAGTGGGGAGGGGAAGACTACTTTCCTTAATTCGATCCCAGACAACATCATTTTGGACTTTGACGACGGCGCGTATGCCTGCCCCGGTGCAAAGTCTACCAGGATCATCATACCTGACTATGATCGTATGGAGACGGTTATTGACAAGCTTGTCGGGGATTCAAAGGCCGGAAAACGCCGATGGAGCCGTGTTACATTCGACACCATAGACGAGATGGTGGGGGCCGTTCAGAAGCAACTGGAACGGGAGAAGCAAGTTGATGATATCACGGAGTTCGGAAGTCAGGGTCACGGATACAACCTCATCCTTGGGCGAATCTGGTCAAAGGTTCGGGAGCTTGAGGAGGCGGGGTATACGTGGGCCTTTTGCGGACATCTCAAGATAAAGACGGAGCGGAACCCGGTCACGAAACAAGAGGAGTCCAAGCTTCGGGTTGCTACATATCCATCGGTGGCGAAACGGATACTCACCCGATCTGATTTCAAATTGACTGTCTATAGTATGCCGCGTACCGTAGACCAGATAGAGGAGAAAAAGCTTCCCGGTGGGAGAACGATCAAGGCAAAGGTCGGGGCCAAGACTGTCACTGACTATTTTTTGGAGACGAGGACCACCGCTGCCCGAGAGAACAAGTCACGCGGCGTTCCTGGGCTGGCGGAGAAGCTTTCCCTGCCCCTCGTAGGAGGTTGGGATGTGTTTGAAGCAAGTTACGATAAGGCCGTTGCGGACGCCCGCACTCTAGGGGCCTAACAAGATACCTTTTTTTTGGAGAGACACGCAATGTCAGATTTGAATTTCACCCAGTTGCTCGCGGAGCATAATCAGGCGTATCAGGATGCGAAGGAGTTTAATGATTGGATGCCATTGGATGGCGAGTACGTGATTGTCATCACAGAAAACGATACGGGCGTGAAAGTCACAGATGGCGTTCCGCTGCTATGGTGGAAGCAGACGGCAGAGATCGCAGCGGGTGACGATGTCGAGAATGTACTCGGCAAAGCGTTCACCAGCGGATTCTTCACGTCGAAGGGCTTCGGTCAGGCCAAGAGCCAGGCGAAGGTTCTGAACGGCGGAGAGACGCCGGACTCTGCGGAGGCGCTGAATGCTGTATTCGCCGCGTCCGTAGGCAAGGTGATCCGGTGTGAGATCAAGACCACTATCAGCAAGAAGAACGGACGCGAGTACACCAACTGCTACTACCGTGAAGTGCTTGAGGAGCAGACTACGGAAGGCGGCGCTCCTACAGAACCGACAACTGAAACCGAAGGTGCATGACGAACCTCTTTTCATCTCCAGGCCCCCGAGGCCTGCACCACCTCGGGGGTCTCCTTCTAAGGAGCCTGGTATGAAGCTAAGTCAACTACTAATGTTTACGGGATTGAAGCGAGAAGCGAAGGCTAGATTAGTAGAGATCTCTGGGGGAATGCAAACGACCTATCGGCGGAAGACGAGACGGCACGGGGGCGTTATGTTCGTCGGGATTCCAAACAAAATCGCAAAGAGGTTGGGCAGATGATTAAGATTCCGATAACAATGACGCCTCACGTTCAGAGGGGTAAACCAACGGGGTACTACCTTATTGCCCAGCGCTTGTTTGTGAAGCCGGTTGAACTGGTTAGGGCGCAGTTTTTGGGGTACTCTGATGGTTTGGCCCTTACCGTGGGCGGGATCGAGCGCTTCCAATGGGACACCGTGCTAAAGATGGCTGTGAAACTCTCCCTACTAGACGGGAAGCCCGTGAATTGGCTCTCCTCTATAGCCCTGTATCCGTCAGCGGGGGGGTTTAGAACCTACATCCCAGGCTCCATCTTACGCCCTGAATCTGTGGAGGAACCGCCTACACATCTGATTGGAGAGTTCTCCTCGTGTCCCGTGGCGGATGCGACACTTTATTATCTGCGCGTCCCAATGTTATCCGGGGATGTTATCTTAGGAAGGAAGAGGTTACAAGATGTGGGAAAAACCTAATCAATGCTGTATATGCAAGAGACAAACGAAGACGCAGATTGGATTCGTCCGCAGAGACGATAAATGGTACTGCTCAGGGTGCTATGCTTCAAAGTATATTTCGGAGGAAACCCTCAACGAGGCTGGAATCGAAATGTCCCCAACTCCTGTAGACCCGCTGACAAAAGGCAAGAGTATCCT
>Ga0307380_10010132_pt1 | contig 11900 bp, 7 predicted proteins | sample UN3MG_FD_202239 | JGI IMG/M metagenome (GOLD analysis project Ga0307380, IMG submission 202239) | Soil microbial communities from Risofladan, Vaasa, Finland - UN-3 | ecosystem: Environmental > Terrestrial > Soil > Coastal area > Acid sulfate soil | place: Finland: Risofladan, Vaasa | collected... | reverse complement strand
TGTCGGATCTGGGGGAGCATGGACTTCGCCCCGTATAGCCGCAGCGCCTACGAGCTGGACTGGGGTTCCTCCTTCGCCATGCGGGGCTGTACGCGGACAACGGCCCGCGGCAACACCATCTTCCACAACTGGGGGGAGGGCATGACCATCATGGCCTCCGACCACCTCACCATCGAGGACAACGTCGTCTACGACAACTACGCGGCAGGCATCTATCTCGAACGCTGCTCGTATTCGACCGTGCAGAGGAACCTCGTCTATCATACCGGAGATCCCGCCTACTACCGCGGAGCGAGCCCCTGCCCGGGCATCGGGTTCGCCGATGAGACCCACCAGTTCGGCGACACTCCGCAGCGCACGCGAAACCTCACAGTCGTCAACAACATCTCCATCGGGCACTCCCAGAACCTCTTCTGGTGGGGCAACCTCGAGGGCAAGAGCGGCCTGCTGGATTCGGTCATTGCGAACAACACGCTCGTCCAGGCCGTCTCCAACAGCCCGGAGCACCCGGCGATCGGCCTGGCGATAGGCCCGGGGCTGCATACGAATGCCCGTATCGAGAACAACATCATCCTCCAGACATCCGGCAAGCCGGCTGATGTTGTCAATGATCCAAACCTACACTTCTCTCACAACCTCTGGTCCCAGCCCGTCACCGGGCGCGCTGCCGGCTCCGGCGATGTTGTCGCCGACCCCAAGCTCGCCAACATCGCGGCCCGACTCGTTCCCGGAGAGGTCCAGGCGAAGTGGTACCGGCCGGCAGAGGACTCCCCCGCCTGGGGCGCCGGCGTGCCGTGTGCCGAAGCGTCCGTAGACTTCCTGGCGCGGTCCAGAGATGGGCGCCGTGACCTCGGCGCCATCGGGCCGGAGGCGCTCGTGCTCTACGTATCTCCCGACGGCGACGACGCGAACCCGGGAACGAAGGCGCTCCCGTGGCGGACGATCCGACACGCGGTGAATCAGCTTCAGGGTGGCGAGACCGTGTATCTCGGGCATGGAACCTATGTCGAGTACTTCGTGATCCCGCCCGAGGCCGCCGGCACCGTCGCCAATCCTACTGTCATCCGAGGCATTCCCGGCGAGCCGAAGCCGGTGCTGGACGGCGAATACCGCATCCCCGAGGGCCCCGTGGACTGGAAGGATCCCAAGTCCGGCAATGACATGACCTGGGAGCCCGTGATCCGGGTGAACGCGAGCCACTTGCTGCTGGAGGGGCTGGAGATCACCCGCTCCCACGGCGGTGCCATCACCGTCGGTCCCGACACGACCGACAACATCATCCGGGACTGCCACATCCACGACAACCGGGGCATGGGGATCTACTTCTATCGCAACCGCTACAGCCTGGTGGAGAACTGCGAGATGAGCGGCGCGATGGACTTCGCGCCCTACACGCGCGGCGCCTACGAACTCAACTGGGGCGGCCCGCTCGCCACTCGCCAGTGTCAGTACATCACCTTCCGCGGCAACACGCTCCACCACAACTGGGGCGAGGGCATCTGCGCCATGTCAAGCGACCACTTGCTGATCGAGGACAACGTGGTCTACGACAACCACTCCGTCAACATCTACCTGGAGCGATGCTCCCACTCGACGGTCCAGCGCAACCTCGTCTACAGCACCCATGACGCGCGGTTCATGCTCGCGGGGCGGCCATGTGCGGGCATTGGCGCCGCGGATGAGACGCACAACAAAGGGGGGACCCCGCAGCGCACCCGGAACCTGCAGTTTCTGAACAACATCTCCATCGGGCACTCCGTGAACCTGTTCTGGTGGAGCGATTCGCAGGGCAAGAGCGGCCTCATCGATTCGCTGATCGCGAACAACACGCTCATTGAGGCCTACAATGCCCCCGTAACGGATGGCGACCCCGTCGGGCTGTCCATCCAAAAAGGCGTGCACACCAATGCCAGGATCGAGAACAACCTGGTTCTTCAGAGCCAGGGAGCTATCACTCAGATCCTGGTCGATGACCCCACTGTTCGCTTCTCCCACAACCTCTGGTCACAGCCCGTGAGTGGCCTCGCCAGCAGTCCGGACGATGTCGTCGGCGACCCCAAGCTCGTCGACCCCCACGCCGTGCTGCGCCCCGGCGAAGCCGACGTGACGGCGTACGAGCCCGTCGATGGATCGCCCGCGGTCAACGCTGCGACCCCTCTCGCCGAAGCCCCGGTGGACTTCACCGGCAAGCGCCGGGACGCGACGCCTGACATTGGCGCCGTCGAGGCAACCTACAACCTCCACTATGTCTCCCCCGAGGGAGACGACACTGCCTCGGGCTCCTTCGAGAATCCCTGGCGCACCATTCAGCACGGCGTGAATCAGCTTCGCCCCGGACAGACCCTCTACATCCGCGCGGGAACCTACGCCGAGCAGGTCGTGGTGCCGCCGTCTGCCAGCGGCAGGCCGGAGCACCGGACGCGGATCTGCGGCTATCCAGGGGAGGCGAAGCCCGTCATCGACGGGCAGTACCGATGGCCCGAGGGCACCTCCTGGTGGGAGGACAACCCCAACATCGCCAAGGACGGAGACCGCGCCTACTTCATCCCCAACGGCGAGACCGTCTACGAAACCACCTGGGGCCTTCTGTTCGAGGTGCAGGCGAGCTACATCGACATCGAGAATCTCGTGGTCGAGCGCGCGCGCGGCCACGGCCTGGGAAGCTGGCGCGAGCCGGTCGAGCACGTGACCTACCGCGGCATGGAGGTGCGCCATATCCGCGACAGCGCCTTCCTCTTCATGAACAGCGACTATACGCTGGCGGAGGACTCTCTGTTCTGGGATGCCTGCAACTTCGCTCCCTTCGAGCGCAGCGCGGGGGATCTGAACTGGGGCGCCCTCGTGGGCATGGCGCCCAATTCCGACCACATGACCTTCCGCCGATGTACCTTCCGCGAGTGCTGGGGCGAAGGCGTCTACGTCTCCAAGAACAACGGCGTCGTAGAGAACTGCTCCATCTCCGACACGTGGCGGCCGGCGCTCTACCTCGAGAAGACCGGCAATGCCGTCATCCGCAACAACGTGATCTATGCCACCGGGAAAGCCCCCTATCCGCCGATGGACGGCATCGACCTCGCCATCGAGAGTGCCTGGTCTCCCTACACCGGGAACGACTGCTCCGGCAACCAGATCTACAACAACTTCATCGCCGGCTGTCGCTACAACATCGTCTTCTGGGGAGAGAACCCGACCGCGCCCGAGCAGATGGACGACAACAAGGTTTTCAACAACACCTTCGTGAACGGGCGCGAGGGATGTGTCTTCATCGACACCTTCGGCGATCCCACCGGCAACGAGTTCTACAACAACATCTTCTACCAGTCAGAAGGGCCCATCATCGCCGCCGACCAGGCGAGGCCGGGCGTTCACAGTTTCCACCACAACCTCTGGAGTTCTACGCCTCCCGACTGGGTAGGGGAAGAGGACAGCATTATCGAGGACCCGAAGCTAGTGGACGCGAATCCACGGAACTGGTGGAAGATTCAGCAGACCGACAACTACAAGCTCACCGCCGGATCTCCGGCCATCGACGCCGGTGCCGCGCAGAGCGCGTGTCCAACCGACTACTTCGGCAACCCGAGAAAGGGACGCCCCGATATCGGCGCGCACGAGTTCGGGGTAGCCGACGCGGACGCGCAGTAAGAACCCACGGAGTGTAGGCTCGGCGGTGCTGGACCAGGGCGCACCCGGAGGAGAGGAGCAACCCATGCAGGTCGTGCTCATCATGACAGACAGCCAGGGCGCGAATGCCGTGGGCTGCTATGGTCGGCCCAGTCTGCGGACAGCCAACATCGATCGCCTTGCTTCAGAGGGGATGCGGTTCGACGCAGCGCACACGGTGTCGCCCGTCTGTGGCCCAGCGCGGTCAGCGCTCTTCACAGGAACGTTCCCACATACAAACGGCGCCTGGGGGAACCACATGCCGCTCGGACTCAATGTGAAGACCGTCGGCCAGCGACTCCGAGATCGCGGAGTCCACGCCGGCTACATCGGCAAGTGGCACCTCGATGGAACGGACTACTTCGGCAGTGGTCGGTGCCCAGACGGATGGGATCCAGAATACTGGTTCGACATGCGGCAGTACCTGGAAGACATGTCGCCGGAGCTGCGCCGGTTGTCCCGAGAGCTTAACTCGCCGGAGAAGCTCCACGAACACGAAGTAACCGAAGAGTTCACAGTGTCGCTTCCGACAAAGCCCGGCCTGGCGGTCCGCTTGATGAAGGCGGAGTAGCAGGTGCTCAGCACCTCCGACGCGAGAACGCACGTACGATCGGGAGGAGACGTTCGATGAACATGAGCGATATGCCCCATGACGAGTCTGAGCCCCACGCGCCGCCGCCTCTCGGCTGGAACACCTGGGACTGCTATGGCTCGCTCGTCACCGAAGCGGAAGTGAGAGCGAATGCCGAGGTCATGGCCGAGAAGCTCCTGCCATACGGCTGGGACCACGTTGTCATCGATATCCGATGGTACGAGCCGAAGGCGACGCTGCACGAACCGCTGACCGAGGGCGGAATGCGCGACGAGTTCGGGCGCTACCTCCCTGCCCCGAACCGGTTTCCGTCCGCTGCCGGGGGCAACGGATTCCGGCCTCTGGCAGACGACCTCCACGAGAAGGGCCTGAAATTGGGCCTGCACATGATCCGCGGGGTGCCCCAGAAAGCCGTCGAGCTGGGCCAGCCCATCGAGGGGACGTCGTACACCGCCGACCAGATTGCCGACATCAGCGACGACTCCATGCGGAGCAACTACGGGATCGACACCGCGAAGCCGGGCGCCCAGGAGTACTACGACTCACTGGTCCGTCTGTATGCCTCCTGGGGGATCGACTTCATCAAAGCCGACGACATGGTGAAGAGCAGCGAGATCGAGGCGCTCGTCCGGGCGCTGGAGAAACACGGACGGGACATCGACCTCAGCCTCGTCAGCGTCAGCAGGGGAGGCATATTGCGCCACGAGAGGGCGCGCATGTTCCGCATCGGCCATGATGTTTGGGACGAATGGCACGAACCGGACACGTGGTGGATGGGGCTGCGCGACACGTTCGCCACCTGCGCGGCATTCGCCCAGCATATCGGGCAGGGCTCCTATCCGGATGCCGATATGCTCCCACTCGGCCAGCTCGGGAAGAACGACGCCGAAGGGAAGGGAGGCGAGAGGTGGACCGGCCTAACCCGCGACGAGCAAGTTACGCTGATCACGCTCTGGTCCATCTTCCGATCACCACTGATGTTCGGAGGCGCGCTGGTCGAGCTCGATGGTCTGACGTACTCGCTACTGACGAACCCTGAGGTGCTCGCCGTGAACCAGCGGAGCCGCCGCAACCGGCCCCTGTACATGCACAAGGACCGCGTAGTTTGGGGGGCGGAGGCGACGGATTCCGCCGCCCGTTACGCCGCACTGTTCAACATCGCCGATAGTCCTCGCGAGGTGGCGGTGAATCTCTCGGAATTCGGCATCGCAGGACCGGCACGAGTGCGTGACCTATGGCGCCGGGAAGACCTAGGCCGGTGCGACGTCACCTTTCGAACGCACATCGAACCCCACGCATCTCGCCTGCTGAGCTTCACAGCTGAAGACTGAGCGAAGAGAGGAGCAGTTTCCTTGGATCGACCGAACATCCTGATCTTCATGACAGACCACCAGCGCGGCGATACCGTACTCCCGGGGCACCCCGCCATCACGCCGAACGTCGAGCGGCTGGCCCGCGAGGGCGTCACGTTCTCCGAAACCTACTGCCCCGCCCCGCACTGCTGTCCTTCCCGCGCTACTTTCATGACCGGCCTCTATCCCACTCGCAGCGGAATCTGGAACAACGTGCTCAACCAGCAGGCACTCTCCTACAGTCTCAGGGACGGTGTCCGGCTCTGGAGCGAGGACCTGAAGGACGCCGGCTACAACCTCGCGTACTCGGGTAAGTGGCATGTGAGTGCCGACGAGGGACCGAAGGATAGGGGGTGGGATGAACTCCACGTAACAGCCGGTCCCGGCCAGGTTCGCGGCGGCGAATGGGAGAGCTACCGGCGCAAAGCGTCCGAACCCGAGCCGTCGGTCCGCGCCCCCGGCCAGTATCTCCGGCCGGGCTACGGTCCCGGGTTTCTTTACGGCTCGCGCGAAGACGGCGCCGCCTATGACCTGCCGGTCGTGGAGCACGCCCTCGATGCGATGCCCGGACTGGCGTCATCCGGCGCGCCCTGGGCGCTCTTCGTCGGCCTACTTGCCCCACACGACCCGTACTTCGTCCCGCAGCGGTTCCTGGACCTCTACGATCTCGATCGGATCCCACTGCCTCCCAGCTTCTCCGACCGCCTTGAGGACAAGCCCAGGATCTACCGCCGCATGCGCCGCCAGATCTGGGACCAGCTCAGTGAAAAAGAGACCCGCGATGCCATCCGCCACTACTGGGCCTCCTGCACTCAACTCGATGAGCACTTCGGCCGGATCCTCACGCGTCTCGATGAACTCGGACAGGCAGAGAACACCCTGGTGCTCTACTGCTCCGATCACGGGGACTACTGTGGCGATCACGGCCTGTTCGCCAAAGGCATCCCCTGCTTCCGCGGCGCCTACAACGTCCCGGCTGTCGTCCGGTGGCCGGGCGGCATAGTCGCGCCCGGCCGTCGGGTCGACGCCTTCGTGTCGCTGGCAGACTTCGCTCCGACCTTCGCCGAGGTCGGCGGCGCCAGCCCCGCCTCCGACCTCAGCGGAAGAAGCCTGGCGCCGTTTCTCAGAGACGAAACCCCGCTGGACTGGCGCGACGACATCCACACTCAGTGCAACGGCGTCGAACTCTACTACTCACAGCGATCCGTGATGACCAGGGAATACAAGTACGTCTTCAACGGCTTCGACGACGACGAGCTGTACGACCTGCGCCGCGATCCGAACGAGATGCGCAACCTATCCGACGACGACGCCTATGAGCGTGTCAAGCGACAGATGGTCAGGCGGATGTGGCGCTTCGCCCATAGTGAGAGCGACACCATGGTGAGCGCGTACTGCACCGTCGCGCTGGCGCCCTACGGCCCGGCCGAGGCCTTCCGAGAGGACACCTGACGCCGCTCGCCCAGATCCTGGAAGGTGGGGCGGCTGCGGCCGGTGTCCAAGGCCGCACATCTCGCCGCTACCGCGCGCCCGGAAGGTCGTCGGCGATGATGGGGGGGCTGTTCCTGACTTCCCGCGGCGAGACCCATAAGTGGGCGAGCCGGGAGTCGAACCCGGATGGCTATTAACCACAGGATTCTAAGTCCTGCGCGTCTACCAATTCCGCCACTCACCCGTCACGCGTATCCTAGAACCGACCCCCCCGGCTGTCAAGCCTGGTTCGCTCCCTCAAATGTAGTCGAACCCCGGCGTGGGGAACGGCACCGGCAACACTCTCGACAGCACCCGACCCAGGTCCCCCGAAACATCCGGCGCGGCCGAGCCGCCCAAGACCAGGGCCGTCGCCTCTCCAATGCCGCACTCCAGCCGCTCCTCCCCATAGGCGAAGACGCACCGATCTCCTGCCTGGTCGAACGACAGCATACGAACGTCCCGCGACTCCAGCCGCTCTCGCAGGTAGGGCCGCAGCTTCCGCATCAGCCCCGGGAGATCGATCAGCCGGTGCGTCCCGCCCAACGTCCCTTCCTTCAAAGCGACTCCCCTCCGCCCGAGCAGATACTCCGTCTCCCGGTCGTGCCCCAACACTTTGAGGTGAATCTTCTGCACTCCGCTCTCTCGAGAGATGGCGGACAGGCCCGCCAGCAGCCCCGCCCGCGCCCCGGCATACTCCCACATGTGCCGACTTCTCACCCCCTGGTCATCGCGCCGTTCCCGCGTCATGCCGACATAGGCGACCGGCACCCCCTCGCGCTCCACCAGCCACAGCTCCGGGAAGTCGCAGTCCCACCAGAACGGCCGCGTGGAGAGGAAGCCCAGCGGCCGAGCAAATCGCACGCTCTCCGCCTGCTGCAAGGGAGCCAGCAGCGGCCAGTCCTCCGGGCCCACCCGCCGCACCGATATGCCCGACGGGGACTCGCCGAGATCGCCCGGCCGCACCGTCGCCGTCAGCGTCCGCCCCGCCTGCACGCAGTGGGCCCGTCGGTAGAGGCCTCGACTTCCCGAGACGATGAGGACCTTGGCGCCCTTCTTCTCCATCTGGCGGAGAGACGTTTCCAGGATCGCCCCCGCGTATCCCCGGCCCCGGTAGGCCTCGACCGTCCCCACGCAACCGATGCTCGCCACCTTGAACTCGCACCCATAGACCGAGACCGTCGAGTAGGCCGTCCGGATGTGCGAGACCGGTTTTCCGTCGTCGCAGACGACGAGCGCGTCGCGGCGGGCAAGCGGGCGCTTGAGCTGCGAGACCATGTACTCTCTCGAGTAGTGATCGTCGAGCCTGAAGATGGTACCGATCAGCTCCGCCAGGTCTTCGATCTCGTTCGGCTCGACTGGGCGAGGTTCTGCCACGCGTCTCCTCCTGCATGAGAGCGTCCGCCCCCCATCGTCCGGACCTCCCTCGCTTCGCCGAAGCCCATCCAAGCTCCTCGCCTCGCAGGGATGCCGACCCTCTGAGGGGAATTCTGAATTACTCGGCCGCCGGGGAATCTCGGCGGCCGGGCCTTCCAACATGACAGAGGTCGCCCCCGACAGCGCGAACACGCCTCAGGTGGTAGAGCTCTCGGCCGCCCGCCTGGGCGCGGCCGCCATCGTCCTCGCCACCATCGTCAACGCCCTCTGGGGCACGAATCCCGTCGCCCTCAAGCTCGCCCTTCAGGGGCTGCCGCCCATCGGGTGCTCCGGCATTCGCTTCGCCATCGCCGCCATCGGGGTCGCCATCTGGTTGCGCGCGACGGGCGTCGACCTCCGCCCTCGACGCAGCGAGATCCCCTGGCTCGCCGCCGTCGGCGCCATCTTCACCGCCCAGATCGCCACCTTCACCCTTGGCGTGTACTGGGGAACCGCCAGCCACTCCAGCGTCATCCTCAACACCTACCCCTTCTTCGTCGTCGCCTTCGCCCACTTCCTCATCCCCGGCGACCGCGCCACCTTCGGCAAGGCGGCCGCCCTCGTCGCCGCCTTCTGTGGGATCGTCGTCCTCTTCGCCGGCGACTGGGGCGCCTGGCGCGGCACGAATCTTCTCGGCGACCTGATCCAGCTCGCCAGCGCCATCATCCTCGGAGCCCAGGTCGTCGTCACCAAGCACGCCGTCGCCCGCGTCCATCCCGGGCGCGTCGTCCTCTACCAGATGTTCACCGGGGGCGCCGCCTTCTTGCTCTTCAGCTTCGCCTTCGAAGGTCTCGCCCAGGCCCGCCCGGACGCCCTCAGCATCGGCGCCTGCTTCAGCGTCTGGACCTGGCTCATCCGGCGTTACTCCGCCAGCCTCGTCGCCATCTTCGGCTTCATTTCACCGGTCGTGGGGGTCATCCTCAGCGCTCTCGTGCTCGGCGAGCCGCTCACCCCGGCGCTTCTGGTCAGCTCGGGGCTCGTCGCCATCGGGATCGTCTTCGCCAATGTGTGGTAGGATTGTGGGCGGCCCGAGCCGCTAGCTAGAGGAGGGAACTCGATGGACATCTACACCATCATGCGCACCCGGCGCAGCGTCCGCCACTATCGCCCCGATGCCATTCCCCCGGAGGTGCTCGACCGCGTGCTGGAGGCCGCGCGCATCGCGCCCTCGGGAAGCAATCGCCAGCCCACGCGGCTCATCGTCGTCACGGATCCCAAGATCAAAGAGCAGCTCGTCCCGCTCTGCCACGATCAGGTCTTCATCGCCACCGCCCCCGTCGTTATCTGCGCCGTCGGGAGGGACCTCAAGTACAACCGCGGCGAGTGGATGGGCGATTACGCCATGATCGTCGATGTCTCCATCGCCGTGGACCACCTCACGCTCGCCGCCCGCGCGGAGGGGCTCGGCACCTGCTGGATCGGGTCGTTCAGCAACGCCAAGCTCAAGGAGTTCTTCAAGCTCCCCAACGACGTCAACGTCGTCGCCCTCACACCGCTGGGCTATCCCGAGGGCGATCCCTTCACCGATCCCGAAGGCCGCATTCCCATGGATGAGTTCGTGATGTGGGAGGTGTGGAGGTGACGGGGCCGGGAGATTCGGACCCAGCCTACGACCTATTCGTCTACGGCGCCTCCCCCGCCGGGCTGGGCGCGGCGATAGCGGCCGCGCGCCGGGGCTTGCGCGTGCTCGTCGCCGAGCCGCTCGGGCAGATCGGTGGGATGGTCACCGGCGGCCTCTCCCGCACCGACCTCGGCCGCCCCGAGACTGTCGGCGGCCTCTTCCGCGAGTTCATGGACCGCGTGGTCGGGTACTACGAGCAGCACTACGGCCCGGGCTCCCAACAGGCGAAGGATTGCCTCGAAGGCCAGCGCTTCGGACCTCTGGTCGCCCTCGATATCCTCACCGAAATGGTCCAGGAAGCCGGCGTCGAGGTCTGCCTCAGGCGCGCCCTGTCGTCGGTCGACGTGGGAGAGGACCGCATCGAGCAGATTACCCTCTCCGGCCCCAACGGCCGCGCCCGCACCTCCGCCTCCTTCTTCATCGACGCCAGCTATGAGGGCGACCTCCTCGCCGCCGCCGGGTGCGAGTATCGCACGGGCCGCGAAGCCCGAAGCGAGTACGAAGAGGAGTACGCCGGCCACCTCTTCTGGGACCCCGGCAAGGGCCGCGCCACCGACCACGGCACCGGGGAAGGCGACCACCGCATCCAGGCCTACTGCTTCCGTCTCACCGTCACCGACGACCCCGCCAACCGCCTCCCCATCGAGCGCCCCGCCGATTACGACCCATCCCGCTACGATCTCCTGAAGCAATACCTCGCGGCCGCCCCCCGCCGCCTCAAAGACGTCCTCCTTCTCGGCCCACTTCCCAACGGCAAGTGGGATGTCAACAACTGGGGCTTCTGCTGGCAGTCCATGGACTTCATCGAGGCCAACGACGCCTACCCCGAGGGTTCCTGGGAGGAGCGCCGCCGCATCTCCGAGCAGCACCGCAGCTACCAGTGGGGGTTGCTCTACTTCCTCCAGAACGACCGCTCAGTGCCAGCCGACTTGAGAGCGGAGGCCAGCGCCTTCGGCCTCTGCAAAGACGAGTTCGCCTACCGCGGCGGCTGGCCCGAGCAGCTCTACGTCCGCGAGGCGCGTCGGCTCATCGGGGAGCACGTCTTCACCGAGCACGACGCCCGCCGCGACCGCCGCAAGCCCGACTCCGTCGCCGTCGGCAGCTTCCCCATCGACTCCCACGCCACCCAGTGGTACCAGGTCGGTCAGCCCACCCCCGCGCCCGAGGGCTTCTTCATGTGCTCGGTCCGGCCCTACGAGATCCCCTACCGGACGCTCCTGCCGAAGTCGCCGCGCAACCTCCTCGTTCCGGTCTGCATGAGCGCCACCCATGCCGGGTACGGCACCCTCCGCATGGAACCCGTCATGATGAACCTTGGCCTGACCTGCGGGCTCGCCGCGGTTCAGGCGAAATATGACGGGGGCGACTTCCATACCCTAGACGTGAAGAAGATCCAGCAGTCGCTGGAGCAATCGGGCCAGATCGTCCACGCGCCGGAGCGCTGACCCACCAGCCGCCTGCGCGCCAGACCCTCCTTTCCTGTTCCTGCTAACTGATTGGTCATCTCTCTACTAAGAGTATGCGCTTAATTATGGAAGAATTGTGCCATGATACCGCAACCGTCCCGTCTCGCGCTTTCGTGACGCCGGACGGTCCCCAGGGACATCGCGCAGAGTTGCAGCGGTAGCGGAGAACTCAGCCTTAGCGACGACTGGAGGTCTGCCATGTCTCGGCCTTATCTGGCCCTGGGGGCCGTGCTCCTCGGGGTGTCCGGTATCCTGCTCGCCTCCGCGGTGTACGATGGCGGGACCTTGGAATGGGTGACGGCCCTGTTGGCCGCCTTGCTCGG
>Ga0307380_10010129_pt1 | contig 11904 bp, 13 predicted proteins | sample UN3MG_FD_202239 | JGI IMG/M metagenome (GOLD analysis project Ga0307380, IMG submission 202239) | Soil microbial communities from Risofladan, Vaasa, Finland - UN-3 | ecosystem: Environmental > Terrestrial > Soil > Coastal area > Acid sulfate soil | place: Finland: Risofladan, Vaasa | collected... | reverse complement strand
AAAAATAATTGGTTAATATAAATAATAATTTTAGTTTTAAAGAGGCTTTGCCATTTAATTTTAAAACGGCAAAGAAAGCAAACACCGTTGTAGTTTTATATGCTGGTCCATCAGTATCAAGAAATAGCGAGAAAATATTAAAATACATTAAAGATAATAAAAGTATAGTTATAGGATCTAATTATAATTTTGAATCAATTGGTATCAAAAGTGATTATACATACATAGCCAATGATTTCAAACTAGTAGAACAAGATGGAAAATTAACAAATGATATAATTATTCCTGGTAGACTTTTTGCCGGAGAACATCCACCGAAAGAGAGTAGAAAGATTCTTCGTAAATATATGAAAAGGGGATTGAAGATATTTATGGTTGGAGAAATTGGAGATAAAACAACATATTCGGTAAATAAGGGAATACTTAAAATGAATAAAGATGGCAGTTTACCATATAGCCGGTTAAGTTCCGCTGGTCATGGTTGTATGCTATTGTCTATGGTTTGTAGACCTAAAAGAATACTGTTTGTCGGTTTAGATGGCCCAACTGATAAAACATGTGCTGAAAAAATAATGTTTGATGGCCGCATTCAGAAATATGGGAAGCCACAAAAAAATGCTAATTTCCAACAACACTTTACAGATGTTATTTTACCTTCGATTCAGTCTCGTGAGATAAAAGTTGAAACACTTGAAGATGTTGGTATGTATGGTTTAGATAAAAACAAATTTAATATAAAGGTTATATCATATGAGTAAATATATGAGTGTTATTATGACAGGACGCAATGATGATTATGCTATAGGATTTCTTGATAGATTCCAAAAATCTTTAGATATGTGGTCGTATCTTGCTGGTAAACATAAGTTTTATGATTTAGAAATGGTTCTTGTAGAGTGGAATCCATTACCTGGGAAAGTCCCATTAAAAGATGTCTTAAAACTTCCTAAAAATATAGATTGTAGAATTATTACAGTTCCTCATGGAGTCCATCAAAGTTTACCACCTACACAATACGATGCCGCTAATGCCGAAAAAATACCTTTTTATGAATTTCACGGAAAAAATGCTGCGGCAAGAAGATGTGATTCACAATTCTTAATGTTGACAAATCCTGATATTATATATAATAATGAACTAGTTAAATTCTTTTCAGAAAAGAAATTAAAACCAAAAAGATTTTATCGAATAGATAGAGAGGCTTTAATACATCAAGTTAATGGATCATTAGGTTTTGAAGATCAATTGAAAGCATGCGCTAAAGATGTCGATCCAAGAAGCATTGCTAAAAATGATTTGTGTAAAAAGAGATATATTCACACAAAGTCTTCTGGAGATTTTACATTGGTTCCAAAATGGGCCTTTGAAAAAGCAAAAGGGTATCTCGAAATCCGTTGTGGTGGAGCAGCAATAGATAGATTCGGTCTTTATTGTATTAGAACTGTTTGTAAACAAAAAATAATAAGTTTACCAAAACGAGCATATCATCAACCTCATCAAAAACGAGCAGACTTATACCTTAAAAAGACGACAAAAAAAGAGGCAAACATGGAATACGAAAGCGATCATGGTACTTTTGCTAGAAAAGACGTAAAACAATGGTTTACACAATGTTATAGTATTATGGAAAAAACTGGAGAAAACAAAAATATAAATCCAGATAATTGGGGGTTAATAGATCATAAACTTCCAGAAGAATTTTTTCCAAGGAGTAAATAATGAAGGCAATAGTAACAACAACAATATATGAACCTACAAAAGCTATGAAGATGTTTGCGACTATGGAAGATTGGAATCTAATAGTTGTTGGAGACAAAAAGACTCCTCACGATATATATGAAAATATGGAAGGAGTTACCTATTTATCTCCAGACGATCAAGACAAAATATGTCCAAAATTAAGTGAATTAATAGGTTGGAATAAAATAATGAGAAGAAATATCGGCTTTATAGAAGCTTATAGATTGGGAGCAGATTTAGTTGCTTCAATCGATGATGACAATATACCTTATGATAATTGGGGTGAAGAAATATTTATAGGTCAAAATATAGATGTTGATATGTATTTACCTGAAAATGGATGTTTTGATCCGTTAAGTGCCACTGATTATCCGGAGTTGTGGCATCGAGGTTATCCTCCACAACTATTATCAACTAAAATGGATTTTTCTGTTTATGATGCCAATGTGAAAGTTGACATTCAAGCTGATTTTTGGGATGGAGATCCTGATATAGATGCTATATGTCGAATGGAACACAATCCATGCTGTGATTTTAGAAATATAACTAAACCTTTTGCTTCTACTACTTTATCACCATTTAATTCTCAAAATACCTTTTATAGTATGGATGTTATTAAAAATTATTTTGTTTTGCCTCATGTTGGTAGAATGGATGATATATGGATGTCATATTATGTAGAAGCGTTGGGGTATAAGGTTGTGTATAATAAGCCTACTGTTTATCAGGATAGAAATGTTCAAGATTTAACTAGGAATTTGGAGCATGAGGTTATAGGTTATTTAAATACTTATAAATTGATAGAAGAACTAAAAGATGATCCAGAAAAATTACAATTATTTGTGCCAGAAATGACTTGGGAAGCCTTTCAAGAATACAAAAAATATTTTAAGGAATAAAATAATGAGTATAATTAACAATTATAATAATATTTTTCAATATATGTGTAAAGCTATGGAATATGGTGTTAAAGAACATGGCTTTTCTGAAAGAAAAATGATAATTTATGCCAGTCATGTTCCTTTGTTATTAACGATCATAGATTTTTTTCCATCTAATAATATATTAGAATTTGGAACTGGATTTTTTAGTTCTAAAATATTTTATGATAATTATAAAAATAAATATATTACAATCGAAGATGATGATGATTGGTTTAAACTAATGTCTCAAGAATTTACACAAAAAAAAGGTTTTAGACTTTTTAAAAGTCCAATTTTAGCACAAATAATTAAAGATCGAAACACTAATCCTAAAGATTTAACGAAAGAACAGGTAGCATCTATTTCAAAATATTACAAACAATATATAACGCAATTAGACAAAAAGTCCTGGGATGTAATGTTTGTTGATCAAATAAAATGTGGTCGTTCTCTTTCGGTTACTGGGGCACATAATAAAGCAAATATTATTCTTTATCATGATATGCGGAAACCGGATTTTTTTAATTATCAATCAATAATAGACAAATATACCAATACAAATTATTCTCTTTATTGTTATAAAACTATTCCTAATTGGACAGGGATGTTAGTAAATACAGATAAAATTTCTTTTGGAAAAGAGGATATAGAAAAATTTAAGATAAAACTTAAAAAAAACGAAAAAACTTTTTTTGAGTTGGTTTCGCAAAGTTTTCCAGGGTTATCAACTTTTGTAAATGATAATCGTTTTAAAATATTAAAAATAAAAATGAAATAATTATTATGTTTTCAGAAAATTTAATAAAAAAAGAGAGGAATAAAAATATTTGGCAATCTATTTATGAGGCTATGGATAGTTTCCCAAAAGAATATCCTAGACAAAAACTTTTAAAATATTCTACAAATATACCATTTTTATTTACATGTATGGAAACATTAAAGCATGATAAAATAATAGAATTCGGTTCTGGGTTGTTTAGCACAAGAGTTTTATATGAATATTTTTTAGAAACATTTTTAGTTGTGGAAGATGAAAAAGACTGGTTTAAAAAGATGAAAAAAGAATATGGTGGTAAACAGGGGTTTTCTATTATTTGTCCTGGTTTTTATTTTGGTGATCCCGGACCTGGAAGAAAACTTTCTTTTAATGATTTGACAAATAAGCAAAAAAGGAAGATACGTAATTTTTATAATAATTTAGTTAAAAATATAGATAATGTAGATTTTACTTTTGTTGATCAAGTTCCCTATTGTCGTGGTCAGTCTATTTTAGCGATATTAAATAAAACTAATATTATTGTTTATCATGATACCCAAGCAATAATTCGTCATAATTATGATGTAATAGATGATATTTTAAAATCAAATAAATATAAATTATATTCATATAAAACTATCCCGAGTTGGACTAATATATTGATTCCTAAAAAACATGATTTTAACGAAAAAGAGTTTATTTCAGTTCTAAAAGAAAGAGAAAAAACCTATTTTGATTTAATATCTAACAAAGAACCCATGTTTAAGGACCAACTATATAAGACGGTATTTAAATTCGAAAGATTGTTTTAAAAATGGATAAATTAAACAATAAAATTTGTGATTTTCTTAAAGGCTTGAAAATTGAATATTTTAAAGCCGAATACGATTTAAAAATAGTTCAAAGTTATATTGATTACTTATGGAAGAATATTAAACCAAAAGGCAACATATTAAATATGGGGATAATGGATAAAACTCCTGGTAATATCAAATATTTAATAAATTCTAAAATTGTAAATAAAATTATACACATAGAATTAGATAATCCTAGAAAAGTTGGAATTACAGATAAAGAAGAAGTTGTTTGGCAAAAAGATTTTTATAAATTTTTAAAAGAACAATATAAAAATAAAATATTTTTTAATGGTATTGTTATGTGGCATGGACCTGAACATATGACCAAAGAAAAAGGTATTAAAACTATAAAATATGCTTTATCTGTTGCTAAAAATTGGGTAGTTGTAGCATGTCCATGGGACCGTTTAAAGGGGTGGAAAAATCAACCTAAAGGCAAAGAACATTTAGGACATAAAAGTGTCTGGACTGAAGAAGATTTTCTTGATTTGGGTTTTAGAGTTATGTCTTCTGGTATAAGAGGAGTTCACCCTGGTCATTTAATTGCTTGGAAAAAAGTATGCGAATAGATCAATGTGAGTTTGCCGAATCTCGTTTGGGTATGTTCGGTTATTTTTTAGAAAAATATAACTTAAAAAAATACTATTCTTCTAAAAACCCAGCCATATTTTTTGGTATGTATAGTAAATTAGGTTTAAATGTTTTAAAAAAACATAAATCTTTGGCTGTTGTAATTTGGAGGGGAACTGATATTATAAGCGAAAAAAAACGTTTAGAATCTGTTTTAAAAATAAAAAATGTCAACATAAAACATGTAGCAATATCTGATTTTATAAAAAAAGATTTAAAAAATGTAGGGATATCATATAAATTTATTCCATTAGCGGCTTCTAGGGTAGATAATTTACAATCTTGTCCATTGGGTGACGAAATATATATTTACGCTCCTAAAACTCGTTATCAATTTTATGGTGGTGAATATTTAGATAAAATTAAAAATAAATGTAGATTTAAAATAAATATAGGCACAAGCTCTAATTGTTATACAAAAGAAGAATTATATAATATATATAAACGCAGTTTTATTGGTTTACGATTAACAAAACATGATGGTATAGCAAATCAAGTAATTGAAATGGGTTTAATGGGAAGAAAATGTGTCCATAATGGCAATCATCCTAATTGTATACATTGGAAAAACAGTAAAAGTATATTAAAATCTATAGAGCGAGAAAGCCAATATATAGGTAAAATTAGAGAAGATGTGTCTATTTCTGTAAAAAAATACATTGATGTTGGAGAGGATTGGTTGGATACTGATTTTTGGAAATGAAAAAGATATTATTTATATATAATAAACCCGAAAACAAGCCAATCCCACAAAAGCAGCAACATCATTTTGGATGGGTTAAGGATTGTAGAAAACAGTATAATATTAAATATTGGGGGAATGGTTTTTCTGATATTGGTTTAGCATCATTAAATCGAGAAATAGATTCATTCAGACCTGATTTTATTTATATGACGATGAGAAAAAGATACAAAATAGATAGAGATAGATATTGGTTGCCCGACTTAACAAATATTACAGTTCCCAAAATATTTGTAGAGTGTGATTCTTATAAATGGAATCGCACAGATGACTGGTATAACCAATTTGATGAAGTTTATTGTAGACAAGCGTGGTGGAAACCTGTTTTTTATAGTAGAAATAAAATTATTCATCCAAAATTTGTTATTTGTGCTAAAACTTGGAATAAAGTTCCCGTTTTTAAATGGTCTGTGCCCGAAATAGCTTTTTCCAAAAAAAACAAAAAAAGAAATGGTATTTATTTTATGGGATCGGTAACTAGAAGGGGATATACTGATCGTAAAATGATGTGGTTAAAAATTAAAAATAGAGTAAAGTTTTGTAAAATTTTTGGTTCTGGTTATTGGAAATTATTACATACATCCTCTGCTTTAATTTGTCCAACAGAAAGTAATTATGGGTCATTTGTTCCATCTAAACTGTTTGAATTTTTAGCATCTGGTGCTGCCGTATTAACAAATTGTGATTTGGATTTATACGGAACCCCCGAATTTAAACCATTTATTATAAATTATACAAACATAAACAGTTTAGAGGAAAAAATAAAAACTAAATTTGAAAAATATCATAACAAAGCCATAAATGTTATGAGAAATCACACACATAAAGTAAGATATAAAGAATTATTTGGTTAATATTTATTAAGGAAATATTTTATGAATATATGTATAGTTTCTAATTCTGGAGAATGGGGACCACAGCATATTGTTTATAATTCTATAAAAAACAATACTAACTATGATGTTACATCTATACTTAGAAAACATGATTTATATGGATTTTCTGACATGTGTGAATCTTTTTCTTTGTTTTTTTTTAAAGATGGGATAGAGCCTGAAAAAGAAGAGTGTATTTGTTCTTTAATAAAATCTGATTATATATTTATTTTTGGTTTAACTACGATAAAAACATTTTTTAATATTCTTTTTAAATCGAAATTTTGGAAAAAATATAAAATTAGGAATCCCGAAAAATTCATAAAAACAAAAAAAATAATTTATTTCGCATCTAGTTCGGTTTGGGCAAGAGATAATAAATTTGCTAATGAAAAATGTAGAGAATGGCCCATAGATGTTCTTTTTTATAATTTGGAGTTAAAAGAGTATATAAAAATAGAGGCTAGAAAAGTTGTTCCATATGCTCCTCCAATAGTTTCTAGACATTTTCCCATTTTTACAAAAAGACAATTTGACGGATCTGTTATTTTGTGTCATTCTCCAGGAGACAAATTTAACAGCGAGAAGGATGAAAAAGGGACACGATTTATAATAAAATGTTTTGAAGAATTATCTAAAAAATACTCTAATGTTTCATATAAAATTATACATGGAGTCACTAATAATGAATGTATAAAAATAAAATCTCAATGTGATATATTTGTAGATCAAGTAGTTGACGCATCAGTTTATAACGCCGATCCTCCGTATTTAGGTGGTCAAGGCAAATCTGGTATAGAAGCAATGTTATTGGGATGTCTTACTATGACTTCGTATAGAGACTTAAATTCAGAACCTTATTTTCCAACTACTCCGATAATACAAGCAGATAAACAAAATCTTTTAGAAACAATTGAAAAATTTATTACTAATAAAGACGAAAGAAAAAAAAATTCCGCAAAACAAAAAAAATGGGTAGAAGATTATTTAAATGAGGAATTTTTCGCAAAATATATTTTTGATCATATACTTAATTAATTTGAAAAAACATAGGAGATCGGAATGGAAAAAATAGCCATCGTTGGTTTGGGATACTGGGGACCGAATCTTGTTAGAAATTTTTCATCTATTATAAATCTAAATGATATAATTCTTTGTGATCAGGATGAAAATAGATTAAAAATTATTGGTGATAAATTTCATATTAATGAACGATTTGTGTGCTATAATGATATTTTAAATAATAAAAACATTGACGCTGTGGTTATAGCAACCCCAGCAGAAACTCATTTTTCTATGGTTAAAAATGCCATATTAAATAAAAAACATGTGTTTGTTGAAAAGCCGCTTTGTTTAGATTCTCAAAAAGCCTTAGAACTTGTATCGCTAGCAGAAGAGCATAAAGTTGTTTTGATGGTAGATCATACTTATCTTTATCATCCAGCAGTAAAGAAGCTTTATGAATTATATAGAGAACCAGCAAATAATACATATTATATTGATAGTGTTCGTGTTAATTTGGGGATATTCCGTCCGGATGTGGATGTTTTGTGGGATTTAGCTTGTCATGATATAAGTATTATTAATTATGTTCTTAATGATATACCATGTATTGTTAGGGCAATTGGAAAATCACATAGCGAATTAACAAAACAAGTAGATGCTGCGTATATAAATCTTGAGTATAAAAATTCGATTATGGCTAATATACATGTTAGTTGGTTATCTCCTGTGAAGATAAGGCGTATGGGATTTTTTGGATCTAGAACTATTTTATGGGATGATTTAGACATAGAACAAAAGATAAAAATATATCATAGCGATATAGATGAACCAAGCAGTCCTGATAATAAACGGGTTATAAGTTCCCGTAGTTGTATTGGAGATATAGTTTCACCTATATTAAAAAATACTGAATCTTTGGTTTCTGCGACTTTGGATTTTGTTGATTCAATAAAAAATAGAATTCAATCTCTTTCTAGTGGTCAAAGTATTGTAGATGTTGTTAAAACAATAGAGTCTGCTCATATTAGTATGTCAAATGAAGGAATTCCAGTAGAAATAAAATAATGAAAAATATACTAATAAATAAAAGGACAACATAGAATGAGGGTTAGAAAATACGAATCTTATGATGAATATATTGCTCATCAAAAAATTAAAACTTTAAAACCTAAAGTAAAAAATATTTCAGAGAACAGATTTCAATATAATGTTGGAAGGTTTACACAACTATTTAAAAAATTACCTAAATATTTAAAAAAGGGTTCTAAAGCGATATGCTTGGGAGCAAGAAGAGGCGAAGAAATTGTGGCATTAAAAAGTTATGGATATAATGCTATAGGTGTAGATTTAGTTGCTTTCCCTCCTAACGTAATAGAAGCAGATTTCCACAATCTTCCATTTAAAGATGGGTCTTTTGATTTTGTATTTTCCAACGCCATAGATCACATTTTGGATATAGAAAAATTTGTGATGGAAATTACTAGAGTGGTAAAACGCAAGGGATATGTGTTATTACATTTAGCAGTGGGGAAGTGGAGTGACGAAATGTCATTTGGTATAAATAGTCATAAAGAAGTTTTTAAATATTTTAAAGAAAAATTTAAAGTATGTAAAAAATTTAGTCATAAATGTTATTCGCATGGGGGATTAAATTATTCTATATTGATGAAGAAAACAAAGAATTAAAATCATGAAAAATATTCTTGTTATAGCGAGCAATACACATACATCTAATAACAGAAAACGAATACACAATAATTGGACGGAAGAGTGTGCTAGTATATATAATATAGATTTTTGGGGTCCGGGTTATAGTAATTTAAAAATAAAAGATTTAAAAAATAAAATAGATTCTTTTAAGCCCGATTTTATTTATTTAACGCATAGAAATAATTATAAATGCTGGCTTCCAGATATTTCTTCTATTAAGGTTCCTAAAATATTCGTAGAAGTAGATTCTTATAAATGGCCTAGGAATAATTCGTGGTATTCACAATTCGATTCTATTTATACGCGTCAGCCTTGTTGGGATTTTAAAACAACAAAACCATTTAGTGAAAGACATTTTTATAAAATCTATAAATTTTTATTGTCTAAAAAAAATATAAAATCAAATAAAAAACAAACAACAATCGAAGCCCATAGATTATATAAAAAATGTTTAAAGAGGATACAATATGCTTCATCTTGGAGAAAAACCCCATTATTTCGATGGTCTGTTTCTGAAAAATTTATTACAAAAGAAAACGAAGACAGAAAAGGAATATATTTTATAGGTAGAAGTTCTTTAAAATTATCTCCTGAACGTTTCTTTCTATGTAATAGATTTAAAGATAAAATATTTTTAAGAGCCGAATGGGATAAAAATAGATATCATGAAATTTTAAGATCTGCTTCTGCTTTAGTTTGTCCTACTGGAAGTATTTATGGAGATTATGTTCCAGCAAAGATTTTTGAGTTTGCTGCATCGGGGGCAGCAATTATAACTAACTGCGATTTGAATTCATATAATTTATCGGATTTACAAAAAGTTGTAATACCATATACGGACTTAAATAATTTAGAGTCAAAATTGGATATGGATTTTAAATCATATTATAACAAAACATTGCCAATAATTAAAAACCATACTCATCGCATTAGATATAGAGAATTATTCGGATGAAAAAAAAGAAAAAAATATTATTTATTTACGGGAAAAAAGATGGTAAATCAATACCTTTTAAACAAAATATTCATACTGATTGGGTAGAAGATTGTAAAGATATGTATGATATTCAATATTGGGGAAAAGGTTTTACAAAGACTTCTATACAATCATTAAAAAACAAAATAGATAGTTTTAAACCCGATTTTATCTATTTAACAATGAGGGAAAGATATAAAATTAAATTATTAGAACCCGAATATTGGTTACCCGACTTAACAAACACTACTGTTCCCAAAATATTTGTAGAAGTAGATACTTATAAATGGGATAGAAATGATGATTGGTATAACCAATTCGATCAAGTTTATTGTAGACAGTCTTGGTGGGGATATAATTTTTATGATAGTAAATATATAGTTAACCAAGAAGTTAAAAAAAGAAGTTCAACATGGCAAAAAGTTCTTTTATTCCGTTGGTCTGTTCCTAAAATCGCTTTTCCAGAAAGAAAAAACAAAAGAAGAGGCATTTATTTTATGGGGGCTGTAACTCGTCCTGGATATAAAGATAGAAAAAATATGTGGCATAGGTTTAGAAAAAAAATTCACTTTCGCAAAGAATTGACAACAAAGTATTGGGATATGCTTAAAAGATCTCAAGCCGTTGTTTGCCCATCAGAAAGTGATTATGGGACATTTGTTCCAGCCAAACTATTTGAGTTTGCTGCATCGGGGGCAGCAGTTATAACTAATTGTGACTATGTATCGTATGGAATGCCTGACTTAAAGGGTAAAGTAATCGATTATACCGATTTAGATTCTTTAGAAGCCCTCTTCAAGATGGATTTTACTCCATATTATGGAAAAGCAGCAGAAGTTATGAAAAGTCATACACATAAAATTAGATATAGAGAATTATTCGGATAATGAAAAAGAAAAAAATATTATTTATTTACAAAAAAGAGAAAAACAAGCCGATCCCATTTAAACGAGGTATCCATGTTGGATGGGTAGAAGATTGTAAAGATATGTATAATATTCATTTTTGGGGAAAAGGTTTTACTAATACCAGTTTACAATCATTAAAAAATAAGATAGATTCTTTTAACCCCGATTTTATCTATATGACGATGAGAAAAGTGTATTGTGATTGGTTACCCGACTTAACAAACATTACTGTTCCCAAAATATTTGTATCTGTTGATACATATAAATGGAATCGCTCAGATGGTTGGTATAACCAATTTGATGAAATGTATTGTCGTTCAATGATGTGGAAACCTGTTTTTTACAATAGAAAACATATTATAGGATCAATTACGAGAGAGAAAAGTTTAACATGGAAAGATGTTCCTATATTTCGTTGGTCGGCACCAATAATAGCTTTTTCTATGCGGAGGCAGAAAAGAAAAGGTATTTATTTTATGGGGTCGATAACGAGATCCGGATATACTGATCGTAAAATTCTATGGAGTAGATTTAGAAAAAAAATATTTAGAAATACAATTCGCTTTCGTAAAGAATTAACACCCAAATATTGGAATATGCTACATACGGCATCGGCTTTGATATGTCCTACCGAAAGCGATTACGGAGCATTTATTCCAGCCAAACTATTTGAGTTTGCTGCATCGGGGGCAGCAGTTATAACTAATTGTGACTATGTATCGTATGGAATGCCTGACTTAAAGGGTAAAGTAATCGATTATACCGATTTAGATTCTTTAGA
>Ga0307380_10010128_pt1 | contig 11904 bp, 2 predicted proteins | sample UN3MG_FD_202239 | JGI IMG/M metagenome (GOLD analysis project Ga0307380, IMG submission 202239) | Soil microbial communities from Risofladan, Vaasa, Finland - UN-3 | ecosystem: Environmental > Terrestrial > Soil > Coastal area > Acid sulfate soil | place: Finland: Risofladan, Vaasa | collected... | reverse complement strand
TAAAATAATCTATATCCAAGCAGAAGAGTATTTGCCATACTTTTCTTATCTTGGGCAAGAGCAGCTTGTTTTATGCCACTCTTATAATGATATATACCACCCCAACTTTCTGTTCCAGCATGATTATCTGGATGCTGAAATCCAACAAGCAAGAACCATGGGGTTTCTTGTAGGCTAACGTCATCAATATAAAGAGTTCCACTTGTTCCTACAGACGTTATTTTTATGTAAGCAGTTTCAACTGTTCTTAATGCCTCAAAATCTAAAACGTATTTTGTCCATGATGCCGCTGGTATTAAGGTAGTCGTATTATTCGTTTCTAAAAAGTCATAACTACTAGTTCCATCATTAACTTCGGCTTGCCATGTAGTTGCCCCGTTTCCATACAACCATATCACCGCCCTGTATTGATAGCCCCCCATAAGTTTTATATAACTTGCGTTAGAGGATACAGTATAGCCTTCTCCAACGGTAAATATATTTGCTCCGACAGACAATGTACTTGCACTATCTATACCTGTTACTGTAGTGGATTCATCATCTGTAGTGTTTCTTAAAATATCCCCGACGGCTGTTCCATCTGTTGTAAAAGAAGCGGTGGAATCAACTAATTTATTTGCAAGAGTCGATGTTGTTGTTCTGGTTCTAACTCTAATACTACTAGTCTTAGCCCCCTCATTAGCGGCGTTAACTATTATTCTCCGTGAATATGTTCCTGCGTGTTTTTGCACAGTAGACAGGCTTTGTGTTGTTGGTGTTCCAACGCTAGCCCACCCAGAATCATATTCCATACTCCCATTAGATATAAGATTAGTTCTAACTACTACATCATCCACATAAATAGTTCCACTGAAAGTATCTCCAGAAACTATATAGACTCTATTTGTACCAGATGTTTCATTTGCTTGAAAGTTAAGTGTGTATTCTGTCCATACATTAGCCTGGGGAGTGAGTGTGTCGTATCCAAATGACCTTACCTTATACTTAGATGTTCCGTCATTTACATAAATTTTCCAATCATTACCATCACCATACAACCATACTCGGAGAGTGTATTCTTGAGAAGCGCTTGTAGTAAATATTGCACTGTATATTCCCTGATTCTTGTCGTTGACAGTGATTTGGCGAGAATATACACCACTATGTGCTTGAGTAGCTGAACGTACATTAGTAACTGGGGAATTGTAGCTTGTCCAGCTTGTGGTTGCTTCCATTGTTCCATTTGTTACAGCATTTGTTGTAAAATATGTTGTATTTGGAATATCATAATTTGATACAAAATAAGGGTTTGTAGTGCCGCTGTCTGACCCATTTGCGGTTAAATTAGATACTTGTGCGGGGCTAATAGCTAATGACCCAAAATAAACACCACCATCTGAATTACCAGTTTGCTTAACCCAAGCAGAGTATCTGTATCGAAAATCCTTATCACCAGAAAATGAATTATATCCCCAGCCACCATCCTCCGCATCTCCAACTGTAGCTGTACATTCCCAGATAAAATCCTGTTGACCCCAAGGATTTATTTTTTTCACTATGGCGTTATTGTCATCACCACCATAAGGGTTTGAGCTACCTGTAAAAAACCCATACCCAGCAGAAGGAGTACTGTCCTCTACCCACAACCTAATATCTGGAGCCATTATATTTGCACCGTGTACTAAACGTGTTCCGAATGCGAGTTGAGAATCGCCGCCAAGTAATAATGTATTACCATCCCACTGAAGCTCTCCACTGGTTCCACCAAGATAAAAGTTTCCAGTGTTATCCATAAAGGTTTGCCAACCACCATTATAATATCCCAAGTACTGGGCGGTTAAATTTAATCCAGTTTGCTGTGTTGGGGTTGTTGTTGGTATCACTGATGATACTACTGTTCCAGCAGAGTTAAGACCAAGATATCCATATCCACCGCCAGTAGCTTGGTTGCTAGTAGCCTTAACATATCCACCACCATCTGGCACTTGACCAAGATGAGTAGCATCAACCAGTGGACCAGCATCACTAAAATTTCCGATACCACTTCCAGACTCAATTGTTATCGCTCCTGATATTGTAAGTACTCCACTAGTCCATTGAAGTTTTCCACCTGTACCTCCAAGGTAAAAGTTACCACTGGAATCCATGTACGTCGTCCATGCTCCCCCGCTGTAATATCCGAGGTTAGCACTACTCATATAAAATCCAGCTCCAGGAGGAGTATCTGGATCTGCCAACAACTCACTCAACGTCTGTTCGTCCTGACCAGCGGCGTAAGGGGATACATCTGATATATCGGAGGCACTTATTGTGTTTGTTAGGGTTATGGATCCTTCTATGGCAAGATTGATACCGTCCCAAGAAAGTTTAGGAGAAGAAGATCCACCCAAATACATTGTTCCAGTACTTAGGTTAAATTGTGAACCCAATGTAGATGACCAGTTGTTAGACTCTATGGTACCAGTACGAATCTTATCACCAGTTATTCTCGTTGATGTTCTGCTCATTGGATTTATATAGAGAGCATTTTTTTCAGATTCAGTTAATTCACGATTATATACACGAAAATCTTGTAAAGATCCATTGTAACTGTTGCCAAGTTGAAGAACGCCAAATGCAGACGGGGCACCAGTAGCCAGAGTAGAAATAACGCTACACTGCTCAAGATCAACCCAAAGCTCTGCACTATTTATATCTGCCTGCAAAGCTCCAGCTATATAAATACACCAGAAATGCCATGCTCCATCATCCTGTTCTGATCTATCCTCAAAATAACGATAGTTAGAACTTCCGAGCAAAACCAATGGACGGTTGGAGGCTGCGTTAAAACGAAAAGTACTAGCTCCAGCAATCACATAATTTGCACCAGTATCACTAGACTTGGCCCAAAATGTTATAGTCATTTCTTGAAGGCTGTATGAGGATGTTGTTCGTAAGTAGTCACCCGTCCCCGTTCCATTTGGGAATGTTGCCGCATATCCGCCGCCAACACCACCATCAACGAATGTTACATTGGCACCATACGAACTATTGTAATCATTGTCATTTCCAGATTGATCTATTGGCAATGAATCAAGTGGCCATATAAGCAAAGCGTCTTCGTCAAAAGGCTGGGCGGGGTAAGTAGTCCCCGTTACGGTTACGCTACCCTCGATAACCAAACCACCAGCAGTAGTATATTGTAAGTAATTTCCTGGAGAACCTATGTAAATTTCATCGCTAACATACTTAGCTAATTGAGAGGCGCCAGTATCATATAAGAAAAGACCCTTCTCACCAGTGTCAGTACCAAGACGAAGAATTTCATTACCACTTCCATCTAATATTCTAAGCGAAGCATCGTTATGAACTATCCAGTCACCACCCTCATAAGTGACGTCACCGTCAATGTATAATTGATCTCCATTTAATGCCCAGAACCCAAAATTACTTGAAGTATATCTTACGGCATACACAGATCCAGATCCAGTAGCTGGAGAAAATGAGGCGGAAATTCTAGTAGATGTATTTCCAGTTATTGTTTTAGTTTGTCCAGAACCAGCGCCACTTGTAATTGCTATATCTAGCCCTATTAACTGACCATCTTCCCAATCTTGATTAGTATCATCTAAATATGTAGTTGACCCACCAGTAGCCGTACCAAATGCACTATTCCTACCGAGCCCTTCTAAATACCCCATTACAACTTTTTCATTTACGGCGTCGAATATAGATATTCTATTTTTTGTTGCGTTTAATTCTATTCTCTCTGCAGAAGCGGCTGACCTGAAAAGCTCTTCAGTAAACTCCCAACCAGCTATACTAACTTCATTATCGGATACCCACAAGTACTTGTCGTAAGTAGACCCATTATAAACCACAACACCAAGACCAGTCTCCGTTGTCCATCCAGTCCCATCATGCAGCGTACCCATTCCAACGAATCTAACGTCACCAGTAGTTGGGGTCGGGTCATACATATGTATCGATTCTTGACCAGTAGTAACTTCTAAATTTAATTCTTTATCTGTATCAAAGATCTTTTGAAGCAGTACGTTTGTGAATGTCCACCCAGCTATCTCAGCACTCACATCTGAAACCCAGAAATACTTTTCATACGTTGCGCCAACATCAACAACCAGACCAAACCCCTCTTCTCCAGTCCACGAAGTTCCGTTATGAAGTTTACCCATCCCCATCCACTTAACATCACCAGTTCCAGTAGTATTATCTGTAAAGTATATTGATTCTTGAGAGGTAACCGTGCTTATGATTAAACTGTGATCTGTGGCAAATGTATGCGTAATACTATCTGCTTGAACCAACCAATCCGCTATTTTAACAACACCAGCAGTAGTCCATTCCAAAGCCCGTGTGCCTGTGACACCGAACCACCCAGACCCATCAACATCCAAAGATACTGTTTGAACTGGAGATGAATTAAATATTTGTATACCGTTAGAACTATCTATTACAACACGAGCCCCCGATGCAGCTGTTTGAAATATTGATGCAGTTATAGTTGCGCTACTTAAATTAATACCAGTTGAACTTAATGTCGCACCATCCCACTGTAGAAAATTGTTTGCATCTGTGTAGAGGGATATCTTAGCAACACCACTATCTTCACCAATCCAAGCGCCGACATTATTTCCGTAACCAGTTGGCGCTGGGCTACCGAATGCTATGTAGCCATCGGAATGAAGTCTGGCGGTGACCGTCGCCACAGGGGTTACTGTTATTTCTGTTGCGCTTATATCCCACCCAGCAATCGTACCGCTAACTGCCTCTATATGGGTAGCTGTAATGCTACCACCAATATTTACATTACCATCAGTATCCCAATTGAATGCTGCGAACGAACCAAGCCAACCAGACCCATCTGAATCCAAATTAAATCTCTGGTTTCCAGCGTCATATCCCCGAATAGCAGAAGAATCCATTTCTATTCTGGAAGTGGCGCCAGAAGTTTTGAATGTACCTCCAACAATTTCCACGTTTATGCTACTTGCGCCGTCTTTTTCTAATATGAAATAAGTATTGGCGTCCTGATAAAGCTTAAGCCCACGAGCTATAATCTCCATACCTACTATGGGGGTGCCAGCGAAAGCAACCGCATTATCCGTTAAATGAAGAGCCCCACCTGTTCCAAAATTAATTGCACCACTAAGGGTTGCATTATAAACCGTTACACCAGTACCAGAAGTGAAGTCGAAAATAGTATTGCCGTCCTGATCTTCTATACCACGATCAGTGACATTAATTATTGGATCGCCAGATATATCTGTTACATTGCCTGTTTCAATCCAGAAGTCGCTTGAAACAAATGGGGCATTACCAACGGATGTAACATATCCAGCGGATCTATTTCCACTCGTGTCTACTGCGGCCACCCATAAATAAACTGTTTCGCCAGATTTATTTGTAAATATAAATTCAACATCATCTTCCCTTACCCCGTTACCTCCTGGAAATGATCCTGATGTGTTAACCCACCACTCATAGTATGCATGGTCATCCGCCTGTGTATATACTCCAAGATCTATTGTTGCATTATAAAAATGGCCACTACTAGTAATATTAACAGAGCTAGATGGAATAGTACCTGGGGCCAATACATCACCAGCGGTCTCTCGTGCAGATACACTCCATTGTGAAAACCTACCAAGACTATCAACAGTTCTGGCACGAAAATAATACACTTGTCCGTATGTACATGAAAAAGTAATAGGGGAACTTGTCCATTGACCTGTACTAGGATTCCATAGAATTTCTGCTCGTTGTATGTATGGATTAACCTCCCCCTGAGCATCGTCTGCTATTCTAACTTGCATATGTGATAAAAATACATCAGTAGAAGTTATATTAGTGACAACAACAGGAGCTATAACATCAGCATATATTGGAGTTACTTTATTCCATTCACCTGGAGTTATTGCTGATATTTGGTCGGCTCTTTGCGTATATATGTTTGTAACATTACTTAATCCTGGGACGACCAATGGAGCTAACTGAATATACCCAGTTGAAGACATGTCTATAACACTCTCATTATCAGAGTAGTCTACAGCACTAACCCAAAATTGGTGTCCATCTATATCTAAAGGAAGATCATTAATTATCTTACTAGGCATTACCTTCTCCTACTCTGCTGTTATTAATCTTGGTGGTTTTACTATTGGCAATCTTGGCGGAGCATTATTCACTGTGTCAATTAGTGACAATATTCTTATAATAGCAGATCCAGTCATCTCGGGTATTTGTGTTACAAATGCAAACATACCACCACTTGTATACGAAACTTTTCTTATATATTTATTTGATCCGCTTACGTCCTCTACGCTTATCAACATCTCTCCATTACTAGCTATCCAAGCCGCCTCTAGTGCGGTATAACTACTTATATAAAAATAATCCCTAGCTATTTCTAACGCCGTGAAGTCAGCTGAGTTTGCATCACTATAAATATTAAACCTTTTAATAACATATTGGTTGCTATCGTCCCAATTTAATGTTATGGAACTCACTGAATTTCTTACGCCAGTTAAACTTGTTACTGGCACTGGTGCGGTGTAGTCTCCAGCAATTATGGTTTGATATGTCGCCGTCATACCACCACGATTCTTATTCGAACTGGAATCAAATGTATCTATTAGGTAATAATATCTCTCGCCACGAATTAATCCATTTTCAACCGTTTCGAATACATCGGTGACCACACCACCAAGAGTGCTAAAAGCAACCTCGGCAACATTTCTCATTGTGCCAACCTCAACCACACGACCCTCATCTAAAATTCCTATACCATGGGCAGTTATAAAAAATGTTGAAATATTTGTTTCTCTATTAAAGGACTCGAGATATTCTACTTCCCACACCTTACCCTCAACCTCGCCATTATCACCAACAATCGTTGGAATCCTAATATAGGTTGCGCTTGGATAGTATCCAGAAACCGATATAGTATCACCATCTATATAATCTAATGGACCAGCTTCTTGAAAATCTATTGACCATACACCAAACCCACCGAGATCAGCGATTCCTTCATATGTAAATGGCTGATCTTGTATTGGGGGGTCACCAGTAGTTGGGTCAGTAACAGGGTCTTCTTCAACTTCTTCAGCAATATTAAACCACCATTTTAAACCAATATAATTATCTAAACCAAATTGCCACATGGCATCGCTTGTTATTGGATCCTCAGTATACCACTCCACTGGTCTAAAAAAAGGGGAGGAATCCGTAGTAGCCCACGATGAAATCTGATGTGATAGGTTACCAACTACTGAAATACTGTTATTCTCTGTGTAAGAATACCAGAATATTTCTATTAATGTCAAGTCACCAATATTAAATTCTACTTCTATTGGTTCAAATGTTGTTATGTATCTACTCATGAATTCTTGATTGTCAATCCATATAGATACATTTGAATTACCAGTCCTTACCTGAAGAGATACCGTACTACCGCCAGAAATTCCAGCCCACCCAGAATACCTACAATTGTATAATGGAATAGTATTAGTCTCTCTAAAATTACCAGTTATAGTTGGGATTAACTGATTGGATATTTGGGATGCGGGGTTGTTAAATGACTGAGGATTTAGTGGGAATCCTACACCACGATCCATTGAATATGATGTTTTATTCCATATAACTATAGGGGGCTCACCAGTTCTACCTATATTCCAATTGGTTGCACCTTCCTCACTAAACAAAGATGATTGAGTCTGTAATTTAACAGAACCAATCTTGGTTCTTGTTTGACTATCTATCTGCTTCTTAATCTCTTTCATTACAGACATTGTAAATCTCCTTAAACGTATTCAATCCAGCTCAATGGTATTCTTGTGCGAGCTTCAAAAAACGGTAAGTTATAGTTTAGAAGAGCCTCTTGAAAATTATCAGAATAAGCATTGACTGTATGAATTTTTGTTGGCACTTGATAAAATTCTATAATAGAATTCCAATTATAATCGCTATATTTATTATTTAAAGCTTCAAAAATATTAAAATTTGATTCAGGCCTTCTATCTCTCTGTCCATTAGAACTTATATTTTTAACCCTTCTTCCAGAGGCATCCCTGATATCCATGATTAACCTAATATAATATCCTTTTGCTCTCGGTTGTCTTTGAAATTGATTATCTGACTCATGGTCATTTTCATAACTATCAAAATCCCCATCAAAAGAAAGCGCCCCATACCTAAAAAATGTAGGATTAAAAGGAAATACATACCCATCTGTAACACTCCACGGAACAGCCTTCCCATCATTCAAAGCCTTGCCATCCCCGCCTATACCGTCAATTGGTTCATTCCTAACAGCGTTTGGCATTCCAATGCCATTATTGCCAACTTGTGGTGTAAGCACATTCGCTTTAACCCAATAAGTTATAAAATGTTTTCTTGGTGTGTTAATATAGTGTCCATTCAACGTTACAAAAATATTCCCATCTACGCCAGCCACCCATACAGAGTTTATATTTGAATAATCAACTGCTGTATTATTTAATCTTCTCCCATTTCCACCTGGAACATATTGATTTGTGTTTTGTGAATTGTCGCCACCCAGATCATAAGTATAAGACATTTCATGGTAATCTACATCGCTTTTTGCTAATTCTATTGATTGATTTTGCGGTGCCCCTAACTCATCTAGATATGAGCTTGAATAAACTACAGTCGGAGACTCATCTTCTGTCCTTGTATATGAAACAACTATTTCATATTCACCATCTTCCGCAAAAAATCCAGCGCCTACATCATTATCATCCCCAGCGGTTACGTGCGTTACTCCTAGTTGGTCAATTCCGCCCCATATTTTAGTGATAATATCCCCTGGCGAAACACGTTCTTCTTTTGGTAGGTTGTCTTCATCAAGTCCACCCCCAGCCGAAAGCCCAGCCACAAAATTAAAGATGCCTGTTCCTTTTGCCTTAACTCCTACAGCAACATTTCCTTCAACTAAACATCTAAAAGAAACTGTAAAAAAATTTGAACTATCAGATTCTTCATATGGATTATATATATTTGCTACATCCATTAAAAACATAGACGGGGCATCATTATTATTTCCAACCACTGGAGCAATAAATTGCCATTCAACATTTTGCAATATGTTGCCATTCCTAGTTCCATAAGTAAAGACACCATATCTTTTAACGTCATTACGATACACAACCATTGTTCCAGAACTGTCCCATCCAGTAGCATCGGCTACCGTAACAGTGTTAGCCCCCCAAGACTGAGCACTACCTATCCCAGACCTCATAGATCCATCTCTTGAATTACCATATCCATCGCCTATCACAAAATCAGAAAAGTAGTTTCCATTCCAATCATCTTCTATATTAAAATCAGGGGCCTCATCATATGACGGAAATGGTTGTTTACCAATAACATCTAGACCAATATCCCAATCTGTTTTATTTATTCTTTCTTGAACACCTTGAACCCAAACTAAATTTGTGGCATTTTCTTCTAGCCTATCCAACATTGTTATTGGATCCCCTATAGTAATTTCTGGGTCACCTATAACACTCATATTAACACGCTTATCGAAGTCTTTATAATTAGATAATATACTATAACTTAACCACTTCGCCCTATTGTCGGTATTTATATTTGGCTCCTGAATATACGTCATTAAATGACGCCCAACATAGTTTGCCGCATTTGGGTTATAGATTGATTCAACATCCATGGATCTAAAATTATAATTTGTATATTGGTTATTGTTATTGTCAGTGAAATTTGGGTCCTCTAGACCAGCCTCTGATCCGCCGCCAGCAACCCAGATTCCTTTCCTTCCACCAATCGCTAAAATATCATTACGTGTATCAGAAATATCCCGTGAAAAATCTATACTTCTTAATGTGGCTATCTGATTAACTATCCTGTATGTTTGAAGCAACTTAACTGGAGTTGAATTATTTGTATGATAAACCCACAACTCATCAACCTTTATAGTATATGCACCCAATGCCGTAACTACAACCTCATAATTACCAAACAAAAGATTCCTATCTAAATGTATTATGCATGGATTTGCGCCAACCAAAGGAGAAGCACCATCGTTATAATAAACAGTATCTTGAAACCTTAAATTATAATTATAAGTTCTAATTACCTCTCCACCATATTGCTTAATCTCTATCTTAACACTTGCAGTGCCTTGCCAGTATAGGTTTTGATTGTCATTTGCACCAGAAGTAGCGTCCCTTACAAACACTATAGAAAAACCAGTTGCTGGTATCCCACTCCCCCCGCCCCCTGGATTAGTGAATGTTATAGTATAATTTGTACCAAGTAATGGATGGTAACCACCTCCAAGAGCCTGTGTGTCAGGTTCCCTGTCCTCAGAAACGGAACCACCACCATAAACTTGATCCTCTTCATTCAATCTAGACTCATTATTATTTGTGGTATCGGCTGTCGGGTTGTCCTGTGGGTGGAATCTAAGAGATCCGTTTGGTTTAAAATCTATAAAGTACCCATACGTATCTGCTATCTTCATAACAGCTTCGTGTACCGTGGTACCTAAATCAAAAGTATTAACATATTCCTCAGCTTGGTCTGTCCCATAATAATTAGCTGACTCCAATGAAAATCCAGCGTCATATACAGACGGAATTGTATCAGATAAATCATCACCACCAGTTCTTCCTTTTTCCATATCATAGAAGAGGGAAGCTGGCAAGCCAGCTTTTATAAAAAGATCCCTAATAGCCGTGACCACACCCCATCGATCATAGGCTATCGGCGCCGCTAAACCATAAGGTTCCCCAACCGCACCATCTAAATAATATCCAGCCGTCCAATACGAGGCGGAGTCTGGGTAATTAATACAAAAACTTGAATCAGCCAAACCAAAAAAGTCAACACACCGAACTGTTAGTGTACTGGCCGCCCGATCTATCTCAAACCCACTTATGAACCCAGTAAAACGTGGGATATATTCAGTATTCCCACTAACAGTTCCTTCTGTTTGGTTAGGGTTTGGTGTGGCATCTAAGTCATATCCAGCAGAAATTTCTATCAGCCTTCCTTCTTGTAGAAAGGCGGTGCCATTTGTATAAAAGTTATTATTATCACCATAGTATGCGTTTGGAGTTGTCCCGTAAGGCAGGGTAAATGAATAACTGGTTGGTTCATTTTTAACCCTACTACCAGTAATCTCCCCGTGATGAGTTACTGCCGCTGACTCAGCCCACGCATTGGTAGGGCTAATCACGCCAGCATTAAACACTCTCAAAGAGCCTTTATCAGCTTGAAGATCACCTGTATAATTATAGGTATACATTGCAGCGACGCCACCATGCCTTATACCCGCTTGCCCATAGAAGCGAAAGCGAAATCGAGACCAGTTGCCAGCGGTTACATTAATGGATCCATAAGAAGCATAAACAGACGGAGAGTGGGATAGTGCTGTATTAGAAATGTTATAACCAGCGCCACCTATCCATGCATCCACGGAAACCCCTTCTCCAAATATATATATTCCAAAACTGGACGAAGACTCTTCCGCATTGAACCAACAGTTACCCGTATCAACGGCAAAATAATTGACATCCATATAGAATGGCGCACCATAAGACCATGACATTGAAAGATTTGGCATAACACAATAAGGATCACCACTGTTTGATGGAAGTCTCCTATCACCCCAAGACGGTGCTGAAGATGTTTCGTTGTAAAATTGAAAAGGAATCCCCTTTGATTTAACCGCCATCTTTGTATTATAGACAGTTATCTTAGAACGAATAACTCTACTGCTTGTATCTAATAGTTTAGCCCGAAAAGCCGTTGATGTTAATATCATTCCTCAACATCCTCCCATACTAGTTCAACTGGATCATATTGAATACTTCCGCCAGACCGAACGCTTTTGTTAACTGATATAACTTTTATTTTTTGCCACTGAGCATTTGGGTACACTCC
>Ga0307380_10010127_pt1 | contig 11905 bp, 10 predicted proteins | sample UN3MG_FD_202239 | JGI IMG/M metagenome (GOLD analysis project Ga0307380, IMG submission 202239) | Soil microbial communities from Risofladan, Vaasa, Finland - UN-3 | ecosystem: Environmental > Terrestrial > Soil > Coastal area > Acid sulfate soil | place: Finland: Risofladan, Vaasa | collected... | reverse complement strand
ATGGACCCGCAGACCCAGCACCGGTTCCTCAACGGCCTCGATGACGTCGGTATCACGCTGACGCACGCCGACGCGATCGATACCTACGAATCGAACCGCCCCGCCTGGCTCGCCTGACGACATCGCAGGTCTGACCCCTGATGTAACCCGGTTCACGATGCCTGGGCGGTTCGCGCGATGGTGTCGATCCAGGTCGCCAACGACCCGGGCAGCAGGTCGTGGCCACCGGGTACCGTGACCAACTCGACGTCGTAACCGGCATCGAGCATGGCCTGGTGGTACCGGAGGTTCGACTCGACGATCGGGACGTCACCAAGCGCCCCACCGCCGTGATCCTCCTCGCCGACGACGATCACGAAGTGCATGTCCGGGTTCCGGCCGAGCAACAGGTAGGGATCGAACGCATCGAGCTCGTCGGGCGTCAGCGCGTTCCACTGTGCATTCGTTGCGAACGCGCCGGCTCGTGCGGCGTCAACGGCGAAGAACGGCGTCCCGCCCGGAACGGCCGCGACGGGCAGCACCATCGTCGGATCGACGAGGCAGTCCTCCGAGGCGAATGGCGGATCGTCACCCATCAGCGCATGGACAGCCGCCGTGAACCCTCCCGTCGAGTACCCAGAGATCGTCACTCGATCTGCATCGCCGCCGTGCTCCTCGGCTGTGGCCTGCGCGAACGCCATGGCGCACACCGTGTCCTCGGATCCTCCATCGGGGCCGAGTGCCGCCCAGTGGGGTGCGTACACCACCAGACCGCGGGCGGCCAGTGCTGCGGGCTCCGGAATCGCGGTGCGGAACTCCGGGCTGTCGCTCGGGTTGCCGCCATGGAAGAAGACCACCACGGGCCAGTCCGAGCCAGCCGCCGGGGCGTACACGTCCAGCTGCTTGGTCTTCGTGTAGGAGATGTCGGACGTGACCACGACGGGTGGCGTTCGCTCGATTGTCACATCGCACGAGAGCTCGACGCCGTAGCCATCGCCCGCGATCTGCGGACCGAGTGCGCCGTGGACAGCCGAACCCGCCTCGAGCATGAGCGTTGCCGGCGAGACATTCCACGCCAGCGTCGCCGGGCATTCGATGTCGTAGCGGAAGCTCCCCTCGTCCTCAGTCCGTTCGAGGACGTGCACGAAGTAGACCTGCATGCCGCCAGGGTTCACATGGTCGACGGACCACTGGTAGCTGCCGTCAGGTCCGTCGGCCGAGCCGGTCCATGTCCCAGGACCGAGTGGATCCATCTGCATCGTCGCCAACTCGATCGGCACGCCGAAGGCCGACGCAGCCTCCTGGTAGCCGGGGTTGTCCGTGGCGAAATTGACCGGATAGAGGTAGTCGGTCGGGAGCACCAGATGGTCGGGATAGTCGGGGTAGATGCGCTGATCAGCGGGGCCGACGATCGTGACCCACTGAGTGTCGAAGTGCCCCGGTCCCTGCGACACGTCGTCGACCACGATGTCCGCGCACGACTTGGAGACATGCGTGAACGTCGCCAGCCCGCTGTCGTCGACCAGCAGCTCGACCTCGTCAGGAACCAGTGACCGAGCCGCTACTGCATCGACCTTGGCGACCATGGGAAACTGCTCGCAGTCGACGAGTTGAATCGCCATGTCACCAGGGGCGAGCGGGTCGGAGGTGTCGTCGGGTCCATCTTCGGTGGTTGGGGGCGATGTCGACTCGACAGTCGTGTCCGGCACATCGGCCGGCGGCTCGACGGTCGCGTCGACCGTCGGTGGAGGGCTGGACGGCGGAGCATCGGATGCACCGTCGTCACCGCTGCCGCATGCGCTCACCGATGCGACGACGAGGCCCGCCAGAACGAAGACTCGATTGATGGTCATGACCACTCCTTTCGTCGACACCAGCATCCGTCAGCGATGTTGCACCGTTGTTGCACACTGCGCCTGCCCGGCCGAATTCAGTACCCTCGGAGCGTGTGGATCGGTGTACTCGGACCGCTCGAGGTGCACCTCGACGGAGACGAGGTGCCACTCGAGACCGCCAAGGAGCGGGCGTTACTGAGCGCGCTCGCGGTCCGCGCTCCGATGGTCGTCTCGAGACAGTGGCTCATCGACGTGCTCTGGGGCTCGAGCCCGCCGGCCACGGCCGAGCGCACGCTTGCGAGTCACATCTCTCGGTTGCGACGTTCGATCGGCGCATCGACAGTGCTCACCGAGCCAGGCGGGTACCGACTCGACCTCGACGTGGCCGACGTCGACGCAATCGACCTGGCCTCGCTCACCGAATCCGCCGAGGGTGAGCTTCGCGCCGGTCGACCCACCATCGCCCGGTCCCGTGCGGCTGAAGCGCTCGCGTTGTGGCGCGGCGAACCGATCCTCGACGTGGCGAATCGTGAGATCCGCGTCGGCGAAGAGGTACGCCTCGACGAACTCCGACGCCGATCAACTCATGCGCTGTTCGAAGCGGAGCTCGCCCTCGGCAACCATCAGCCGATCATCGGTGAGCTGGAAGCCGCGATCGTTCGTGACCCGCTCTACGAGCCCTCGTGGGGTCAGCTGATGCTCGCCCTCTATCGAAGCGGTCGTCAGGCAGACGCCCTGCGTGCGTCTGCGCGGTTGCGTCGAACCCTGCGCGTCGAACTCGGCATCGACCCTTCTCCGCCGATCGCCCGAATCGAGCTCCAGATCCTCCGACAAGACTCAGATCTCGAGCTGTCCGATGCCCCGCCACCGAACAATCTGCCCAACCCCGCAAGTTCGTTCATCGGTCGCGTCCACGAGCTCCGCGAGATCGTCAAGATGCTCGGCGACCAACAACTCATCACACTGGTCGGTCCCGGCGGTATCGGAAAGACCCGACTCGCACTCGCCGTCGCCGAGCACCTGAAGCACTCGTATGCAGATGGCGTCTGGTGGGTCGACCTGGCCCCTGTTCGCGACCCCGACGCCGTGCTCGTGCGCATCGCCTCCGTCCTCGGCGCCACTGCGCGTCGTTCCGGAACGATCGGCGACGCCGTCCACCAGTTCGTCGCTGATCGCGAACTCCTCCTTGTCATCGACAACTGCGAGCACCTGGTCAACGAAGTCGCCGAGGTCGTGCAGCTGCTGATCACCAGCGGACGATCGGTCGACGTCCTCGCAACGTCGCGAGAACGGCTGGGACTCCCGGGCGAGACCCGGTATGCCGTTCCCCCGCTCAGGCTCCCCAACGATGCGGACATCGATGTCGAAGCAGCGGAATCGGATGCCGTCAGGTTGTTCGTCGAACGATCGAGCGCGACCGCAGGCGAGACCACATCCGAGGCTGAACTGCGCTCGATCGTCGCGATCTGCTGTCGAGTCGACGGCGTGCCGCTCGCAGTGGAGCTGGCAGCAAGCCGCACCGCGACATTCTCACCCCGTCAGATCGCCGAACGGCTCGACGACCAGATCGCGTCGGTGGTCAACGAATCGACCATCCACGACCCGCGGTACCGGTCGCTTGACGGTGCCGTCGCTTGGAGTGAGGCGCTGCTGAGTCCAACACAGCGCGATCTGCTCTCGCAGCTGACCGTGTTCCCAGGCGGGTTCGACAACGACGCCGTGTTCGCAGTGTGCCAGACCGATTCCACCGACCTACTCGCCGATCTGACACATCTGACCGACGCGTCGATGCTCGATGTCGATGCCGGTGCCGCTGCGATGCGATCCGGCGGACCTCGCTTCCGGCTCTTGGAGGTGATCCGCAGTCACGCCGCCCGCCACCTGGACGAAACGACCCGTTCCGCTGTCCGAAGCCGCCATGCGCGCCACTATCGGAACGTCGCAACGGGCTTGACGGATGCCGATGTCGCCCTCGACGGCACGGGAGTCGAGCGTGTCCGTCGCGACGATGCGAACTTCCGCGACGCGTACGCCTGGCTGGCGGAGCACGACCCCGGAAGTGCCACCTTCGAGCTCGCATTGATCCTCGGGAACGCCTGGTACCTCAGCGGTGACCTGGCCGGCGCAGTGCGACTACTCGAGGCCGCAACCATGGAAGCGACCGGCACCAACGAAGCACGGCGAGGGCGCGGACACCTTCTCACCGTTTGGCCCCTCCTGCTCAGCGGCGAGCCGGAACGCGCCTGGCGACACCTCGACGATGCGCAACACTGCGCGACCTCGGCTCATGATGCTCGCCTGGCGGCGGCCGTTGCGACGGCTCGGGCGCACTCGTTCTTCCTGGGTGTCGGCGACATCGATCAGGCGCTACCGCTCTATGAGGCCGCACTTGCATCGTGCGCGTCGACCGACGTTCCGATGGAGTACATGACGGCTCGGCTCGGGATGGCTCAAGCCCTGCTGTTGGCTGATCGCCCGGATGACGTCGCCGCGATGCTCGAGGAGGTCGAAGCCATGCTCGAGCATCACCCCGACGAAGGACAGCGTGCGCACCTGTGCCTCGACCGTGCACTGTTCGCATGGGCAACCGGCGACATCGAGTCGATCGCGGAGGCGGCTGAGGCGGGTCGGCGGCACGCAGAGGCAGCCGGCAACGCCGCGTGGGCGCAGATCAATCTCGTCGCGGCCGGGTACGGCTCGCTGCTGCGCGGCGACTTGCCGGATGCCGAGATCACGCTGCTGCGGGCGGCTCGGTGGGCGACCGACGAGGACAACGCGACACAGCTCGGCGTGGCGCTCGAGGGCCTCGCAGCCGTGGCGGCGGTGCGGGGTGCGGCGGTCACCGCGGCGCGACTCCATGGCGCCGCAGAAGCGGTCACGCCACGTTGGCCCCTCTTACGACGAGGCCTCGAACACGTGTGGTCGGACATCCGCGGTGAACTCGGCGATCATTTCGAGCTCGAGGTCGACAATGGCCGCGACCTCGGACGCGACGACGTGCTGAGGCTGGCTCTCGACGTTGAATGATCCAGCGATGTGCAACAGTTCCGGGTTCCGGCCGAGCGATACTGAGTCGATGCCCGACCTGCACACGCCCGGTCAGTGGATCCGCTTCATCGCCCGTAACGCCAAGCGGTTGATGATCCTCATCCTGGGGACTGCGGTGCTGCTCGCCGGCGTTGCCATGCTCGCACTGCCCGGCCCTGGGGTACTCGTGATCATCCTCGGCCTGGTGATCCTTGCGACCGAGTTCGCGTGGGCCGAGCGGATGCTCGACCGCACGACGGCCACCGCCGCCGGAGCGGCCGTGCGGGTCACCGACAACAACACCGGCCGGGCCGCGCTCGCAGCGTCCGGGTTCGCGATGATCGTGGGCGGCATCGTCGTGGCGATCATGTTCCCAAGCCTGCGGATCGTCGGCATCTCGGTGGCACTCGCAGGCGTGATCGGCCTCGTCACGCTGCTGCCACAGGTACGTGGCTGGATCGACGAAAAAGCGGCAAACGGCTCCACCGAACCGTCACCCGGCTGACCGAGGCCGAACGTGCCGTCAGCGAGCGGCGTGCCCGCCGAGGAGGTGCGCAACGGCCATCGTGACCCGTCGAGCGGTCGGGAGATGGAGGTACTCGTTGGGTCCATGCGCGTTGGCATCGGGTCCGAGCACGCCGGTGATCACGAACTGCGCATCGGGGAACTTCTCGCCGAGCATTCCCATAAAGGGGATCGACCCTCCCTCCCCGAACGTTCGCGCCGGTCGACCGAACGCGGCGGTCGACGCGTCGTCGAGCGCAGCCGCCAGCCACGGTGCTGTCGGCGGCGCGTTCCATCCCGGCCCGAACTCGACGTCGGCGAACGACACCCGTGCGCCGTACGGAGGATCGGATTCGAGCGCCTTCTTGACCGCCGCCGCGGCGCGTGACGGATCGCAGGTCGGCGGTGTCCGAAAGGACAGCTTCAGCGACGTCCGCGGACGCAGCACGTTGCCGGCGCGGGCGATCGGTGGCAGGCCGTCCGCGCCAACCACGGTGAGGCTGGACCGCCACGTGCGCGCCAACAGCTGCTCGGCGGGGTCATCGGTGGTGGGCGATGCGCCAGGCACGAACGGATAGTGGTCACCTATGCGTCCGATCTCGGCCGCGGTCGCCGCCGCCTCGGCCACCCGGTCTGCCGGGATCGCCGCGTTCAACTCGGGCACCAGCAGCGCGCCGGTGGCGACGTCTTCGACACGATCGAGCAGGGCTCTGGCGATGCGGAACGTGTCGGGCACCATGCCGCCGACGTCGCCGGAGTGCAACCCGTCGGTGACGATGTCGACCGTGAGCGTGCCGGACACGAGGCCGCGCAGCGACGTGGTGACCCAGAGCCGGTCGTAGTCGATGCACCCGGAGTCGAGACAGACCACGAGGCTGGGTGTGCCGATCCGATCCGCCAGCGCCTCGACGTAGGCGGGCAGATCGGGCGAACCGGACTCTTCACTCGCCTCGATCAGCACCACGCACCGAGCGTGGGAGCCGCCGGCGATGTGGACCGCTTCGATCGCTGTCAACGCGGCGAAGGCCGAGTAGCCGTCGTCAGCGCCGCCGCGCCCGTAGAGGCGGTCGCCATCGAGCACCGGCGTCCAGGGGCCGAGCCCCTCACGCCACCCTTCCATCTCCGGTTGCTTGTCGAGGTGGCCGTAGAGCAGCACCGTGTCCGAGTTCGATCCTGCTCCGACCGCCGGCGCCTCGATCAGGATCACCGGCGTACGGCCGTCGAGTTCGACGACCTCGACGGTGAGTCCTGGGATCGTCCTCGCTCGGCACCAGCTGGCGATCAGATCGACCGCTTCAGCCATGTGCCCGTGCGCCCGCCACTCGGGATCGAACACCATCGAGACGTTGGGGATCGCGATGTACTCCTCGAGTACCGGGACGATGCCCTCCCAGACCTCGTCGGAGTGCTGAGCGATGATCGAGGCGATGTCGGTCATGCCTCGAATGCTACGTCAGGTCGTTGGTGTGGACGGCGGGATCGGCGCGGGCGGCGGGGTTGCGGGCGACGGAGAGGTCGTTGTCGGAGCAACCGGCTGTGCCGGCTGACCGGCGGCCGCGGCCGCAGCCTGCATGCGGGCGTCGGCGTCGGCCTGCTGTTGTGCGATCTCGGCCTGACGCTCGAGTTCGTCCTCGGCAGCGTGGATCTGGTTGAGACGTGTCGACAACCACCCGATCAGGGCGCTGAACAGCAGCGCCACGATGCCGTAGATGATCATCGCAAACAGCACGGACGTGTCGAACGTGGCCGCCACATCGTTGCCGGTCGTGCCAAGTTCAATCGGCGAGAAGATGCCTCTGAACGGAGCCATCACGCGGTCGAGGTTTCGATACGCCCACTGCGTGAAGCCCGCCGTCGGGTTGGCGCCGAACAGCAAGAGGAAGAAACCGATCACGAGGATGATCTCGACGACGATGAGATAGAAGTAGACGAGGTAGCTGATCGCTCGGACGGCCCACACGACCGCCTTGCGCTCGCTCAGCGCCTTGGATTCGGATGTGATCATCAGGACTCCTCCTCGGTCGGCGCGTCGTCACTCCAGCGGTGCATCGTGCCCGGCGACCACGGTAGTCACCCACAACGGCCGACCTGGGGACCGTTGCTCACCCGGGAGCGACGCGCTCGAGCAACTGCGTCCCCATCAGGGTGAAGCGAGGGTTGTCAGCCGAGTGCAGGTCGCCGTGCAGCCACACCGAGTCGTCGGACCCGTCGTCGACGCCGGTCAGTTCAACGAATCGGGCGGTGATGGCCGGGCCATCGATCGACGCGCCGAGCCGTTCGATGTTGGCGATGACGCGCGGCCGCAGCGCGCCCGGCGACCGCCCACGAAAGCGGCGAGTTGGCGGCGCGGCAATCGGACGGTCAGGTCCGATCCGAGTCGGAAGGTGACGTTGTCCCATCCGTTCGCCACCATCGTGAGCGGCAGATCTGCAAGATCGGAGTGTCGGGCGAGCAGCAGGCTGCGAACGAGCCTCTCGTCAACGTCGACTTCGGCGGCCGGCATGTTCTGCCCCGCCACGACATCTACTCCGACTCGAACTCGGGGAGGTGCAGGAGACGCGAGTCGTTCGAGAACACCTCGATCGGCTTCTCGGTCAGCAGTCGCATGCCGCGCTGCAGGATCCGCATCTGAGTGTGTTGGTTGTACTCGACCAGCGTGACCGCCCAGCCGTCGCGGCCGGCGCGGGCCGTGCGGCCCGAGCGATGCAGGTAGTCCTTGACGTCCTTGGCGGGCTGGTAGTGGATGACGGCGCCGATGTCGTCGATGTCGATGCCGCGGGCGGCGACGTCAGTGGCCACGAGCACGGCGAGCTTGCCCTCGGCGAAGTTGCGTAGCGCACGTTCGCGAGCGCTCTGTTGCATGTCGCCGTGCAGCGCACCGGCGTCGACACCGAGTTCCTCGAGGTTGCGTGCGACGCGATCACAGTTGCGCTTGGTCTGGCAGAACACGAGCACTTTCGGGATCGACTTCGCGATCGAACCGATCACCTTGTCCTTGTCCATGTGGTGCACGGCGAGAAACAGGTGGTGCATCGTGCCGACGGTGTCGGTCGCCTCGTCGATCGCCACGGTCACCGGGTCGGTCTGGTAGTGCTTGATGAGGTGGCCGACGTCGCCATCGAGCGTGGCCGAGAACAACATCGTCTGGTTGCGGCTGCCGCAGTGGCGCAGGATCCACTCGACCTGCGGGGTGAAGCCATCGTCAGCCATGCGGTCGGCCTCGTCGAGCGTGACGATCTGAATGTGTTCGAGCGAGATCTCGTTCGACTTGATCAGGTCGATCAGGCGCAGCGGTGTGGCGATGACGATCTCGACGCCCTTGGCCATCTCGTCGACCTGATGGTGACGCGAGGCGCCGCCGTACACCGGGAGTACCCGCATGCCGGCGTGGTGCGCGACCGGTTCGAGTACCTCGGCGACCTGGACCGCGAGCTCGCGGGTCGGCACCAACACGAGACCGAGCGGTCGTGACGGCTCGGCCTTGTCGGTGATGCGGGCGAGCATCGGCACACCGAACGCGAGCGTCTTGCCCGAGCCGGTCTTGGCGCGGCCGCAGACGTCCTTGCCGGTGACCGCTACCGGGATGGCCTCGGTCTGGATGGCGAACGGCTGCGCGAAGCCGCATGCCGCGAGCCCGTCGTCGATGCGCTCCGGGACTCCGAGGTCGAAGAAGCCCGTCGGTGCTTCCACCGGAGGGAGGGCGTTGATGGATGTGAGATTCGAGGTGTTGACGTGGCCACCGTCGTACGGCTGGTCCGACGTCTGCGGGCGAGAACGCCGGCGACGAGGCGCTCCTCGTCGCGCTGTTGATTCAGTCATGTTGCAGCCCAGCGTACCGGGCGGGCGCGCGACGAGCGCGAGATGCCGCGAGTCGTGCTAACGTTGTCGTCGATGTTGCGCCACGGCCTCCTTCTGCTTACGTAGGGCGAGCGCCACATACTCGCGTTCGCCCGCACCCCCCGCCTTCCGGTCGGGGGGTTCTTGCTTTTTCCACCCAATGCCCGTCCGGACCCCGATGCCGACGAGCACCCGGCCCGTCCGGGCCCGACGAACATCAACGAACAGACCAACGAACACCAAGGAGAACTCCGATGCCTCCCCAGAACGTCACCCCGACACCGATGCCCTTCGAGAAGTACACGCCGTTCGTCCCCATCGTGCTCACCGACCGCACCTGGCCGAACGTCACCATCGACACCGCCCCGCTGTGGTGCTCGGTCGACCTGCGTGACGGCAACCAGGCGCTCATCGATCCGATGGACCCCACTCGCAAGATGCGCATGTTCGAAGAACTCGTTGCGATGGGCTTCAAGGAGATCGAAGTCGGATTCCCGTCGGCCAGCCAGCCCGACTTCGACTTCGTGCGCCAGTTGATCGAAGAGGATCGCATTCCCGACGACGTCACGATCCAGGTGCTGGTGCAGTGCCGCCAGGAACTCATCGAGCGGACCTACGAGTGCCTGCAGGGGGCCCCTCGTGCCATCGTGCACTTCTACAACTCGACCAACCCGCTGCAACGCGAGGTCGTCTTCGGTCTCGACAAGGCGGGCATCGTCGACGTTGCCGTCAACGGCGCGAAGCTGTGCCGCAAACTCGAGCACGCTGCGGGCGACACGCAGATCCGATACGAGTACTCGCCCGAGAGCTTCACGCTCACGGAACCCGACTTCGCAATCGAGGTGTGCGAGGCCGTGATGGACGTCATCGAGCCGACGCCGGACCGCCCCATCGTGCTCAACCTGCCCGCGACCGTCGAGTGCTACTCCCCCAACGTGTACGGCGACGTCATCGAATGGTTCGGTCGCACGATCAAGCAGCGCGACTCGGTGATCGTTTCGCTGCACCCCCACAACGACCGCGGGTGCGCGGTCGCTGCGGCAGAGTTCGGCGTGATGGCCGGCGCCGACCGCGTGGAGGGCACGCTGTTCGGCAACGGCGAACGCACCGGCAACGTCGACATCATCACCCTGGCGATGAACCTGTTCATGAACGGCGTCGACCCGCAACTCGACGTCGGCGACATCGACAAGCTGCGTCGCACAGCCGAGTACTGCAACCGTCTGCCGGTGCATCCGCGCCATCCCTACGCCGGCGACCTCGTCTACACAGCGTTCTCCGGCAGCCACCAGGACGCGATCAAGAAGGGATTCGAGGCCCTCGACGCCAACCGCGGCGAGGACGGCGAATACCCCCGATGGGGCGTCCCGTATCTCCCGATCGACCCCGCGCACGTCGGGCGGTCGTACGAGGCGGTCATCCGTGTCAACAGCCAGTCCGGCAAGGGCGGTGTCGCCTATGTGATGAAGGCCGAGCACGGCTTCGACCTGCCGCGGCGCCTCCAGATCGAGTTCTCGAAGACGATTCAACACATCACCGAGGACTCCGGCACCGAGATCGGTCCCGGCGTGATGTGGGATGCGTTCCAGTCCGAGTACCTGCCCGACGAGCCTGGGTTCCGGCTGCGCAGCCATGAACTGCACACCCGCACCGGCGACGACGGCGGCAACACCTCGATCCAGGCACAACTCGAAATCGACGGCGATCCGCATTCGATCTACGGCGAGGGCGACGGTCCCGTCGAAGCGTTCGTGGCCGCGCTGATCGCAGAGTTCGGCGATCGAGTCGACGGGCACTTCGACGTCCTCGACTACGCCGAACATGCCATCGGCAAGGGCTCGAACGCGCAGGCAGCCGCCTACGTCGAAACCGTCAGCGATGGCGGCAAGGTGCGCTGGGGCATCGGCGTCGACCCCAACATCACGACGGCCTCGCTGCGCGCGGTGCTCTGCGCCTTCGGACGCCACCAACGCTGACGCGAACTACAGTCGCACCGATGGCACCGATCGGCATCGCGCTCCGTAGAACCCTCGCCCTCGTCGCACTGGCAGTCGCCGTCGGAGCGCTGCTCTCCTGGCGGCGCCGCGAGATTTCTGCGCCGACCGCGACCGCCACGCCGCAGTGGCCGGATTGGCCCGCGCAGCCCGACGCCGCCGCACAGCCGACAGCGCTCTCACCACAGAACGCGAACCAACTCCCGTGGCTGCCGGCGAACAACGACGGTTCGGCGCCTGACAGCCACCCGGTCAAGGCAAAGGAGTCGTCGGGCATCTTTCACGTGCCGGGCGGCCGCTTCTACGAACGGACCAAGCCGGACCGCTGCTATCCGACTGCCGCGGCCGCTGAAGCCGACGGCTACCGTCAGTCGAAGACGTGATCGACATCGATCACGACCGAACCCACAGGAGAACCACATGAAGGTGAGCGTCGACTTCGACGTGTGCGCATCCACCGGAGCCTGCATGCAGGTGTGTCCGGAGGTGTTCGAGGTCCGTAGCGACGGCTACCTCTACATCCTCCAGGAGGAGCCCGGCGACGACGTCGCCGAGAAGGTGCGCGAGGCCGCCGACCTGTGCCCCACCGCAGCCATCACCGTCGAGGAGTGACACCGGCTTGACGTTCCTCCGCCAACTCGAAGCGTCGTGGAACGCATCCGGATCGCTGCTGTGTGTCGGGCTCGACCCCGACCCGGCGCGGATGCCCCTGCCGCTCGACGGCGTGCA
>Ga0307380_10010126_pt1 | contig 11906 bp, 12 predicted proteins | sample UN3MG_FD_202239 | JGI IMG/M metagenome (GOLD analysis project Ga0307380, IMG submission 202239) | Soil microbial communities from Risofladan, Vaasa, Finland - UN-3 | ecosystem: Environmental > Terrestrial > Soil > Coastal area > Acid sulfate soil | place: Finland: Risofladan, Vaasa | collected... | reverse complement strand
AACTTATCCGGAAGCAGCTGGGTGATGACAAGGTCCAGGTGATGCAGATCGGTCCGGCTGGAGAGAAGATGGTGCGCTTCGCCTGCATCATCAATATGGGCAACCGGGCGAACGGCCGCACCGGGATGGGAGCGGTCATGGGCTCGAAAAATCTTAAAGCCATCGTTGTCCAGGGCAGGCAAAGTCCCGAGTTTTTCGATCCTGAGACAATCAAGGACCTTGCCCGTTGGGGCGCGGACAACTTCAAGGATTCGAACGCCTATGAGCTCGGCCTGCATGGGACCGCCAACATCATCCCGGGACAAAACGACAACGGCGGTCTTCCCACCCGTAACTGGAGCAGTGGGGTCTTCGAAGACTACGAGAAAATCTCCGGGCAGAGGATGAGCAAGACGATACTCAAAGAGCGGGATACCTGTTTCGGCTGTGTGATCCGCTGCAAGCGGGTGGTGGAAGTCACTGAAGGCGATTTTCAGGTAGATCCGTACTACGGCGGTCCGGAATACGAGTCCATCGGCACTTTGGGGTCCTACTGCGGGATCAACAACCTGGCAGCCATTGCCAAGGCGAATGAGTTGTGCAACAAGTACGGCCTTGATACCATCTCCTGCGGCGCCACCATTGCCTGGGCCATGGACTGCTATGAACAGGGATTGATTTCGAAAAAGGACACCGCCGGCTTGGAGCTGAACTTCGGCAACGCCGCCGCCATGGTGACGCTGGTGGAGCAGATCGCCAAGAAGGAAGGCTTCGGTGCCTTGCTGGCCGAAGGTTCGGCCCGGGCTGCGGAGAAAATCGGTCCTGATGCCGAGAAACTGACAGTCACAGCGAAAAAGCAGGAGTTTCCCGCCCACATGCCTCAGGTTAAGCGGTCGCTGGGATTGATCTACGCGGTGAATCCCTACGGTGCCGATCATATGTCCCACGATCATGATCCATTTTATGAACCCGGTACCGAGTTCGCCGACAGGATGGCAGCGATTGGCCTGCTGGATCCTCAGCCTCCAAGAGAGTTGGGTCCGGAAAAGGTTCGCTTTGCCCACTACACCCAGTGGATCTACAACGCCTGCAACAGCCTCTGCCTCTGCCAGTTTGTATACGGTCCCTCCTGGCAGCTGTATTCGACCGGTCAGATATCGAAACTGATCCGAGCCGCCACCGGCTGGGATTTTACCGTGTTCGAGCTGATGAAGCTTGGCGAGCGCACCGTAAATCTGCAGAGGGCGTTCAACGCCAGGGAAGGATTTACCGCCGAGGACGATGTTCTGCCTGAGAAAATCTCCCAGCCGCTGAAAGGTGGTGAAAGTGACGGTGTCTCCGTCCCTGTAGATCAAATAGATAGAGCCAGAGCCCTCTACTACCAGATGTGTGGTTGGAGCAAGGAGGGAGTACCCACCCGGGCCAAACTGGAAGAGCTGGGAATCGGCTGGGTAGCCGATCTGATAGAAGGGAAATCATGAATAGTTGATCCATGGTTCCCGCCAATTAACTTCGGGCAAGCTCGGTTGGCCTGGCCGGAACATGCGAGCGCTCTGGCAATTTGAGCGGTATCAGGGACGGGTGGTTCCACCGCTGCGAGTAGCCTGAAACATCTGCTGAGCCTGCCGCAGGTGCACCGGGAGATCGGACGGATCGCCGGCAATCAGTTCCTGAAGTCCATGCAGGAGATGCTTCACAGCAACATTCAGGAGTTCATCACCAAAAACGTGCGTGAAAGGCTGGTCAGGCAGAAGGCCTACGAGGATCACCAGAGGATCTATGAATGCATAAGAGGCCGCTACACCCAGGCGATTGCTTCGGTGATGGAGGCGCATATCGATACCTGCCTGCGGCATTATGAAAAGCAGTATGGCGGAGGTGAAAGAGGAGGAATCAATGACAGGGGCGAAGGTTAAACACCCTCTGGTGGATGATCTGTTCGGCCTGGAGGGCAAGATCGCGCTGATCACCGGATCCAGCCAGGGTCTCGGATTGATCCTTGCCCGCGGGTTGGGGAAAGCCGGAGCAACCGTGGTTCTGAACGGAAGAAACGGGCAGAAGTTGAAAGCGGCGGTCAGCCGGTTGAAGGAAGAAGGGGTAGATGCTCGGGGATATGCCTTCGATGTGACCGACAGCGAGCAGATCCACGAGAAGATCGAGGGGATAGAAAAGGAGGTCGGTCCGATCGACATCCTGGTGAACAACGCGGGCATCCAACGCCGGGGACCCTTGGAGGATTTCTCGGAGAAAGACTGGCAGGATATCATGAACACCAATCTGACCGCCGTGTTCCTGGTCAGCCGCCAGGTCGCCAAGGGCATGATCGCCCGCAAGCGGGGGAAAATCGTAAACATCCACTCCCTGCAGAGCGAACTCGCCCGGGTCACCATAGCCCCCTACAGCGCCTCCAAAGGGGGCGTGAAGATGCTCACCAAAGGGATGGCCACGGATTGGGGGAAGTACAACATCCAGGTGAACGGTATTGGACCCGGATACTTCATCACCGAAATGACCAAGCCCCTTGCCGACAATCCCGAGTTCGACGGCTGGATCAAAGGACGAACCCCCATGGCTCGTTGGGGTGACCCGGAAGAGTTGGTCGGCACGGTAATCTTCCTCGCCTCTGAAGCGTCCAGCTTCATCACCGGTCAAATTATCTACATCGACGGCGGCATTCTGGCGACGATCTGATATTCCGGGTCACAGAAATGTTCGACGTTCGCGGGTTCGGCGCTAAGGGAGACAAGAAACACAACGATAGTCGGACCATTCAAGAGGCGATGGACGCTTGCTTTAAGTCAGGCGGTGGCACCGTTGTTTTTCCCGCCGGCGACTACCTCTCCGGCAGCGTCTTCCTAAAAAGCAGGATAACCCTCCACCTCGAAGCCGGAGCGACCCTCTGGTGCAGTAGGGATCCCGGGGATTACGCGGGTCTTCGGGACCACGGGCGCTCCGGCAGGTTCATGGTCGGAACGCTCCTGACCGCCGAGGGACAGGAACAGATCGCCGTAGAAGGCTGTGCGGCGATCGCCTGAAAGCGCTCGTCCCAGAAGGGCATGGTGTGGATGATGCCGTTGGATCTGGTCACGCTCAGACCCATCCACTGGATATTGCCGAGTATTTCTGCTATCAATCAATGGTGAGTCCGGGCTGATCGAAAGAATCGACTCGGCAACAATTCTTGAATCTGTAGCGGCGCAAAGTGGCGAAAGGAGAAAAGGAAGTGGCAGTCAAGGAGTTACGTGCCGGCGGCAGTGCGGTGGGAACAATGATCCGCCTGGTTCGAAATCCCGGCATCGCCTGGATCGCCAGGCAGGCAGGATTGGATTTCATCATGCTGGATTTGGAGCACGGATCGAGCTCGCTGGAGACCTTATCCGACGTTGCGGCCACGGGGCGCGGGGCGGGTGTGGAGGTCTTCGTGCGTGTCCCGGAGTTGGCCAAGGGCTACGTGTCCCGGGCCCTGGACAGCGGCTGCACAGGTGTGATGGTTCCCATGGTGGAGTCCGTGGAGCAGGCGGAACTGCTGGCGGGATGGGCCAAGTTCGATCCCGTAGGCCGAAGGGGTCTGGGCAGCATCGGCAACCATACAGACTATGCCGCGGTGAGCGGCGGCGAGGCATCCGGGTTTATGTCAGAGACCAATAAGCAGGTGCTGGCGATCGCCCAGATCGAGACCGCTGCGGCGATCGAGGGTATCGAAAGTATAGCCGCGGTGCCGGGAATCGATGCTCTGCTGATCGGGCCGAATGATCTGGCGGTATCTCTGGGGTGTCCCGGAGATCTCCAGAATCCCAAAGTGCTGGCAGCGATCGACAGGGTGGCCGAGGCGGCCGACCGGAACGGGAAAATTTTCGGAATGCACGGACCGGATGCCCTGATGGAGAGCTATCTGCCCAAAGGTTTGCGGCTGGTCATGAGCAAGCTGGATATCAACATGCTGCTGGCCGCCATGAAGGAGGTCGCGGCCAAATGGAAGAACGGATGATGTTCCGGGGCTGCAGCCGGTGCGTTTCATTTGCTTCCAACCTGGGATGTACTACAATCGCGACATGAAGATCCACCGATTCCAGCCCACCGAATACCACACCACCCTCGGCCCTCACATATCTGTTCTGGAGATCGACGGCGGGGATACCGTCGTCACCACCACCGTTGACAATGCCGGGCGGGATGCCTCGGACACCGAAGTCACCCCGCGGGGAAATCCTCAGACCGGTCCTTTCTACGTGCGCGGTGCCGCGCCGGGGAATATCTTAGCCGTTCGTTTCGACCGCATCGTCCCCAATCGTTCGATCGGCCGTACCCGGGCCTACATCGCCCCTCATGTGCTCGAGGCCGGCTATGTCGAGGAAGGCAGGCGGGACGGGGCGCAAGGTCACGAAGGCCTGCTGGAGTGGCGAATCGATACCGGCGCCTGGACCGCCGAACTGCTGTCCCCGACCTTTCCGGCGGGCACCTTGACTCTGCCACTCGACCCAATGGTCGGCTGCTTCGGTACGGCGCCGCCGCGGGGGCAGTACATCGCTTCAGACACGGCGTCCCGATACGGCGGCAATATGGATTACCGGGGTTTCAGAGCCGGAGCAACGGCCTACCTCCCCGTATTTGTCGAAGGCGCCCTGTTTCACCTTGGGGATGTTCACGCCCTCCAGGGAGATGGAGAAATCGTCGGCACCGGGATCGAAGTTTCCGCCGAGGTGGAGTTCACGGTTCACCTGATCAGGGGCAGGGGGATCAACTGGCCCCGCGCAGAAAACGCAGACATTATCCTGACTGTCGGGAATGCCCGCCCTCTGGATCAGGCCCTCCAGGAGGCGACCACCGAGATGGTCCGCTGGCTGGTCGAGCTCGGTCTGGAAGAGAAGCTGGCCCACATACTCCTGGGTCAGTGTGTAGAGTACGAAGTGGGCAATGTGTTCGATCCCGCCTACACGATGGTCTGCAAGGTCAAGAAGAGCCTGCTTGAGAGCGTCGGTCTCGAGTTGACATTGCCGTGAAAAATCTGACGCCTGCCGCGCGGTAGGGACAGCCGCGATTCATCACACCGATTCTCCCGAACTACGAAGGCGGGTCCAATATTTTGGGGAAGGCACCCCTGATCGTCCCGCGATGAAATCGTACAATGTTTGTCTCCAGAGCATCCGCAAGGATCTCCGGTCCTCCTCTGAACAGATTCGCTCCATCGTCCAATACGCAAGTGCCGGCTTCCTCCGCCGGAAGCAGCGCGATGATTTTCTCGGCCTCTTTTTGTATCTCGTGCCACTGCCTCCCCAGCGCGGAAGCATCCGGAGCAGGTCCTGAGAAAGACAACTGGGAAATCTCTTCAACTGAATAGTGGCTGCTTCTTCTGGTTTCATTCAGAAGCGATGCCGGATTGAATCCCGGATCCTTGCCGCAAGCCGCCCAAAACAGGTACCCCAGATTCTGTATCCGTTGGTGGCAGCTAATGACGTCGATCCAGTCACGGGCCTCCAGTCGACCGGACATAGCCAGTACTTTGTTGGTAGCGAGGTCGAAGGGGTGAAGGGTTAAACCGAATGTTTCGTCCTCGACAAGAGGAAAGAACCTGAACGCACTGTCTCTAGTCCACTGAACGAGAATGGTATTCCCGTTCTTTTTTACCGAGGCTTCGACATAAGAAGCAAGAGTGCGCAGTGCATCCACCGAATAGCCGTTCGCGACGAGCATTTCTCTGTCGGATTCCCACGTGTTCAGAACAGCCTCGGTTGTGTCGTGGAATATGTCGATATATCTTGAGATCCGGGGAGCTTGGATTAGTTGGTTGAGAGCAACACCCCCGGCTACATAGCTGACGCCTTGAGCTTTTCTTTTTTCGGCGACTAACTTGCAGATGTCTCGCTGAAATTCTGTGATAGCCATGTCTTGAGCCGTCGGACCTCGATGAAAGCCTCCCGATCTCCGTGCCGTTCGATACAATCAAGTGCGAGAAACGCTTCCTCGAGCGTGTTGGGAATGAAGTCTTCCCGCAGAAACCAGAGGCAGCGAGCCCTGTACTTCGTGACAAGAGGACTCAATCGATCGCATATCTCGCGGTCCATGATATCTCTATGCTACTCAGTATGATAAGAATCAGTCAATAAAACGGATCTAGTGATTCCCGCATCGACCCCGGCTAAAAACCCCGGTCGCCACCGGTCAGCCCGCCCAAGCCCTGCAGAAAGCCGCCGCGGCGGCTCTCGCCGCGGTTGATCCCGGAAGCGGCGATCACCCGGTCGGCCAGCCGCGAGAAGGGTAGGGTCTGCAGGTACACGACCCCGGGTCCGGTCAGGGTGGCGTAGAACAATCCCTCTCCTCCGAACAGGGCGGTCTTGAAGTCCCCCACGTACTTGATGTCGTAGTCCACCTGTTCCTCGAAGGCCACCAAGCAGCCCGTGTCCACCCGCAGGCTCTCCCGCTCCTGCAGGGTTTTTTTCAGCAGGGTGCCCCCGGCGTGGATGAAGGCCAGACCGTCACCGCTCAGGCGCTGCAGGATGAAACCCTCTCCGCCGAAGAACCCCGCGCCCAGCCGCTTGGTGAAGGCAACGGAGATGTCGATGCCGTAGGCCGAGCAGAGGTAGGCGTCCCTCTGGCAGAGCATCGGCCCGGTTTCATGAAGGGCGAGGGACAGGATCTTGCCGGGATAGGGAGCGGAGAAGGCCAGCTTTCGTTTTCCCTTTGTCTCGTTGTAGAAGGTGGTGATGAAGAAGGACTCCCCTGTAATCACTCGTTTCAATCCCTTCATGAAGCCGCCCCCCGTTCCTGTGTTCACTCGAATGCCCTCTTCCAGAAACATCATGGCCCCGGCCTCGGCCTGGACCGCTTCCTGGGGATCGAGGGTAATGATTACCCCCTGCATATCGTCTCCCACCAGCTGGTAGTCCACCTGGTGCGCTTCAGCCATATACCCATCCTCCTCTATTTGTGTCGTGGATTTTCCATTCTTCTGTTCTACTTTAACCGGTTCTGGATCAGTTTTCCATAGTATTCACCTTGGATCCTTCCCTTCTTCAGGCATTCCCCGCGGTTCGTGTTTCGGATCACCGGTCGTCGGAGAGGTACTGTTTCAAACGTTCTGTCTGATAGAGGAAGAACTCTTCCGTCCACTCGCCCAAACTCTCCTGCTCGCGAACCGGAAGGAACCTCTGTACGTCCAGACGGGTAGTGTTCCAGTCGATCTGCTGGATCACCGCCCGTATAGCGTTCACAAACCAGTCAACGTTCACGTCAATATCCCGACCTGCCCACGGGCCCTGTTGATCCAGGGCGTTACGGAGTAATGAGAAGTTGGGTTTGGCTTTTCGCCTCACGTACCAGGTGAAGTCATACCAGTCTCGTCCTTTGATATACCTGCGACATAACAAGGCATGCGCCTTTGTGGCGAAGCCTGATGAAAGTGTTTGGGTGGTGATTGCTGCTGTGTTCGGAAAGGTGATGTAGCTGGTCTCGAAATCCGATCCGGCGGGAGGATTGGTGTCGATCTCCAATTTGATTCGTATCTTCTTGGGATTGTAACGCTCGAAGGGTAGCTCCAGCATCAGTAATGTCCCTATCGAATCGGTTTTAAGGAAGGCTTTCTGCACAGCCATTTCGGCCTTCGATCTGTCCTGTAATTCGAATTCGATACCTTCTTGGGCACAGTCTTTTTCGATTCGCTCGAGGTATTTATTCCATCGAAACGCAGGGTTCGGACTTTTTAGCAGAAAATCCAAATCTTCTGAAAAGCGGTTTGTGCCATAGATGATTCTGAGACAGGTTCCGCCGTGGAAGATCGCTTCGGAGAACATTCCAGCCCTGGAAAGACTTGCCAGTACGTAATGCTGCATCAGTTCCTGCAGCACGTTCTCCTGTTCGACGACGTTGGCAGGTGCATACTCCCTGATTCTGTTCTTGAGCATATCCGCAATCATCGGTTCAACTCCATCTTTAATCCGCTAAGATACTCGCAGGTCCTTCGATCATGCAGACTTTCCTCGATCTCTACAGAACAGGAGAAATCAAGCTGAGCAAGATCTTCTTCCTCGATCCGCAAAGATTCGCTGAGGAAGCTCAGGCCATCCCGTTTCCATGTAATATCCTTGCGAAGATACACTGTGTCGGCGATCGCCCGAACAGCTGTTCCGATGAATGCCCAGGCATTGGGGCTTACCTTTACCGCTTCGACTCCAGCCCGAGGCTTGCGGGCCGGTACACGTTGGAATGTGAAAACACCGAGAGGTGTCTCGAAGGATCGGCTCCTCGCTGAGGTAACACTGGAAACCTGGTGCACAGCCTCCGGGATCAGGCCGTGATAGGCAAGGGCAGATTCCAGACTTACGTGAGAAGGTGCATGAAGCATCGCAGCCACCGTGTAGGGATGGGGATCCGATTTCCGGTACTCCGGGCGTAGGAGGTAAAGACCGCGCTTCAGAGTCAGGATTTCTTCGGCTTCCAATGCCCGGGATATCAATACCTTCCTTGCCCCCTCCGTACGGCCGGGAAATAGATTCCGCACTACCGTGGAATCGAAGAGACCGTCAGGAGGTGCCAGCTTGATTACCTCTTCTGTCAGAGTCTGCATTATGCACAAAGGTTACACTTATCGTAACTTAAATGCAAGCAATTCTCATGTGTTTGATGACAACCATTCTGATAGCCGCGCGCCTAGTATAGAAGAAAGCAGGTGTTTCAGGCTATTCTGTGGTCAGGGAAGGCATCAATGCAGAAGATCGACTTCAAGAAGATACTCAAGCAGCTGTACAGCTCACCGGCCAAGGTACCGGTCATCGTGGAGGTACCGCCGATGAACTTCATCATGCTCGACGGAGCCGGGGATCCCAATACCTCGCTTGAGTTTCAACAAGCCGTAGAGGCTCTGTTCTCCACGTCCTACACCCTGAAATTCATGATCAAGAAAGGTCCTCTGGCCATCGACTACGGCGTGCTGCCCCTGGAGGGGGTCTGGTGGGCCGACGATATGACCAGCTTCACCATCGGGGACAAGGCATCCTGGAAGTGGACCTTGATGATCATGCAGCCGGAGTACGTTACTCCGGAGCTCTTTGAACAAGCCCTGGAGCAGGTGGGGAAGGAGAAAAAACTGCCGGCTCTCGATCAACTGTGTTTTGAGTCATTCCACGAGGGCTTGAGCGCCCAGGTGCTTCACGTCGGACCCTTTTCCGAAGAAGGTCCTACCATCGAGCGGCTTCATCGGTTCATCCACGACAACGGCTACGGCAGAAACGGCAGGCACAGAGAGATCTATCTCAGCGATTTGCGTCGGGCGGCACCGGAGAAGTTGAAGACGATCATTCGCCAGCCCATAGCCAAAGTCTAAGCATTCCCGGCGTTATAAGTGCTCAAAAACCTACCTTGAACGCCCCGTGCACAATAAAGTAGTCAGCGAAACAGCATCCCCTGGAGCTCCCGAGCGTTCTGAATCGCCTGACCCCTGCTGTGGTTGTTGAAAATGACCAGCAGAAGCTGAGCTTTGGCCAGCATCCGTTCGATCATCGGCAGCCACTCGGACAGCTCCTCGCCGCTGTACAGATAGTCGTAGCGGCTGACGTTGTCCCCGCGCCACCAGTTGGCCTGGTTTCGCCCGTGAAAGCGCAGGTAGGCCAGATCGGAGCTGACCACATCAGTAGGCTTCGGCAGCTTGGGCAGCCGGGGTTCATCCACGTTGACCAGAGCGGCGCCTACATCCCGAAGCCCTTTGTACACCGATTCCTTCTGCCACTCGGCGCCCCGGAACTCGACCGCCTTGGGCAGATCGGCGAAGGAGTCGCAGAGTCTCTGCAGATGCTTCCGGCACTCCGGGGTATAGTGAAAGCTGTAGGGAAACTGGAACAGCACTGCGGCTAGACGGCCCGCCTCCGCCAACGGCCTGATTCCCTCTTTGTATCGCTCGACCTCTTTTTGAAAATCCTCGTTGATCTTGTGGGTCAGGCTCTGGTGAGCCTTGATGGCAAAGCGAAACCCATCCGGAGTTTTTTCGAGCATCCTCTCCAGAGTTGAAGCGCTGGGCTGGGCGTAGTAGGAGAAGTTCAGCTCCACAACGGGAAACTCGGAGGCGTAGAACCCCAGGAAATCCCTCTTTTGCATACCCTGCGGATAGAAGGGCCCAACCCAGTCCTCGTAGGAGTAGCCGCTGGTACCGATCAGGATTCGCTTCTTGTCCATGAGTTCCTTGTCCATGGGTCATTATAAACCGGACCGCGGGATCCGCCATTGAATTCTTACCTTTTTCGCAATACCTTTAAGGCTGTATGAAGAAAGTCCTGTTGATTCTTTGGGTTCTGTTGCTTGCTGTCCTGAGTCCGGCCTTCTCCGCCACAGAGGCGGAGCTCTTCTCCGAGGCGGAGAGCTACTACCGGGCCGGTAACTTCCTTCTGGCACTGGACACCTACGCCGAGTTTATCCAGACCTATCCCCTGTCCGACCGGGTTGCCGATACCCAGTACCGGCGGGGTGTCAGCCTGTTTCGCCTGGGGCGTTTTCGGGAGGCTCTCACCGTATTTGAGGAGATCGAGCGGCGCTATCGCAGCACCCGTTTCTTCGATTACATCTACTTCTGGCGGGGCGTGGCTTATTTCCGATTGGAGAGTTACCCACAAGCCGGGCAAGCCCTCGGTGTTTTTCTGGAAGCCGTAGAGGATCGGGAGCTTACACCCCAGGCCTACCTGTACAAGGCTCGGGCGGAAATCGCCCTTCAGGATTTCCGCGACGCTTCTGTGGATCTCAAAGCCCTTGTCGACGGGTATCCCGCCTCAGAATCAGCTCTGTACGGACTGGTCCTGCTGATGTACTCCTATCTCCAGCAGGGGCGCTACCAGGAGATCGAAGAGCTGGCCGGAACCTCCAGGAGGGATGCACTATCGGAGCAGAGGAAGGATCTGTTCGATCTGTATACCGCGGAAGCTCTCTGGAATGATAATCGGGCCGAAGAAGCTCAGAAGCTTTTCGATCGGTTGAGGTCGGCGGAAGAACAGGTAGCCTCGGTAGCCTATCGCCGTCTGTTTGTGGCCGCAGCCCAAAGGGGTGAACTGTCCCGCATGGAGGCGCTGGTGCGTCAGGCGGAAAGCCAGTTCGCCGGAGCCCCCGAAGTGCTGGAAGATCTCTGGGTTCAGGTGGGAGTGGAGAGCTACCAGCAGGGCAAGTTTGATCTATCCGAATATTTCCTGAACAAGGTTTGGAGCCTGCCGAAGAAGGAGGAGATTCGGGAAACCGTTCCCCTCTACCTGGCGGAGCTTTCGATACAGGATGAGAATCTGAACCGGGCCGCCGCGCTGCTGGAGGAGTATGTGGCGACGAATCCCGATACCGCCGACCTGACTCTGCTCAAATTGGGGGATGTGAGGTTGCTGCAAGGCGATTATGCCACGGCCGAACAGATCTATTCCAAATACCTGGCCGATCACCCCGATTCCGCCAGCTTTAAGGAGGCGCTCTACCTGTTGGCCTACTCGCAATTTCGTCAGGGGGATCTCGTTTCTGCATTGGCCCTGGCCGAAGATCAGCTGCAGAGTGTGACCGATCCATCTCTGCGTGAACTGCGCGCGGATTGGTACAAGCTCACCGTGGTCCTGCACCGCCGCCGGGGTGAGCCGGCAAAGGCGGTTTCCCGCCTTCGGGAGTACGTCGATCTATATCCGGGGGACCTCAAAGCCCGGATCGATCTGCTCAAACTGCTCTTCGCCCTCGAGGATTATTCAGGCGTTGTCAGCGGGACCAACGGCATGCGCCAGGAGTTCCCGGACCTCGCCGAGGTCAACCCGTACGTTCACCTGCTGTCCAACTATCTGCGGGGATTGTCGGAGATCAGCCGCAAGCGTTATGCGAGCGCCCTCGAGGCATTGAACAAGGTGAGCAAGGAAGGGGTGGATAAGGAGGAGTTGAGCGCGATCTGGCCCTATACGTTGTACTACCAGGGCTGGGCACATTACCGC
>Ga0307380_10010125_pt1 | contig 11906 bp, 9 predicted proteins | sample UN3MG_FD_202239 | JGI IMG/M metagenome (GOLD analysis project Ga0307380, IMG submission 202239) | Soil microbial communities from Risofladan, Vaasa, Finland - UN-3 | ecosystem: Environmental > Terrestrial > Soil > Coastal area > Acid sulfate soil | place: Finland: Risofladan, Vaasa | collected... | reverse complement strand
ACCTCACCCCTGTCGACGGCATCGACTGCGCCCATGACGTGACCTCCGAGGCCGACTGGGCCACCGTGATCGCCGAAATTGAAGCCCGTCACGGTCGCCTCGATGGCCTGGTGAACAACGCCGGCATCGTCCATCTTGGCTCGATCGAGGATACCACGTTGGCCGACTGGCGCCGGGTGATGGCGGTCAATGCAGACGGCGTCTTCCTCGGCTGCAAAGCCGCCTGGCCGTTGCTGAAGCGCGGCGAGGCCCCCGCCATCGTCAACATGTCTTCGGTCTCGGGCCTGATCGGCGGCGCCAATCTGGCGGCTTACAATGCCTCAAAGGGCGCTGTCCGCCTGCTGACCAAGTCCCTCGCGATGCACGGCGCCCGGCTCGACCCGCCGATCCGCTGCAACTCGGTCCACCCGGCCTTTGTCGAAGGCGCCATGGTCGATACCCTGGCCGCCACCACCCGCGACCCGGCCCGGACGCATCAGAAAATGGCAGCGGCGATCCCGCTCCGCCGCCTGGCCCAACCGCACGAGGTCGCCGCCAGCGTTGTCCACCTGCTGTCCCCGGCTGCCGGGTTCATCACCGGCTCCGAAATCGTGATCGACGGCGGGCTGACTGCGGGTTGACGCAGTGGACCCGGTCGGGCATTCCGTCACCACCGGACAGAGAACGCTCCCGAAGTTAGCCTGGCGCCCGGTTCGAACCAGAGGATGGCATTATGCGTTTGCTGCCGCTTTTGTTGCGCCGCGTAATCCACACCGGAACCTTGACACTGATCGACCCGGATGGTGCCACCGAAACCTTCGTCGGCGCCAATCCCGGACCCGTCGTCACGATCCGGATCACCGATCCGGCGCTCGACCGCAAGCTTCTGGTCAATCCGGAACTGCGCTTCGCCGAGGCCTATATGGATGGCGGGATCGAGGTCGCACCGGAAGACCTGCGTGATCTGCTTCGCCTGTTCAAGCTGAACAAGGCGCGCCTCAACCGCACGCCCTCGCAGGCGCTGTTCCGCCGCTTTGCCAGGCTGGTCAAGCGCCTCGCCCGCAACAATCCACTGCGCTCGCGCCGCAACGTCGCCGCCCATTACGACATCGGCAACGACCTCTACCGACTGTTTCTCGACACCGACATGCAGTATTCCTGCGCCTACTTCCCAAATGGCGACGAAACGCTGGAGCAAGCCCAGCTCGCCAAAAAGCGCCACATCGCCGCCAAACTGCTGCTGAAACCCGGCCAGCGCGTGCTCGATATCGGCTGTGGTTGGGGTGGCATGGCGCTGTATCTGGCCCAGGTCGCGGATGTCGAGGTGCTGGGGGTTACGCTCTCCGAGAAGCAGCTCAAGGTCGCCCGTGAGCGGGCGGCGGGGCTGGGCCTCTCGGACCGGGTGCGATTTGAGCTGCAAGACTACCGCAGTGTCGACCAGCCCTTCGACCGCATCGTTTCGGTCGGCATGCTCGAGCATGTCGGCGCGACCAGCCTCGGCACCTATTTCAACACCGTGCGCGACCGGCTGGCACCGGACGGGGTTGCGCTGATCCACTCGATCATGCGCGGCAGCGCGTCCGGCGTGACCAGCCCGTTCACTTCCAAATATATCTTTCCTGGCGGCTACATTCCGGCGGTGTCCGAGACCGTGGCGGCAGTCGAGAAAAGCCGCCTCTGGCTGCTCGATTGCGAAATCTGGCGCAAGCATTACGGCTTTACCATCGAGGAATGGGCCAAGCGTTTCGCCGCCAACCGTGACCGGGCCAAGGCGATGTATGACGAGCGCTTCTGCCGGATGTGGGAGCTGTATCTCGCCGGCGCCGAATCGTCGTTCCGCGACGGCCGCATGGCGGTCATGCACCTCCAGCTCGGCCACCGGCGCGACGCGGTGCCGCTGTCGCGGGAGTACATGGCGGTTGAGACCGAGCGCCTGCGGGCGCGGGAGGTGGAACTGGGTCTGGCCTGATCCAACCGCGGGGGCTTGCCACATCCGCGACTCGGGTCTATATCACCCGCAACATCGCGGTGGCCTCGCTGGACCAGCGGGACCCCTCACCGGGTTTACAAGGCGGGCCGCGAAGCCCGCTTTTTGATTCGCGACCCCGGAGGAGACCACTGCCGCATGATTGCCGTCACTTCCACCCCTATGACCGATCTGGTCGCCAACGCCCCGATGGACCGTCGCTTGGCCGCGATCGTGGTCCCGACGATCGAGGGCATGGGCTTCGAGTTGGTGCGGCTGAGGCTGATGGGTGGCAGGCGGATCACGCTGCAGGTGATGGCCGAGCGCGCAGCCGGTAGGCCGGGGGCCGGAACCATGGAGATCGAGGACTGCGCCATCCTCTCGCGCGCGATCTCGGCCGCTCTTGACGTCGAGGATCCGATCGAGCGCGAGTTTACCCTCGAGGTGTCGTCGCCCGGCATCGACCGGCCGCTGACCCGGCTGAATGACTTTGCCCGGTGGGAGGGCTATGAGGCCCGGCTTGAGACCGCCGATATGATCGATGGCCGCAAGCGCTTCAAAGGCGTGCTTGCCGGGGTCGAGGGTAACGAGGTGCTGATCGACATCGACGACCCCGCTGTCGAGGGCGCCATCGGGCTGCAGTTCGACTGGCTGACCGACGCCAAGCTGTTGCTGACGGATGAACTGGTCGCCGAAAGCTTGCGGGCCCGAAAGCACGATTTCAACGAAGCCGAGTTCGACGAAATCGAGGCCAAAGAAGATCCAACAGACGAAGTTACCGACGGCCAGAACACAAACGACAACGAAGGGGATATTAACATCCCCGCAATGCAGAAGGACACTTGAGATGGTCAGTGCAAACCGGCTGGAGCTGTTGCAGATCGCCGACGCGGTCGCGCGCGAAAAGCTGATCGACCGCGAATTGGTGCTCGAGGCAATGGAAGACAGCCTCGGCAAGGCAGCGCGCTCGCGCTATGGCGCCGACTACGATATCCGCGCCTTCATCGACCGCCAGACCGGCGAGATCGCCATGAGCCGGGCGATGGAGGTGGTCGAGACCATCGAGAACCATTTTACCGAAATCCCGCTTGCCGAGGCGCGGTTGAAGAACCCGGCGGCCGAGGTCGGCGATTTCATTACCGAGCCCCTGCCAGCGATGGATTTCGGCCGGATCGCCGCCCAGACCGCCAAGCAGGTCATCATCCAGAAGGTCCGCGATGCCGAGCGTGAGCGCCAATATGAGGAATTCAAGGACCGGGTCGGCGAGATCATCAACGGCACCGTCAAGCGAGTCGAATACGGCAATGTCATCGTCGATCTCAGCCGCGCCGAGGCGATCATTCGGCGGGACCAGTTGATTCCGCGCGAGACTTACAGGGTCGGCGATCGCATCCGCGCCTATATCCGCGATGTCCGCGCCGAAGCCCGCGGCCCGCAGATCTTCCTGAGCCGCACCGCGCCGGAGTTCATGGCCAAACTGTTCGGCATGGAAGTGCCGGAAATCTATGACGGTATCATCGAGGTCAAGGCGGTGGCGCGCGATCCCGGCTCGCGCGCCAAGATCGGTGTGATCAGCCACGATAGCTCGATCGACCCGGTCGGCGCTTGTGTTGGTATGCGGGGCAGCCGGGTCCAGGCGGTGGTCAGCGAGCTCCAGGGTGAGAAGATCGACATCATTCCCTGGAATGACGACGCCGCCACCTTCATCGTCAACGCGCTTCAGCCTGCCGAAGTGACCAAGGTGGTGATGGACGAAGACGCCAGGCGCATTGAGGTCGTGGTCCCCGACGAGCAGCTCAGCCAGGCGATCGGCCGGCGTGGCCAGAATGTGCGCCTTGCCTCGCAGCTGACCGGCTGGGACATCGATATCATGACCGAGGCCGAAGAATCGGAGCGCCGCCAGACCGAGTTCAACGAACGTTCGGCGATGTTCATCGAACACCTGGATGTCGACGAGATGGTCGCCCAGCTCCTCGTTTCTGAGGGCTTCACCTCGCTGGAGGAGGTCGCCTACGTCGCCCTTGACGAGCTGACCATGATCGACGGCTTCGACGACGAGACCGCCGCAGAGTTGCAGACCCGGGCCCGCGAAAGCCTCGAGGCGGCAAACCAGAAGGCGCTGACCGCGTCCCGTGAGCTTGGCGCCGAGGACAGCCTGATCGACTTCGAGGGCCTGACGCCGCAAATGGTGCTGGCACTGGCCACCGACGGCATCAAGACCCTCAACGACTTCGCGCAATGCGCCGACTGGGAACTGGCCGGCGGCTTCACCACCATCGACGGCAAGCGGGTCAAGGATGACGGGTTGCTCGAGTCCTTCGACATCAGCCTCGAAGAGGCGCAGTATCTGGTGATGAAAGCCCGGGTCGAGCTCGGGATCGTCGATGCGGCTGACCTCGTGGTGGCTGAGGAAGAAGGCACAGAGGAAGGCGAAGCCGTAGACGGCGACGCACCCCTCGAGGAGGCCGGGTTGGCGTAAGCCACCCCGGACCGATATGACCCGGGGTGGTATGACCAAGACCCGAGCCGAGCCTGAGCGCCGATGCATCGCCACTGGCGATAGCGGGCCGACGGACCTTCTGGTCCGGTTTGTGCTTGGCCCGGATGCCCAGGTGGTGCCGGATCTGGCGGAGCGGCTGCCGGGGCGCGGAGTCTGGCTTACGGCGCAACGCGCGCTGGTCGACAAGGCGGTGAAAAAGAAGCTGTTCTCGCGCGCCTTCAAGGCCCAGGCGGTAGCGCCGGCCGATCTTGCCGACCGGCTCGAGGCGCTGCTGGCGCAACGGCTGGTCAACGTGATCGGCCTCGCCCGCAAGGCAGGTCAGGCGGTGACCGGGTTCGAGAAGGTCCGCGCCCGGCTAAAGGACGGAACCGCAGGCGTGCTGATTCAGGCCAGCGACGGCGCCGAGGACGGAAAAGCAAAGCTGACCCGCCTGGCAGATGGGCTGTCGGAAGGGGGGGCCAAACGGGTGCCCGGAATCGAAATTCTAGACTCGACAGAATTGGGTTTGGCTTTTGGCCGCGATTTTGCGATACATGCCGCGCTCGACCGCGGCGGCTTCGCGGATCGCGCGATCGGAGAGGCGGCGCGGCTTTGCGGTTTGCGACCCACCGATGTGCCCACGGATGAGACGACGAATGCGCCTCGCGGTGAGACGCGGCAGGTTTCTGCATAGACGAACTACGATCTGGCGCCCAAGCGGGCGATGTAAGACAAGGGGGACCGGCAACGGTTCCCGGACAAGGTGATTGATGAGCGATACTAGTGGTGGCGACAACAAGATCGGTGGACGCGGGCCAATTGGCGGCGGCCTGGGCGGCGGGCGCGGTTCCGTGCGCCAAAGCTTCAGCCATGGCCGCTCCAAGGCGGTGGTCGTCGAGACCAAACGCAAGCGGATCCTTTCGGCTCCTGATGGCACGCCCAAACCCGTCGTCGTGGCGCCGCCAGTCGCGAAACCACAGCCGCAACCACCGGTCGCGGCCCCAACGCCCAAGCCGGTTGACAAGCGCGACGCCAAGCCGCGCGGCGATCGTAGCGGCAACATCCGGCCGACCCTCTCGGCCGAGCAATATGCGCGCCAGATCGTTGCCATCAAACAGGCTAAAAAGGACGACGCAATCCGGCTGACGCAGGAGGCCGAGGAGGCCAAGCTCCGCGCCGCCGTAGACGCCGTGCGCATGCGCGAGGCCGAGGCCAAGGCCGCAGTCGAGGCGGCGAGGCAACTGGCCGAGGAAGCTGAAGTTGCCCAGCGTGAACCCGAGGCACCGGACACCCCAGCGGCTGAAATCAAGCCTGCCAAGCCTGCCAAACCGGCTGATGCCGTGGTCGAAATCGCCCTCGCACCGGCCATCCCACTGATCGAGGACCGTCCGGCCCGCCCAGCCCATCGCGCACCTGCCGTCAACGCGGATGACGACGATCGCGGACCGGTGCGCGGACGCGGCGGCCCCGGTGGTCCCGGCGGTCCCGGCGGGCTGAAAAAACCCGCGCCCTCACCTCGGACACGCGACGACGACAAGCGCCGCACCGGCCGCCTGACGATCTCGAAGCTCGGCGACGAGGACGGCGGGCGCCAGCGCTCGATGGCCGCAATGCGCCGCCGCCAGGAGCGCGACAAGCGCAAGATGATGGGCGGCCCGGTCGAGCGCGAAAAGGTCGTCCGCGATGTCCGCGTCCCCGACGCCATCACCGTGCAGGAACTCGCCAACCGTATGGCCGAGCGCGTCGCCGATGTGATCAAGTCGCTGATGAAAATGGATATTATGGCAACCCAGAACGAGTCGATCGACCCGGACACCGCCGAGCTGGTGATCGAGGAGTTCGGCCACAAGATGGTCCGGGTCTCAGAATCGGATGTGGAGAACGTCCTCGAAACCGAGAAAGACCAGGACGCTGATCTGCAGCCCCGCGCGCCAGTGGTTACCATCATGGGCCATGTCGATCACGGCAAGACGTCGCTGCTGGATGCCCTGCGCAAGACCAATGTGGTCGCCGGTGAGGCCGGTGGCATCACCCAGCACATCGGCGCCTACCAGATCACCACCGATGGCGGCCACAAGGTCACTTTCCTCGACACTCCGGGCCACGCCGCCTTCACCTCGATGCGGGCGCGCGGCGCCCAGGTCACCGATATCGTCATTCTGGTGGTGGCGGCGGACGATTCCGTCATGCCTCAGACCATCGAGGCGATCCGCCACGCTAAGGCGGCGGATGTGCCAATGATCGTGGCCATCAACAAGATGGACCGCCCCGGTGCCGATGCGCAGAAGGTGCGTACCGAACTGCTGCAGCACGAGGTTCTGGTTGAGGCAATGTCGGGCGAAGTGCTCGATGTCGAATGCTCGGCAATCACCGGCGAAGGGCTCGACAAGCTGGTCGAGGCCATCGTCCTGCAGACCGAGCTGCTGGACCTCAAGGCCAACCCGAACCGCTACGCCGAAGGCGCTGTGATCGAGGCCAAGCTCGATGTCGGCCGCGGTCCCGTCGCCACCGTTCTGGTCCAGCGCGGCACCCTGAAACTGGGCGACATCTTCGTTGTCGGCGAGCAGTGGGGCCGGGTGCGCGCGCTGGTCGACGACCAGGGCAAGCGGATCGAGCAGGCTGGTCCGTCGATCCCGGTCGAGGTGCTGGGCCTGCAGGGCACGCCCGAGGCCGGCGATACCCTCAACGTCGTCGAAGACGAGGCCAAGGCCCGCGAAATCGCCAACTATCGCCAACGCAAGGCGCGCGAGGCCCAGGCGGCCAAGGGCTCCAGGACCACGCTCGACCAGCTTCTGGCCCGGGCCAAGACCGGCGGCAGTGTCAGCGAACTGCCAATCGTCATCAAAGCCGACGTCCAGGGCTCGGCCGAGGCCATCGTCCAGGCGCTCGACAAGATCGGCAATGAGGAAGTCCACGTCCGTGTGCTGCATTCCGGCGTTGGCGCGATTACCGAATCAGACGTCACTTTGGCGGACGCCTCCGGCGCCCCGATCATCGGCTTCAATGTCCGGGCCAACACTCCGGCACGCGAGTCTGCCAACCAGAAGGGTGTCGAGATCCGCTACTACTCGATCATCTACGACCTGGTCGATGACGTGAAACAAGCGGCCTCAGGCCTGCTCAGCCCGGAGGTGAAGGAGCACTTCATCGGCTACGCCCGGGTCAAGGAAGTCTTCAAGGTTTCGCATATCGGCAAGGTCGCCGGTTGCGAGGTCACCGAGGGCATCGCCCGGCGCTCCGCCGGTGTCCGGCTGCTGCGCGACGATGTGGTGATCCACGAGGGCAAGCTGAAAACCCTCAAGCGCTTCAAGGACGAGGTCAAGGAGGTCAAGGCCGGTCAGGAATGTGGCATGGCCTTCGAGAACTACGACGATATCCGCGAGAAGGACGTCATCGAGATCTTCGAGCGCGAGGAAATCGAGCGGACGCTCTGACCAACCGGCTGACCACCAGACAATCCCCGCCACCGACCCCCTGGCTGGGCGGACCCGAGCCTCGGTAAAAACGCCGGAGCTAGCGTCCCTCCCCCCGCAAAGGGGGGAGGACAGGAGGGGGTCCACCACTCACGAGGCAATCCGAATGCCAAAGCGCAATTCCATCCACGGCAGCGGCCCGACCCAGCGCCAGCTGCGGGTCGGCGAAACCATCCGGCGGGCGCTGGCCGAAATTCTGACCCGTGGCGACCACCATGAGCCGGATCTGGGAGGCGTTCCAATCACGGTCGGCGAGGTCCGGTGTTCCTCTGACCTGCGGGTCGCCACCGTGTTCGTCCTGCCTTTGGGTGGACGCGACGCCGAGCGGGTTCTCTCAGGCCTGGAGCGGGCCAAGTTCGAGCTGCGCCGCGAACTGACCCGATCGGTCAACCTCAAGTTCTCGCCCGAGCTGCGTTTCAAACTCGACGAAACCTTCGACCGCATGGACGAGACCCGCCGGATGTTGGGCGATGAGCGGGTCCGGCGCGACATCGACGAGGACTGACGGCAACGCTGCGTGCAATTCGGGCCGCCCCACGCCGCCCTACCCCCGCGCCACCATCATCGCCAGCCGGATCAGGCAGCGCTCGACCAGCGCCCGGTCGGGCCGGTCACCGGGCGAGCGTAGGGTACGGTCGGTCTGAAACAGCAACCGGTTCGCACTCTCCAGCCGCTGTGGTCCCCAGCGCCGAGCCTGCGCCGCGAGGGCTTGACCGCGCGGCCCAAAGGCCGGAGGCCGCAATCGCCCCAATGCAGCCTCGATGCCATCCCGCGCCGCAGCCAGACCCAGCAATTGGCGGAAATGCCGGCCTGTCGCGATCAACATCCCGGTCGCACCGACACCCGACGCCGACAACCGCCCGATCAGCGGCCCAACCGCCTCGGCCTGGCCTTGCGCCACTGCCTCCACCAACCGGTCAAGCTCGCTGTCTGCCGCCATTGGCAGCAGCGGCGCCAGCCCCTCCTGATCCAGCGCTTCACAGCGATCCAGCGAATAAACCGTTATCTTTTCAATCAGTTGCAACAACGCACCCCGGTCGATCTGTGCCGCTACAGCGGCCAGATCCTGCAACGCCTCCGGCGTCAACCCGTCGGAAAGACCGGCCTGGCTCAGCAACGCTGCCAACTCGGCCTCGCCCGGCGGCTCCGGATACAGCGCCAGAGACGCCAGCCGGCTACCGCCCCCCTCGAACAATTTCCGTAAGGTCGAGCGTGCAGTAAGGCCCTCCGCCGTGACCAACAGAAACGCATCCTCAGCGCTGTCTCCCGGCCCATTTTCCGCAAGAATTTCCTTCATCGGCCCGGCCAGCGTGTCCCGGGCGCCTTCGATCAGCACGACCCGGCGGCCGGGAAAGAAGCCCCGCGTCCGCAGCGCCGCATCGATCTCCGCCGGTGCCTTCAGGGCCATCCCCGGCTCCAGCCGGGTCAGCCGCAGATCATCACCTTCGGTCAGAAAATCCACCAGTTCGCGCCGCCTCAACGCCAACAAACCGGCGTCCGGGCCATGCAAAAGCACCCCTGCCAGCCCGCCAAGCACTTTGGCGTCCGGGTGGGCACAGAACGCCGCCGCTCGCGCCCCGGCGAGTTTCACGAGCCCGCCGCTGCAGCAATACCCCCGGAAAGATCGGCGGCACGCGCCAGCAGCGCCCGGGCAATGCGCTCGCCCAGATCGCGGGCCAGCCGCCGCTCGATATCCTGTTTCGCCGCCCTTGTTGCAAACAGCGATGCGGTCGAGTTGTAACCCGACTGCGACACCGACCGGTCTTTGAACAACGGCTCGGTACCTTCAATCGAGTACAGCGCCCAATCCGCGATTGCGGTCAGGCTGATCCGGGTCACCGCGTTATCTCGCGCGATGGCAAGGTTGCTGCGCTCGATCCGGGTCTTGACTTCCAGACGAAAATCTTCGGATCGCGGCCGTCCCAGTCGATCGCGCAGGCTGTCGTTCAGGTAGTAGCCAAAGCGGTCGTCGAATTCCGGCAAGCGGACCCGCCCGATCATCGCCTCCGAAGGGCTGCCCTCGGCCAGCATCGGTCGGAAACAACCGCCGAGCGGCCCGGCGAGCAGACCCCCGAACAGGAACGTCCCGCCCAGACGCGCCAGAACCTGCCTGCGAAGGGACCCTGATCCAGATAGAGGCTCAGATAACGACATTGACGATTCGCCCCGGCACCACAATGATCTTGCGCGGCGTCTTGCCGCCCAGGAAGCGTGCCACATCCGGGCTGGCCATGACCAGCCCCTCGATGGTTTCGCGATCCGCCTCACGATCGACCTGGATCTCGGCCCGCTTCTTGCCGTTGATCTGCACCGGCATCGAAATCATATCGTCGCGCGTCAGATCGGCATCGTATGATGGCCACGGCGCCTCGACCAGCGGTGTCGCATGCCCCAGCAGCTGCCAGATCTCCTCGGCGAAATGCGGTGTCATCGGTGCCATCAACCGGGCGAGTGCTTCATAGGCCTCTCGCCGGGCGAAGAGATAGTCTTCCGAGTCGCCATGTTCCTTCGTGAGCGTGTTCACGAACGTATATATATCGGCAACCGCCTTGTTGAAGGCGAAACTTTCTATGTTCCTGCTGACCCTCATGATGGTCTTATGCGTGGCCTGTCGCAAGCTGGCGGCCATCGGGAGAACTAATTGGGGTTCCGGAGCGCCAATTGCGCAAAGCTTCGCCTCATTGAGCGCCCGCCAGACACGCTATAGGAACCGCCACGCCCCCTCCGCTCCAGCTGCGGTCCATTCCACATCGCGCTCCGGCGGGCTGTCCGACAGCATGAACCAGCGCGCGGTGTCGGCGCCAAACTGTTCGATGATCTGCTCGGGATCGACAGTGTTGCGCTTCGATTTCGACATCTTGATCGTCGGACCGATCTCGACTTCCTCATCTGTCGAGGTCTCTCTCGCTACCCTTCGGAGGTCAACCTTGTCGACAGGCACAATCTGAGGGTCACGTGTTTCCAATGCAGGTTCGCGCCCGTCCTCTTCGTGCGTAATCTTAACCTCGTCCGGCGTCAGCCAGCGCCCGTCGGCGGCACGGTAGGTTTCGTGGGTCACCATGCCCTGAGTGAACAGCGCATTGAACGGCTCGATCGATTTTTCCGGCAGATGTCCGGTGCGATGCATGGCGCGGGCAAAGAAGCGCGAATACAGCAGATGCAGGATCGCGTGCTCGACGCCGCCGATATACTGATCGACATTCATCCAGTAATCGGCGTCCGCCATCTCGGTGGGCGTATCCGCGTGCGGCGCGGTGAAACGGGCGAAATACCAAGACGAATCGACAAAGGTGTCCATGGTGTCGGTCTCGCGCCGGGCGTCAGCCCCGCATTTCGGGCAAGGCACATTGCGCCAACCGGTATGCCGGTCCAGCGGGTTGCCGGGCTTGTCGAAGGTCACGTCGTCCGGCAGTTTCACCGGCAGATCGGCCTTGGGCACCGGCACGATCCCGCAATCGCCGCAATGGATCACCGGAATCGGACAACCCCAGTAGCGCTGACGGCTAATGCCCCAGTCGCGCAGGCGAAAGTTCACCCGGGCCTCGCCGCAGCCCATCTCCAACATCCGCCGGGCCATCTCCGCCTTGGCGTCATCGATCGACATCCCGTCGAGGAAGCGTGAATTGATGATCCGTCCCGGCCCGATATAGGCGTCGCTGCCGATCTCGAAGCTCGCGGCGTCCTGATCGGGCGGGCACACCACCGGCACCACGTCCAGACCGTACTTGCGGGCGAAATCCAGGTCGCGCTGGTCATGGGCAGGGCAGCCGAAAATCGCGCCGGTGCCGTAGTCCATCAGGATAAAGTTGGCGACGTAGATCGGCATGGTCCAGTTCGGGTCGAACGGATGCACCACCCGCAGCCCAGTGTCGAAGCCCTTCTTCTCGGCGGTTTCCAGTTCCGCCTCCGAGGTGCCCATGCGGCGGCACTCGGCGTTGAACGCCGCCAACCCGTCGACCTTGCCCTCCAGCGCCCGGGACAGCGGATGGTCCGGCGAGATTGCCGCGAA
>Ga0307380_10010123_pt1 | contig 11906 bp, 13 predicted proteins | sample UN3MG_FD_202239 | JGI IMG/M metagenome (GOLD analysis project Ga0307380, IMG submission 202239) | Soil microbial communities from Risofladan, Vaasa, Finland - UN-3 | ecosystem: Environmental > Terrestrial > Soil > Coastal area > Acid sulfate soil | place: Finland: Risofladan, Vaasa | collected... | reverse complement strand
GTATGAGGACGTGATCAGGGGGAAGAATCCAGAGTACTCGGACTGGGTGCTGCCCGTGTACTCATAGAGGACGGTGGGCGCCTGCGGCTCGGCGAACCGGCCAGCGGGGCGCCGCGTCCGTTCCAGCGAACGAAAGAGGGGCTATCCTGACTCCGGATAGCCCCTCTTCTTCACTCTGACTCTAGGAATAGCAGCTCTACCGCCTTCTCCTGAGCCGCAATCCAGCGTAGCCAGCCAGGCCAACGAGCCCGCTGCCCAGCAAGGCTACGGATCCCGGCTCGGGCACGAACTCCTCAGGCCACATCGTCTCGTCAAACATGAACACCACCGACATCACAACCTGGATGCAGAAGCCAGGCCGGAGATACACCTGCACCAGGTTGTCGCCCGCGTGGACCAGCTTGGGGTTCAGGTGACCGTTCCATACCGCGCTGCCACCGGGGCTCCCGGTGCCGAGCCTGTACTCCGTGACCTCTGTCCCATTGAAGGTCACCTTCTCGATCCTGGTCAGATCAACTCCAGGTGGCGCAATGAGCACCAGCCAGGCATCCACGTCGTAGGTTACGGCCGACACACCGAAGTTGAACTCTATGGGGTGCTTGGCATCACCGGTGCACGTGGTGTACCAACCACCCGCACCGTCGTCGCCCATGTCGTTGTCGGGCACCCCAGTCCCGGCGTTGTTCTCGTTGTCATACCACGTCGTGTATCGGCACATCTTGTGCACCGGGAAGCACTCCTCGACTTGCGAATCGGTGGCCTCCCAAGGGATACCATCGAGGAAACCTTCGTCGATAGGACCCTGGGCCATCACCGGGGACACGAGCGCCAGGATCAGGATCAAGACGCCCCCTGTGGCAGCGACTACCTTGCTCTTCATCTCACTCCTCCTCCATTCCGTAGGGGCCACGCCGCGCGCAGCTCTGCTCACTCTCTACTTAACCGCAATAAGACCATCGTGTCAAGCCGCAGTGTCATTGCTCACTGCGCGATGAAAGAACCCGAGAGCAGAGTATCCTCGCCCCAGCACCACGCAAGCGAGGAGCCCTGGCCTCTCAGCCGCCCAGGGCTCCAACCAACAGTCTACTCACTGAGAGTCATCTGGCAAATTGCCGCATAGCCAACGCCCACGCCGCCTGAAGGGTCGGCTGACAGTGGCTGAACTCTCGTGTCGCCTTCCCACTCCTGCCCCAAGAGAAAAGGGCCATCCTTCACCAGGACAGCCCTTGCAGCAGATTGCCTCTAACAGTCTGTCTATTCTCTCGTTCTCCGACGAAGGGCCTGCCCTGAGCGAAGTCGAAGGGTGGCGTATCCCGCGAGACCAGCCAGGCCTCCCCCCAAGAGTGCTATGGTGCCTGGTTCGGGCACGAACTCCCCTACCCCGCGCACCGGGCATTCCTCCGCGTACAGCACGTACACCTGGTTCTCGGTGGGCCAGTCCGCATCGGGGTCGTAGAAGGTGAACTTGATCTCCCCGTATGAAGGGAGGGGGACTGCGGCCGGCTTGAGGTCAGCGCAGGTCGGCGGGAACAGCTCCCATCGCCCGTCACACCCCACCCATAGAATTGGATCTACGCATGGGGGGTAAATGTAGTCACCCTGTTCGCCGTCGTCGTTGATGTGATACATGACGCCGCTCAGCCATCCGCTGAACGTGAATTCGACCACGTATTCGTCCGTCGGCTCACCAGGCCCCGGCCAGCACTCGAAACACTCCTGGTCGACCGTTACGCTCTCCGTGCCCTGCGCCAGGGCAGCCCCGCCGGCCAAAAGCAACGCCAGGCTCACTCCCAACAGGGCCCCTCGCAGCCCAGACTTCCTCATCTACCGCTCCTCCTTGTTTCTTGCCTGCTCTAAGCGCTTATTTGACACATAGTCTAACCCCGACTCAGAGGCAGGTCAAACAGCAGACCCTACACGCAAGAAACCCTTGCCCGAATCACCACCGGTCCTGCGGTGTCACCACACCTCCGCGCCCCGATGGAGATCCACGGAACCGACATCGCCACGGTCGCCAGGGTCCTGGGCCATGCGAGCGTCAGCACGACCGCACGATACGACCGCCGGGACGCCAGGGCCGTCCAGAAGGCGCTGCAGGCCAGGCACGTCCCGTACCGGCGGAGGACCTAGGGCGGGCGAATGCTTGCGCCCCTCTCAAAAGCGATACGAGAAATGTCCGTTCCCTTCTACCTCCATACCGCACAGGGCCTCGCATGACCTCAGCGCCTATCTCTTGAGCTATGAGGGCTAGTTGTCCGGCGTTCGACTGGAGTGTCATTGCTGCTCCTTCGGTGGGTTACCGCGGGGGCGCTAGGGTACCCAGTTTAGCTGATACGGATTCGCTGTTCAGGTCCTCATCATATCTGAAATAGATGAGTCGTATTCCCAAAGACTGGCATAACTCCCTCTTGTTCTTGTCACGCGCCTGTAGCTCTTTGAGGGATTCCATTCCACCCCAATGTTCGACGGGTTCAAAATGCTGCACGCCTTGATACTCGATACCTATGCTCAGTTCCTGGATGAATACGTCGAGTTCCATGCCTTGGAGGAAATCAGGCCGATAGTGCCTCAATACCGTCGCATTTGGAAAGAGGGATTGTACGGTATAGAATAGGGTCGTTTCGCTAGTCCACCCTTCACCGATTGGTTTGTACCCTAGCTTTGCGCGGACTTCGTTTTCGAGGATATTCCACATCTGAGTTTCCTGCTTGGCGGATTCCCTTATCAAGCGGCGTGCTTCGTCTCCGTTGGGGTCGGTCTGCTTCAGGGATTGGCGAATGGCGCCAATCTGTTTCGTGATCTCGACGATTTCACCTGGACACTTCTCAGAACACTCCTCAGAAATCAGGCGGCCCCATATCCTGTCAACGCCAAACTCGTAGGCTTGCTTGTTTACGTACCACCCATAGTTCTGTTTGAAGACTCCACCATACATCTCGTGACAGTACCGATATTCTGGCAGAACCCCGTTGCACTCATGGCAAAGGCAGTCCCCAAACTCCAAATGGTCCATTACCTTCTCATCACCGTGTACTCCACTTTCCATCAGGCTCTGCACGAGGGACAATGGGAACTGTGCAGAATCCAAGACGAACTTCTTCGTCGGGTCATCGTGTTTTCCAATTGAGCCTGACAATCGCGAACGAACATAGTTCTCAATCGCCTCCCTTGCGCATGAGCACAGGGTGACCACTGAATCTTCGGTCTTGCGAAAACCGAAGAAGGTTCCGTAGTGTCCAGGATAGAGTACTATTGGGAACGGGAGTTCCTCGCAGGCAACGGTGTTGGGCCGAAAAGCGACCTGTCTGCGGCGTATTGTGCGTCTCTTCTTCCGTTTAGCCATTGGCTATCCTCATACTAGCGGCGGTCGATGAGCAGACGCGGAACGTCAGCAGGTCGACGAAGCAGGGGAATCGAAGTCAGTGAATTGTACCACTAATGGGAAGACAAGGCAACAGGAGTTCTTGCCAAGAGGAAGAGGCCCCGCCGTCGGGAGGCGGCGCATGTATCAGACGCCGTCAGGAAGCTGCCTCCAGCATATACCCTGGCTTGCCCTGGCTATCGCTCGGGCCTACTTCGGGACGAACCCATCCACCTCGGGGGGAGCTAGGTAGAGACCCTCGGCAGCAATGCCAACAGTTCTCTCGTCAATTCGGTTCTGACCGAGTTCAGTACCTGGCTGTATGAGTCGGGCCTCACGTAGACTAGCACAGGCAGGTCTGGCTTATCCGTGTCAGGTAGAAAGTCGCCGAGGCTTCTAGTGACCACAACAATGGCGGCCTCAGAGGACCGGCCTGCTTGAGATTCGACACTCCGCACGCTCTCAACAACCATCATGTTCGTCGGCCAGAACACGTGGGGCTTCTCCCGCATGTACTGAAACACGGCTGCCGGGCTTTGGCCCCAGCCCCAATACTGGAGGTTTATCCTCTCGCTGACGGATGCGAATGCTTCCACAAGCCTATAGGTGGGCTCCTTGCCCGGATACTTGTCCCACTCCTCCTGTGTCCAGCCGGCCAGTTCATTCCTGCAGAACCGCTCAAGAGAAGCGCTCTCCGCCTTCTGAGCAATAGGCAACGCTCTCGCCACGGCCTCCGATACCGGCATCGTCCTTGCCTGTAGCTGCGCAATGAGTTCGGTGACGTCTGACTGATAGCTGACTCGGGGGAGTACCTGGCCCCCTTCTTGTCGCACGAAGACTGGCATGATGGAGCCCGTCAACTCGACGATGCCCCTGGTGTAGTTCTCCCTGAAGTCAGCGTACTTCTTCGTCTTGAGCAGTTGAGGTATCTCGCAATCTCGCAGCAGGACCGGCAAGACGAGAGTTCTGGTCTCCTGTATTTCGTCCCAGTACTTGCTTTTCCATTCCCTGTCAACCCAACCAGACTTCACTGAGTCGGGCGAGAGAATGATGACAACGTAGTCCGCCTCCGAGATAGCATGCTCGACCTTGGAGGGGATGCGCTCTCCTACCTTGATTTTCCACGCGTCCAGCCACGGTTCATGCCCCAGCGCAAGCAGGTCGCCTGCTAGTCTCTCTGCAAACTTCTGGTCCTTGGACGAGTGCGATATGAACACCTTGGCCATGTTCCCTCCTTCCCTGGGATAATCGATGCGTTGTGGCGATATTATCGTTCCGGAGCACAGCAGTCACACCACAGCAGGACTGCATGGCCTCATGCCAACATCACCCCAACCCAACGCCGTCGCGAGGCGGCGCATGTATCAAACGCCGTCAGGGAATTGTGAACGATGACGGGGCATCTCCGCCTCAGGTCAAGGCCCGTCTCTTTAGCTGCATGGGCTAGCTTTCCAGCGCTAGTTCCGGGAGTGATTTACCGACATGCTGCGGTTGTGCTTAAGCCACTACCCGCATCTTGAGCCTCGGTGGTAGGTGTGGGTGTTGCCAGTGGCTTGGGGGGCACGGCGTACATTCGGAGTATGTTGGCAATTGGGATCACCTGGGTGCGCTGCTCATTGTGGTCGTAGAAGAACGCGAACGAGCTAGTGCTGCCGATTAGTGACAGGTTCTCTTCGATGATCGTTGATTGACCCGCATCATCGCTGCTTCTTATCTCGACTACCAGCGGTGCGGATTCATCGATGACTAGCCTTTGCGCCTGTCTCTGAGCCAATCCCGAGAATGTGTCCAGATAGGCATCGCACAAATCTGACAACAAAAGGACAACGACGAGGCCAAGGTACCATGGGGCAAAGCGACTTACCGCCTTCTGAGTGCCCTTGAGGTAAGAAACCACAAGTCGAGGCAGGTGTACTGGGACTTTCGAAACCGATTCTCTGACCCAAGCGGGTGGTCTGCGCGCAACTGCGATACCTGCGTACAAGAGTGCTCCGGCCCCGATGAAGTATGCCATCAGAACCGCGGATAGGATGAGTGCAACGGGTTGATGAAGGGCAGCCAGGAGGAAATCGGTCGTCTCGGCAAAGTCCAGTATGTTTATCCCAAAGGCCGAGTATAGTGCTGATGCATAGGCCATCCCAAGTGCTGAGACGTACAAGTACGCCAGGGAGAGGATCAGCGCAGGATGCTGAAGACAGTATCCAGCGGCGCTCTTCGCAATGCTCACGAGACTGGGCAGAGGTTCCGGCTCTTTCTGTTGCTCGTCTTGCCTTGGGCTGCCCGCCATTTGCGGCCCTCCGCGTCGCTGGTGAGCCTGCCCGCAGTGGAGGAGGCCACGAAGTACAGTGCTACAGCACGTCGACGAAGTATGGGAATCGAAGTCAGTCGATTGTACCACAGATGGGAAGACAAGGCAACAGGAGTTCTTGCCATGAGGAAGAGGCCCCACTGTCGGGAGGCGGCGCATGTATCAGACGCCGTTAGGGAATCCCGAACGACGGCGGGGCTTCTCCGGTTGCCTGGCAAGGCAAGCGGTGTTACAATCCAACCCATGAAGAAGGGAGGGAGATATGCAGAAGTGGGGGTACTGGCTGGCTGAGTTTAGGGCCGCGCAGGGAGACTGGCGCATCAGAAGTGAGAACCACCAAGTCAATGCAGAGTACCGGAAGGCGCCTACGATGTTCGACTACCTGAACGAGCACGGCGCTCACGGCTGGGAGTTGGTGGCTGCCGTCAGGTCTTCAGACGACAAGGAATGGAGCCTCTTCTTCAAGAAGCCAATAAGCTAGAGCAGCGCACCGGATTCACTCTGCAACCGGCATTGGCTCAGACGCCACTCATCTTGTCCAGCGCGGCGGCCAGGTCGTCGAACGCGGTGGCGTGGATATAGCGCATCATGCTCCGAAACGCGTCAGAGAATCCCGAACCCCACACGCGCGTTTCCGCTTGCGTTGCCGGACAACCGGCGTCACACTTGCAGGTGATGAAAAAAGCAGGGGGAGGAGGAAGTATGACTGAACGAGTCCAGTGGGACTACATGGTGGTGGCAGAGCACAGAGTCAGGCTCCAGGGTGCTGAAGTACTACCGGAAGGTGGCGGATCGCCATATCAGGTCTTCGAGTTCGCAGGCGACTTGCGGAAGCTGGGCGAGGATGGTTGGGAGCTTGCATCAACTATCGAGACAACGGAACAAGACAAGGTCCTCTTCGTGCTCAAGCGCCCTGGCATTGAATACGACCTTCAAGACTAGCCCAATCCGCGACACGTGCTAGTGTCAGAACCTCAGTTTCTCGAAAGCGCGCCGCAGGTCCTCCAGACTGGCCGCGTGGACGTAGCGCATGGTCGTTTCGATGCTGGCGTGCCCGAGGGATTGCTGGAGCCTGAATGCCTGCATCCCATCCCTGACAGCCTTCGTGGCGAACGAGTGGCGCAGGGTGTGGGGCGTCCCGGCGATACCGGCCCGCCTGGCGTAGCGGGTAAACGACCGGCGCAGGCTGGAGGGCCGCAGGGGTTGGCCGGTGTACGATACCAGCAGCCGGTCGCAGCCGTTGGCGTAGCGGGGCCGCAGGTCCGCCAGGTAGGTCCGCAGGACCGGACCGAGGCCGTTTGTGATCGGGAGCCGCCGTTGTTTCCTTCCCTTGCCTCGCACGAGCAAGGACCCGTTGTCCAGGTCCAGGTCTGACAGCCTGGCGTCGCAGACTTCGGAGATCCGCAACCCCAACCGCCACATCAGCGAGAACGCCACAAACAGGGTCCGCTTCTTCGAGGACGGCTTGTCCAACAGCGCAAGGAACCGGGCCACCTCGCCGTCGGACAGGACGGGCATCTCCTTGTGCTCTGGCCGGGGCCGGGGCACGTTCTGCATGGGGCGGTGTCCGTTCAGCAGGCCCTCGCGTTCGCACCATCCGAAGAAGCTGGACAAGACCCGGTGATAGCCCCGTCGCGTCTCGGTTGACAGGCCGCCGGTGGGTGTGCTACGATGCTGATGTCCGGGACGTTTGGGACGCCGTGACAGGTCCAGCAGGAACCCTCGGACGTGGCGGGCCTCGATGTCCGCAACGGCCAGCGGCGGGCCTTGCTCGGAGAGCCAACTGCGGAAGTCGCCGAGCAGGCGGCTATAGAGGGCTACGGTCTGTGGGGAGCGGTTGGACAGTTCTACCGCTTCGAGGAATGAGGCTTGAGCATGGCTGACGGTGAGTGTCGACATAGCGTGTCCCTCCGCTATTTCGACACCGACCGGGATAGGGGTTCCTCCACCCCTGTGGGCCTTGCGGCCCCAGCGTCGGGTATTCTGTTGACCCGGCCACGACAGCCGGGTTTTCCAGTGACCCGCCCAGGACTCGAACCTGGAACCAACTGATTAAGAGTCAGCTGCTCTGCCAATTGAGCTAGCGGGCCTCAGCAAATACCCATTATACACACCACTTCATGCACTGTCAACTTCGACAAGCGGCTGATCCTCGGGGACCTCCCCACTTCCCCGAGGCGCTGAGGTAGCCGCCCCCTCCCCCGGTCCGGCGGCCAAAGCCCCGTTCCCGGAGGGCGTTTCAACCCATCGCCCGTTCGTCGTGCGCGCTTCAGCGCGGCCGGAGCGCTATAACCCTCGCCACGAAGGATCTCTTATGTCAAGCGCCCAGGAGGCCCCAGGAACGAAAGCGGGATCCGCGGCAGTGACAGCTGACGTCAGGCCAACACGCGCCCCGCTAGGGAACGTCGGGCAGGTAGTACGTGAACAGCGCCTCGTATTCCTGGTTCACGTCCATGAAGTCGCCGTTCCACCCACCCAGGGCATAGATCCTGGTCTTCCCGGCCACCACCGCCAGGTTCCGCCACTGGCCCAATACCGGCGACTCTATCGTCGACCACTGATCCGACCGGGGATCGTACCGCTCGTTGAAGGCCAGGTATCCATTCCACCCCCCGCCGATGGCATAGAGGCTCCCAGCGATGGTCCCCACCCCCAGGCCTCCTCGCTTCATGCTCATGGGCGTCCTCTCCCGCCAGGGATCGCCTCGACCCTCTCGAGCGGGGTCGTACTCCTGCACGGTGGCGAACTCACGCTGGCCGTCGTACCCCCCTACCACGTAGATCTTGCCCTCGATCACCCCGGCGGAGGCGAACCCTCGAGGGAACGACATCGGCGTCCTTTCAGACCAGGTGTCGGTGAGCGGGTCGTACTCGTAGTTCGAAGCGACGTACGTCGACCCATTCCAGCCACCAAAGACGTACAGTTTTCCATCAACGGCAGCGATGGCGTACGCGCACAGAGGAACCGGCATGGGCGCCGCACGCTCCCAGGAATCGGCCTCGGCATCGTAGACCTCGAGATCGGCGATGACCTCATCATCGGCGGAGTATCCTCCAGGCACAAGCAGCCTCCCCCCTATGAGGGCGGCACCCATGTTGCGCACAGGAATGGGTTTGGAACTCCTTGCTCGCCAACTGTTGCTGGAAGGATCGTATTCTTCAACCGCGCCGGTCACGCCATCCCGGGTATCGCCGCCTATGACATAGACCTTGCCGTCGTGGTAGACGGCGGTCAGGCGACTGCGCGGCGAAGGCAGCGGAGCCATCGAGCTCCAGCGCTGCAGCTGCAGGGCGGCTGCGGTCTCGGCTGCAGCCTCTCCCGCGTCCGCGAAATCGTTTCGTGGCGCCGACTCCGGCGAAGTCTCCACACGAGGCAGCAGCACCAGCATCGTGGCCAGGACCAGAGTCATCACCAGGATCAAACGCTTGCGCCGCGAGATGGGCTCGCGCGTGCTAAGGGCCGCCTGCGCCACCAGCTCCTCCAGCGCCCGCGCAGGCCTCTCCACCTCGACCAGACCCTCCTTCACAGCATAGAGGGCAACTTCCGTGCGAGACTGGATGTCCAGCTTGGCGAAGATATTCTTGAGATGAACCTTCACCGTATTGACGCTGATCGTGAGCTCCCGGGCGATCTGCTGATTGGTGGCGCCTGTGGCGACGGCGCGCACTATTTCCAGCTCCCGCTCGGTCAACGCACTCTTGTTGTCAGACATCCAGTCTGTCTCCAAGAAGGGCCACCGCCCGATTCGGGACAAGTGGCCCCTCGTTCTGCCCGGCGCGCTACTGCCGTCGCTCTAGATCACCAACGGAGACTTCACACAGATCAGGGTCTCTCGAACTCCTCGCCGGGGGGCTGCACGAAGTAGCTGGCACACGCCTGGTCGATGAAATCATTGGTCAAGGCCGGCGCCTTGTCATTGTACCGCGCGTTGTTCACGATCTGTTCCACTAGATCGCGGGGATGGCAAGCCCTCAGTGGTCGATTGGCCTTCCGGTAGTATCTATCCACCAAGTACGAAAACCCATCCTTGTCGAAAGGAACCCTCTTTGCTCCGCAAACTCGCTCGAACAGCAAATAGTACTCGTACAGGGTGGGGTTCGGGATCATCACCTTGTGCGGGATACGGCGCAGGAACGCCTCATCCAGGATTCCTGGATCCAGATTGGTCGAGAATATGACCAGGGAATCGAACGGTATCTGTATCTGCTTGCCTGTGTGCAGGGCCAGATAGTCCACCTGGCCCTCTAGAGGCACGATCCAGCGGTTCAGCAGTTCCTCGGGCAGGAGCAACTGCCGCCCGAAATCATCGATGAAGAAGATACCGCCGTTGGCCTTCATCTGGAGTGAGGCTTCGTGGCACTTGGAGATGGGATCGAAGACCAATCCCAGCGACGTGAGTGTCAGTTCGCCGCCGACCATGACCACAGGACGCTTGCACAGAGCCCAGCGAGCGTCGCGATCGACGTCCCCGCCTTCCACTCCTCCATCCATCAGTTGGTGATACTCGGGGTCGTACACCTTGATAATCTGGCCTTCCACCTCGCACGTGTAGGGAACGAAGATGCTACCCAGCACCAGATTGACGATGTTGTGTGCGATGTAGGTCTTTCCGTTGCCCGGAGCTCCGTAGAGCAGCATCGCCTGGCCCGAGTTGAGAGCTGGACCCATCTGGTTGATCACCGACGGACTGACCACCAGCTCGTTGAGCGCGTGCTCCAGGTCCTCCCGCCTGATCACGGAGCAGGCCATGCCTACGCTTTGTCTCTTGACGATCTCCACGTAGGCATCCAGAGACACGGGCACGGGCCCTAAGTATTCATTCCGCGCCAGGGCCTCGCGAGCCCGGGCGGTTCCCGCCTCCGTGATGCCATACCGATAGACGGGCACCACGCCTCTCTCACTACCCAGCACGGTGCAGAGCTTCTCCTTACGCAGCACGTCTAGGAGATCGACCGCCACGGGTAGTGGCACCTTCATCCTGTCCGCGATGTCGGGGCCGTCTATCTCGCCCTCGAAGTACAAGAGCTTGAGGGCCAGGTCCATCAGAAGCCCCTTCGAAACCCCCAGATCCTCCACGGACAAAGGTTTGCTCAATGGGCCACCTGCTGCTGCCTTGATACCTTCCGCATGCCCCCTCATTCCCACTCCTCTATCCTGCCAGGACTAGAAAGCCGCCGCCTTGAGACCGAGGTGTTCCCAGGCACAATACATCCTGCATCGTAGCCGCAACGCAACGGATTATATAGCAGGTACTGACTGCAGGCAACCATGTATGGGTAGCCTCCTTGTCTCTCGCGGCCCCTCTTGCTACAATGTGGGCGCTCCGCAACAAGCCCGGCTTTGAACCAAGGGAGTAGCTGTTCATGCGACTGGGATTTGCCGTAAAGGTACTGGGACCCCCCAGCTTGAAGTCCCACGACACCAGACGATGGCAGAACCATCCACACCTCAGTGTGAGCCTGGCCTACCTGAGAGACATCTTCCTCTACCTCCACCGCCAAGACATCCGCATGTATCGCATGGCTTCGGACCTCGCGCCCTACGTGTCACACCCGGACCTGCCCGAGTTCCGCTCCCAGATCGAGGACTGCTCTGCCGAGCTAGCAGCCGTGGGAGAGATGGCTGCAGACTACGACTTGCGTCTCTCTTTCCATCTCCAGCTGAGCACCGTCCTCAACGCCCAGGATGAAGCCATTGCTCACCAGAGCGCCCAGCTGGTTACAGCCCAGGCCAGTATCCTGGAAGGCATGGGCCTGGGGCCGCATGCAGTGGTCGTCACCCACGTGGGAGGGATCTATGGCGATAGGGATGCCGCCCTTGAGCGATTCGCACGGCGCTATGAGGATCTCCCTGCTCCAGCACGCAGCCGACTGGCCCTGGAGAATGACGACCGGCGCTTTTCGGTCGGGGACATTCTGTGGCTGTACCAGCGAACGGGTGTGCCTCTGGTCTTCGACTACCTTCATTTCCGCAACCTGAATCCTGAAGGGATGACAGGGATGGAAGCCCTGGAGGCTTGCCTGCGGACCTGGCCTGTAGGCGTCAAACCCAAGATCCACTTCAGCTCACCCCGCACCGCCATGCGCCTCGTGGAGCGCAAGGAGACAAAAGGTGGAGCTGCCAGCAGCCTGATGCGAGCGCCGCGCTCCATCCAGCACGCGGACTTTATTGACCCCTTCCAGTTCATCGACTTCATCGGGGAGGCCATGAGCCAAGCTATGCCAGCGTTCGATGTGA
>Ga0307380_10010120_pt1 | contig 11907 bp, 13 predicted proteins | sample UN3MG_FD_202239 | JGI IMG/M metagenome (GOLD analysis project Ga0307380, IMG submission 202239) | Soil microbial communities from Risofladan, Vaasa, Finland - UN-3 | ecosystem: Environmental > Terrestrial > Soil > Coastal area > Acid sulfate soil | place: Finland: Risofladan, Vaasa | collected... | reverse complement strand
GGCAAGCACCTCCTCGATCGTACCCCCGTATTTCTTCTCCAAACGCTTTATCAGATCGAGGCGTTCCTCTATCTTTTCTAGTCTCGCAGGATCGAAATTGATCGATCCTTTGTACCGGCCGAGGTTTTCTACGAAATCCTCGAGCTCGAAAAAAACAGTTTCCAATTGTCGGTTCGAGTCATTCAAGTGGGAGTCGATCTTGACGATCTCCGCAAGCAGCCCCCGAGCCTGCCGGAGATTGCCGAGTGCACCGCCTCGGCTCTCTGCCGTGGCGCCGTACACATCTTCGACCAGGTGAATCAATCTTTCGTGATTGGCGAGCAGGTTCTGTTCCTGTCTTAGTTGCTCCTCTTCACCAACCTTCAGCTTGGCATCCTCGATTTCCTGGATCGCATACTCCAACAACTCCACCTTTCGAACCCGCTCCCGCTGCTCCGCAATCAGGGCGGCGTGCTCTTCCCGCACCTTGAGAAGCCGGGTGTACAAGGCGGAGAATGCCGTCACCTCAGCGGTGATGTTGCCGTAATGGTCGAGGAGTCTCCTGTGGTTTTCCGGGCTCAGTAGAGATTGATGCTCATGCTGACCGTGCAGATCAAAGAGCATCCCGGTCAGCTCTCGAAGGGCGGTGAGGGTGAACGGAGTGGATTGGACGTAAATCGTGCCCTTGCCGTTTTTCTTCACGACCCGGCGAATGATGATGCTGTTGTTTTCCGCCGCGATTCCCTTCTCTTCCATCCAGGTCTGTACGTCCGGATCGTTGTCGAGTTTTACAATGCCGGATACGTCGATCTCTTCGGTCCCGGCTCGAATCGCACCGGTATCCGCTTTCAGCCCCAGGATGAGTCCGAGGGCACCGATCAGGATGGACTTGCCGGCGCCTGTTTCACCGGTAAGGATATTCAAACCCGGGGAGAAACGAACTTGAAGTCGATCGATCAGGGCGTAGTTCTGAACCACCAGTTCTTCAAGCATGGGGTTCCTCCGCCCAGTTCAGTTTGCTCCGCAGTACTTCGTAAAAGCTTCTCTTATCCGATTGGATGATCAGAGAGTGCTTATCGGATTTACAGAAAACGACCCGGTCCTTCGGCCGTAGATCGAACACCTCCTGGCCATCCACCACCAGAACAATCTGGGTGCGTTGTGTCTCCTCGACCTCCAACTCGAAGGTTTCACCGGCGGGAATCACGATCGGACGGTTTGATAGGGTGAAGGGACAGATGGGGTTCAGTACGAAAGCATCCATCTCCGGATGCAGAATCGGTCCGCCGGCGGACATGGAATAGGCTGTCGAACCGGTGGGAGTGGCTACGATCAGACCGTCGGCCCGATAGCGAGCCACATAGGTGTGGGAAAGATGAACACGCAGTGCGATGACTCGGGCGAAATCACCGGCCCGCACCACCGCATCGTTCAAACCACTGAAGCTCTGCAGCATCCTGCCGCCCCGCTGCACAGCTGCATCGAACATGATCCGCCGGCTCACACCCAAACGGCCGTCAAGATACTTCTCCAGTGCATCGGCCCATTCAGTACGGGATACCTCCGTAATGAAGCCGAAATCCCCGACATTTACCGCCAGGATAGGCACATCGCAGCCGGCAAGGATTCGAGCACCGTACAAGAGGGTACCGTCTCCGCCAAGGGTGATCGCCAGATCCGTGTTCGGAGGAACTGTCGGGACCTTGGCTTCATCCACAGGAATCACCTCCACCTCAACTGCCCTGCTCTGGAGACAGCTCTTTACCTCTCCGAGCAGGGCAATCGCCTCTTCTTTAAGAGAATTAACGAGGATAACGACTCTGTGAATTCTTTTTTTCATAGCGTAAAATGCGTATTCTTCTAGACTATACCGATTCCCGGATACCCCATCAAGGAAGTGTACTCAGGATTTTGCATATCAACTGTACATCCTTTCTGGCCAGGGAGGGATACAGCGGAAAGAGCAGACAACGCCAGAGAAGCTCCCGCGCGTTGGGAAATTTCCTGTCTGAATCATTGCCCTCCTCGGGAGAGGCATGCCCTTCAACAGCAACGATCGCGTCCTTGAAAGCGGGTTCGCTCTGGATGCCCTTCTTGTTGGCGTACTGCATAATCTCAAGTCTTCCATCCTTCACCAGAATCGGAAAGCTGAAATCTACCCATACCCCACCCTCGTTATTGAAGAGGGGGCTGTGGCGGGAGCGTAGCAGTGCCTCACGGAAAACCTGAGCTATTTCAAAACGTTTATCAAGAAATCGCTGAAGCTCTCGCACCTGGGTGATTCCCAAGGCAGCATTCATGTCTGGGAGAAGTTGATCGTAAAAACCCTGACCCGCGATATCCTTCAGAGTTCTGACACTCCGGCGGTCTCGGGAAAATACCACCCCCCCACAACCCGTGGTAATCAACCCACCGGGATCCAAAGACAATACCCCGACCCGTCCTCGGCTGCCGCAGGGTTGATCACCCCAAACTCCCCCAACGGCTTGAGTGATATCTTCGATTACCGGTACTCCGAGCTGAAAGATGTCATCCCCCGCCGGCATGGATCCCAGGCTGTAGTACAGCACAATAGCCTTCGCTCCCGAAGCTAGCTGGTGCTGCGCCGAGTTGCTTGACAGAAGCGGTCGCCCAGGCTCGACGTCAGCCACCAGAGCGACCAATCCTCGTGACTCGATGACCTGTAGATACTCCTTGGGCGCTAGGCTTGAGATGATTACACCGTCCCCTTCCTCAAGCTCGAGCGCCTCGAGGGCGCAGTGGATACTGGAGCGATAGCTGATCAGGCTCACTCCTCCGGGTACGGTCAGAGCCCGGCTCAAGGAGGCGGTGAATTCCTGGTTCAGCGGTCCGGGAGCAATCTGATCCGAAACCAGGCAATTGAGAACGCTGTTAAAATCTTTTCGACGTAACGTTGGACGATTCACAGGGATGAGCATGTAGTTTCCTTAATGCTTGAAGAATAGAAAGTTTAGCCTACTTTTTCAATATGCCGAATGCTTCTGGACCAGGGGAACGAAGCGGCAGCCGATGCTCTCTCGTGTATCGAAACGATTTCCTATCCTGCGGACCTCAAGGAGGGTTTGGTAATGGCGGCTGTCCCCAACGGGAATCACCAGGATCCCATTGTCGGCCAACTGAGTCGTGAGTTGGCGAGGAATGGCAGCTGCGGCGGCGGCAACCAGGATGCGGTCGTAGGGACCATGCTTGTCCCATCCTTCAGATCCATCGCCGATCCGATACACCACATTGGCATAACCGAGTTCATTGAGCAACTTCTGCGTGCGCTTGGTGAGGGCGGGAATCAACTCGACTGTGTAGACTACCAGAGCCAGCTCCGCCAATAGCGCTGTTTGGTAGCCGCTGCCGGTGCCGATTTCGAGTACCCTTTCCTCTCCCTGCAGGCGCAGCTCCTCTGTCATCAACGCCACCATGTAGGGCTGGGATATGGTCTGTCCGTGCCCGATGGAAAGAGGAAAATCCCCATAGGCCTCGAAGGTATGAACTCCTGAAACGAAGCGATGACGGGGGATGCGGGACATCGCACCGAGGACCCTCTGGTCCCGGATACCTCTGGATGCGATCTGAGTGCGCACCATTCTCTCAGCGGAAGGATTTTCCGGATACGTTACCTTCACGATACTAAAGTCAGTAGACGATGAGCACGGGCAAGGGACTCCGACGCAGCAGGTGAACCGTGGTAGAGCCGAGAATATAGTCCCGTATTTTATGGGTGCCGTGGGAGCCGATCAGAAGCAGGTCCGATTCTTCCCGTTCGGCAACCTCTATAACCGTATCTATAGGGGAACCCTTCTCCGTAACCAGACGATGGTCTATAGCGTGTTTGCTCAGATACCTGTGCTCCCGCTCGGTTAATCCCTCTTCCTTTTCCTCTTCACTGGATAGAATTAGGAATTCTTTCCAGAACGTGCCGAAGGCGTTCACACAAAACTGGAGAGCCCGTTCAGCGTTCAAAGACCCGTCGTAAGGAAAGAGAATCTTTTCGGGAGTACGGAAGGCTTGGGGGCAGACCATTATAGGTCGAGGAGAAGATCGAACCACATCCTCGGCGGTGGAACCGACAATAGTACGAGCAAAGCGGGCATTTTCTCCCTTTTGTCCGATAAACAGAAGGTCTCCCGATCGGCTCTCCTCGGAGAGAACCTGGGAAGGCAGCCCTTCCCGCTGAATGGCGATGAAGGGAATTTTGCTCTTCTTGCAGCTTTCCTCGCAGGTTTTGAGACAGTTGGCGGCAAAGCCCTCGAGATCCTTTTTGATCTTGTTGTAGAAGCCCTTCAGTTCCGGGTCGGGGGGAATATATGTTCTGGCAAAGGCATAATCAAAGTGACCGGTGGCGTAAATGATGGGGAGCTCGGTTTTCCTGGAGTCAATAACAAAGACCGCCTTGAGCTCGCAGCCCAACTTGGCGGCGAAGTGTTCCGCGTATTGAAAGGCGGAAAGAGAGTAATCAGAACCATCGATACCAACCACAACCTGTTCGATCAACTTGAACCTCCCTCTTTTCTGCTTTGTCCGCCCTTCTTGGACTCATGACCGGAGGAATAGCGCAGGTCTTTGGCGTGAAGCTTGGAAACCTTGTACTGCTTGATCAACATCCTGAGAGCTTCATTTACCGCTTCGGTGCGATCATGATAAAAGCCCTCCTGGATCATTTCATCGATCTCCTCCAACAGAAAGGTCGAGGTTTCTACATAGGTCCTGGACACCTTGAAAGCCTCCTCATCAGTCTTCATTTCTATTGTAATCCGTCCTCAGGTCTACTGCAAGTTCGGAAAACGGGTTTGCTAGCTTTGCCCTCAGATTTACTTTTGTTTCCGAAGAGAAGCCGGGGTTCTTAGAAGAGCAGAAACTCCAGAGCCCGCCTCCGACCCTCCCGGATCTCCGCTTTGTCCAGACAAGAGAGCAACCAGCTCCGGGGAAACTCCTTTAAAACGGGCCAGGGCGCCGATTTCAGGGCTTCCCGGGTATATTTGAGCAGAGCAGCCGGTGTATTCAGGGACTCTGGAAGGTCGCGTACAGAGAGGTGTTTCAGAATTCCGGGAAAAAGGGGAATATCTATTTCCTGACCCGTTGAAAGCTCGTACCTGAGAGTCCCTACTTTCTTGACAAATGAATAGGTCCTCTTCATGGTTCAGCCTTCCGTTTTTAACCACGACAACAGCAGGTCTCTCGCTTCCATAGCCTCTTCGGGATTCACATCCTTGTAGACCGCCAGATCATCCCGTATCGCCCCATCGGTCCACATAAGAAGTCGTTCGCTGAGAATCAGCGCATCTTGGTTGGCGAGTATCTCCCGTGCCGGTCCTGTTAATCCCGGATCATGTCGCAATATAGCGAGGAAATCAACCAGATCCCTTGCTTCAGATCGCTCAGCAATGCATTGAATTTTGTCCGCTAAGAATCGCGGAAGATTGATCCGCTTCATTCCCGGAACCAGTTTAGATTCAACAAGTTCACTGGCCGGGACATCCTGATAGTTTGATAGCACCTCTATCGTGACCTTCTCCTCGATAGAGAGTGCCAATACTCCTTTAAATCCAGACCCGTATTCATCTGGAACAGTCAGAACCTCGAAGCGATCCGGAAATGCCTGCTGAATTTCTGTCAGAAGTGGGCCAACATCAACCAAAGCTTTGCTGGTATGAAAGTCAAGATCGAAGGATTGTCTGTGGTGTGTCTCTTCGATGGATATTGCAGACGCTCCAGCCCAATAGCAAGCCTCTCGCAGACGTGGACATCGTTCAGCAATCAGACGCAGAGCTTCAGCAAGTATGGCACTTTGTTTTTTCGGATCCATCGGCCAATCGAGTCTATTCTTATTAAGTAATGTGAAATTGGAAAAGAAAAGTCAAGGCTGCTTCAAGGCAGCACGTATTGGGGAAGCTTGTCTATGGTCGCGGACCGCAGAATCTGCCAAGACTCCAGGAAGTGATCGAACCATCCGTACTCGGCGAGTACCTGAACGTACTTATACAGCTCCCTGGACTTCTTCTTGATATTGGAGTGGAATTCTTTGAGAGCTTGTTCGTTGCCCAGGTCGGTAACGATGCGGACACTCAGCGGCGGCAGGCTGTTCTTCAAAGCACCGACAAATACGCCCGCGGTTTCCCAATTTGCCCCGGATGCTTGGAACAGGGAGTACAGGGCTTCTCGCATCTCAAGGGACTGAATCAACAGCTCGCCACAGGCCTGGTTGCCGACCCGGACCTGAAAGCTCTCCGTGCTTCCGGTCTCGCCGGCTTCCCGAAACAACATTTCCCTTTCAGCGGAGGGTAGAAGGCTGAATGCCGAAGGAAGTTTCATCTCCGGGATACTTCTGGTCGGAAATCCGCTGCCGCCGATGTCGTACTCGTAGCAGTCACGGCAGAGGATAATCTCTCCCACGAACGCCCCTGATTCGGTTCCGGCACAGGAACCGGAATCGATCACCAGATCGGGAGAATGTTTTAAGCATCCGGCCACAGTCGCGGCAGCCGCCCTGGCCTTGGCCGGGCCGGACTCGATGGCAAACACGTCGGCATTGCCGGCAACGCCCCGAGCCGCCCGGCAGCCGGAGACGGGTTTGGCATCCCTCAGTGATAAAACTTCCCTGCAGGCGTTGAACTCTACAGGAAAGGGACAGATCAGAAGCAATTTCACCGCCATACCCCCTGATCTCAGAACCCTATATCCACAACCGGAGTGCAGTCAAGGCGGCGCCATAGGCACCCACATTTCTAAGTTCGCTCAATCTACAGACTTCCGCCTCAGCACCATCAGAGGCGAATACTTCCCCGATCGCCGACTCAAACGGTACAACGATTCAGGCTCTCCCGGCACCGGGCCACAATCCCGGTCACATCGGGATCGCGGTTAGGTCGCAGGGAAACCGCTTGCGGTTGCTTGTCGACACGATCCACGCGGTGTTTCAGATGCAGCATCCAGATTGGACAGCTATCCTTTGACACCTCCCAGCGTCATTCCCTTTATGATCTGTCGTTGGGCGATCAAATAGATCACAGAAACCGGAATGATGCCGATAAACACGCCCGCACTTATCAGTGTCGGAAATGTGCCATATTGTCCTCGAAGCTGGGCTCGGGCGACAATAAGCGTCTGCATTTTCGGGCTCTGCAGGATCATGATCGGTAACAACAGGTGATTCCACGCCCAGGCGAAATTAAAAAAATCCTGCGGCATCTGGTGAAGGTTGGTCGGCCGCCTCCGGGGCTGGATCAGAGCTTCGTGTAATTTCCAAACCGTATCCCAACAACAATCCGTGTATCTGGTTCTTGATGGATACAATCGATCGTATCAGAGTCTGCCGCGCCTTCAGATCCGCCTCAGCTCCTCGCTCCGCTGCGAACACAGCTTCGCCTCAGGCAGCATATCCTTTTCCAGAAACTCCGCGATGGTCTGCGCATCATGGCGGTCTGTCTTTTCCACTGACTCATTCACCACCTTGAACTTCAGCGTGTTGATCACCACCACAGCAAATCCTTCTCGTTCCACCACATTCTTGAAATACCGGTTGTTGCCGGTGGACTCCACCGCCACCTTCACCTCATGCCCGTAGTGCCTGTACTTCTGCAGCACCTCGATAAATCGCTGGTAGCCCTCCGGGTAGATGGAAAATCGGGCATACTTTCCTTCCCCATCAACCAGCCGAAAGAACACCGTGAACTGCTTCTTGTGCAGGTCCACTACAACACTCACCTTCCTCATCTCTGCCTCCTCATCCTCTTCATTCGAGACAGAGCCTGTGCGGTGGATCGTTGCCACTCTCCTATTCGACCTCGCAGGTCATAGAATGCTACAGTTACGGCTCCTCATTCTCCTTGCCGGCCTCGTAGGCCAAAAAACATGACGAACAGTAACCTGTCTGTCTCGAACCTTCGTTCAAGACAGTCTATCCGATCCACCTTCTCCATACGACTTTTTATCATTCCTCCTTGGATGTCCTCAAACCTAGAAGTACTTGCTATCTACGTCCAAGAGGTCCGCGGGGTTGCAGACCATGATGGTGTTAATGGATTCCCTACTGATGTCACGTTTGACCATCATGGGAACGACATTGTTAAGAATGTGGGCGTACCCCCACCCGCCATACCTCACAAGATCCGTCTTGAAGCAGACATCCTGGGAAATAAGTATGCGCTTTTCGTAGCCGCTCCTGACCAGTTCGGCAAGCGCCGCCACGCGGTCCATGTCGCTGTCCATGCGAAAGTCAGCGGAATCGATGTAGAACTCCTCGCCAATATGATCGAACTCGGCATATGCACCGCGATCCATGATCGCCTTTATATAATCCAAATGGATCTTGGCGTCGGTGTGGGAAATAATGACTTTATCCGGCCGGACGCCGCACTCCTCCAGAAGGTCCAGGACCGCCAATCCGTTTGGTTCGTCCGTGAAACCCGGTATTGTGGGGACGGCCTGCACGTGGACGGATATCGGCAAGCCGCTCTCACGGTGAGCCTGAGCCGCCACGCGGAGGGACTTACACTCCCAGTCTTCTATGGATGGCCTGATCCCGATCTCGCCGATGATGCCAGGTCGGACGCCCGTGTCACCCACACCCAGACGGATCTCTTCCAGCACCGTTTGCACGAGCCTTTCTTCAGTCTCGTCAATGATCGTGGCGGGCAATGCGTCATGTAGGTAGAATCCGCAACCCATGACGACGCTTATACCCGTAAGGTTTGCCAGGTTCCGGATCGCTAGGGGCGAACGGCCGGTGCCGACGCTCGATTGGTCCACGATGGTCTTGCCACCTGCATTCTTAAACTCCAACACCTCAGCCGCCGTCAGATCTGGGTCCGAGAGGATCAGGTTGTCTTTCATCACCATGGGATTGCGTCTCAGCGCACCGAGTCGACGCATGCTGACCGGCTCGTCCAGCAATGCAACCTTCGTCGCTTCCATCGATGTCTCACATGCCCATCTGACATCGATGAAGAAGTGCTCGTGCGGCAAGGTAACGCCCAGCGCTTCTTTCGCTACCGGGCCACTGACAGTCATCACAGCCATGGGATGAACTCCTTGGACTTCGGTCAATATTCCACCTAAACCTCCTACTTGACCGCACCGACAGTCAAGCCCTTGATCAGATGCCTCTGACCGATCAGGTAGGCGATGAGGATCGGCAGCATGGAAATGAACAGCCCCGCGCTGAGCAGGGGCACGCTGAGGTCGTTCTGGCCCCGGAAGAGCATGATATGCACCATCAGCGTCGTCCGGTTCGACCTCGGCAGGATAAACAGCGGCAGTATAAGGTCGTTGAAGAAGTGCAGCGTGTCGATGACGGCGACCGTGGCCACCGCTGGCATGGCGAGCGGTACCATCAGGCGCCCGACGATCTGCCCGTGAGTGGCGCCGTCGATGCGCGCCGCGTCGAGCAGCTCGTCCGGGATGCCCTTGAAGTAGGCCGCCAGCAGGTAGACGGAGAGGGGCAGGCCGAAAGTGGCAAACGCGATCATGAGGCCCCAGTACTTCCCGACGAACTGCAGGGTGATCAGCGTCTGGTACAGGGGAAACAGGATGGTCTGTACGGGAAGGACCAGCGTGCCGATCACGAAGACGAAGATAACGTTCCTGAAGGGCAGGCGCATCTTGGTGACCGCATAGGCCAGCGCGAGGGCGAGGACCACGCAGATCACCACCCCGCCGGCAGTGGTGATGATGGAGTTTAACAGCGCGCGCCAGAGGTTGAAGCGGTCGAAAACTTCGGCGTAGTTGGCGAGGTTCAGCTGCTGCGGCAGGCCGAACATGTTCGACACGTACTCGCGCCTGGTCTTGAGAGAGGAGACGATAACGAAGTACACGGGATAGAGCGCCGCGAATCCGAAGAGTCCCAGAAGTATCGTGATCCATACCTGGTTAATCCTACGTCGTAGTAGGTCCCTGGTCATCTCTTCCTCCCTTCGCGCGGCCCCTTGCGGCCTGCCCTCTCCGCACCGGACAGGTACATGTAGCGGACCTGGAACCCGGAGATGACAGCCACGAACAGGAAGAGCACCAGACCGATGGACGTCCCGTACCCCGGCTCCATGAACTTGAAGGCAACCGTGTACACGAGGTAGTCGGGCAGCATCGAGGCGAATGCAGGCCCGCCCTGCGTCATGGAGTGGAGGTACGGGAACATCCAGACCAGCATACCCGCCGTGCAGATGATGGCCCAGTAGCCCATCACGGGCCTCAGCATGGGGATGACGATGCGCGCGAGCCTCGTCCAGAAGCCAGCCCCGTCGATGGCCGCCGCATCGAAGATCTCTTCGTCGATCGTGGCCATCCCGGCCAGGTAGGTGACGATGCCGAAGCCGAAGATGCTCCAGAGCACCACCGCGTCGACGGTCCACAGGACGAGGTTCTTGTCGCCCAGCCAGCTGGGATAAAAGGCTCCTCGGCTGATGCCCCTCAGCACTGCATTCACTGGCCCCTGGACGTGCAGGATCTGGCGCCAGATCAGGCCGACGATCACGGGCGAGATCGTGTAGGGGAGGAAGAACACAATCCGGAAGAACTGCCAGCCCGGCGTGCGCTGGTACACGAGGAACGCCACCACCATCGGCAGCACGATCCACAACGGCAGGGTCACCGCGATCTTCAAGGCGTTCACGAAGGTCTCCTGCACCATGGGGTCGCCGAGCATCCGCGCATAGTTGGCAAGGCCGACGTAGTGCGACTCCGTGCCTGTCCACTTGCGTAAGCCGTTGAAAATCCCAAGGCACAGTGGCCAGTACTTCAACACCAGGATCAGCACGATGCTCGGGATAGTGAATAGAGCTCCCCACAGGTATTCACTGCGGCGCTGTGAGACCCCCAGGGCTCTCGCAGGCCGCTCCCGGGCCTCCGTTGTAAGACCAGGGGGCACCTTCCTTGTTTCCTCTTTGCGTATGGTTTTACCTCGCAGGATTGCACCTCCTCTCGCATCCCGCGGATCTGCGTAGCGGGCTGTAAGACCCCGAGAAGTGAAGAGAGTACACCCTCCCGCAACCGGTGACCGGGTGCACCCTCTTTATCGTCAGGGGTCGCGAGACCCTATTTTAACTTCTTGTCCCGCGACTGGTCGAGCGCATCCTGAAGCGACTCAGTCCACTCATCGATGGTGATGTCACCCGTGCCGTACTGCGTCCAGCCGCGCGCCAGCGCGTCCAGCTCGCGCGAGGTCAGCAGAAGTATAGCCTGGACCGTGTTGTTCTGGATGATCTTCTGGATCTTGGCGAAGTTCTGAGAGTCGCCGGCGATGCTTCTGTCGAACTTCTTGTTGCAAGGCTGTCCGCCGGCATGCTGGAGGAACAAGTTTCCGCCTTCAGGGCTCACCAGGAACTTGAGGTACTCCCAAGCTTCGTCCGGATGCTTGCACCATGTGGTGATGCCGTGCGAGAACCCTTGGAAACCGCTGAACTTTTTCATCATGGAGTTGCTCGGATCTACGGCCGGCCACAGCATGACGCCGACCTTGTCCTGACCCAGCGCATCCTCGTACTGTTTCCAGTTCGCCACATCGGAGATGATGCTGCCGATGAACGCGGCGCCCCCGCTCGAGAACAGGTCAAGCGCGTCGGGGATGCCCTGAATGGTCGGCCAGCCCTCCTGGAACCATCCCTTGTCGGCCATCGAGGTGAGGAGCTTCAAGCCGTTCTGCATCCGGGGATCGCTCCACGGGATCTCACCTCGTCCCATGTCCAGGATGTCCTGGTCGCTCTTCCAGAAGTTCTTCTGGACTTCCGGCCAGTCCCAGACCAATGGAACCTCCCTACCTGCCATGGCCATGGCGGCCTTGCCGGTCTTCTTGACTGCCTCGCAGGCCCTGCCGAAGTCGTCCCAGGTTCGCGGTGGGTTATCGGGATCCAATCCGGCCTGTCTGAGGATGTCCTTATTGAAGTACATTACATTGCCGTTGTAGCTCATGGGCAGCATCAGCAG
>Ga0307380_10010119_pt1 | contig 11908 bp, 14 predicted proteins | sample UN3MG_FD_202239 | JGI IMG/M metagenome (GOLD analysis project Ga0307380, IMG submission 202239) | Soil microbial communities from Risofladan, Vaasa, Finland - UN-3 | ecosystem: Environmental > Terrestrial > Soil > Coastal area > Acid sulfate soil | place: Finland: Risofladan, Vaasa | collected... | reverse complement strand
GATGACGCGCTGCCGGCGGAATGGGAGCGGTCTCCACGGCTCCCAAGCCGTGGCCCCATTGAAGCAAGCCCATCGATGACGCGCTGCCGGCGGAATGGGAGCGGTCTCCACGGCTCCCAAGCCGTGGCCCCATTGAAGCCCTTTCTCCGGTGAGCCTTACGCGCTATCCCGTCAGTCTCCACGGCTCCCAAGCCGTGGCCCCATTGAAGCTTGAGTTCCGTCCGGAAGGTCGCGTGAATGTCCACGGTCTCCACGGCTCCCAAGCCGTGGCCCCATTGAAGCGTGATGGTGACGCGCCGGCCGTCTGCGAGTGTGAGTGTCTCCACGGCTCCCAAGCCGTGGCCCCATTGAAGCCAGCGGATGTGGGCTCATCACCGCCTCGCAGGTCAGCAGTCTCCACGGCTGTCCCCCCGAAAAACACTATCCGGGCGTTCTGAGAGCGTGCCATATCACAAATCGTCTGCGGCTGCGTGCAGTGGTCAGTTGCCCGTGAGAACGCCGTGAGGGCGCTCTGGCGAGCGGATGAGTTTCTGGACAGGACGCCTCTTCCGCGCCATAGAGGACTTCCTGCTGGAGGTCGTGGCTCCTGCGAAAGGGGGGTGAGTGTACCCCAGGCGAGAATGAGGATGTCGGAGAGCAAGTGATCCGGAGCTAGGTGGACGTTTCCGTTTCCCGGCCGCCGGCTGGGCCAGGCGGGAAGAGAGGGATGGAGAGATGAAGCAGACCGAGTGGCCGACGAAGGCGCTGTGGACCATGACCGCTATGGCAATGGCAGGTTGGGTGGTGGTTCTCGTTCTTGTGCTCGGCGCCGCAAGGGGCTCGAAGCTGCAGGAGGTCGTGAGGGCCGAGCGGTTCGAGCTCGTGGACCCGAAGACCGGAGTGCGTGCCCGACTGATGCTGGCGCCCGACGGGGCCCCGAGGTTCATCATGAACGACGAAGACGGGAACATGCGTGCCGGGCTCATGCTCGGAGACGGTGGGAGGCCGCTCCTCACCCTCTTCGACCATTCCCACAATAGCCGGGCCTCCCTGTCGCTGGGCGAGGATGGAACTCCGCTATTGCGCCTGAAGGATGCCGATTCGCAGAAGATGATCCACGCTTCCCTGGGGGCAAGCAAGGACGGTTGCCCGTGGCTTGCCGTTGTCGACGAGGACGGTGATATCATGTGGGGGGTGCCGTAGACACTGAATCTCGGAAAGGGAAACCAGGGAGGGGAAACCGGTGCCCGGCGCCTCTTCCTGGTCCGTCCAGCGCGTCCGCTGTTGGGAGGGAGGGTGTCGTGCTGACGCCGATTCCTGTTGTACCGGTCAGATAGGCGTAGAACCGGCCCAGAGCCGTTCTCGGCAGTCAGCGTCGCTGACGCAGCATGCGGGATCTGTCAGTGACGGAACCGTTCGTGGGTGTCGACCGGCCGTGGGACTGCTGCCAGTGGGCGCGTAGCGCTCCTTCTGATGCCAATCCCAACGGCCTCAGATCAGTTTCGGAACACTACGCCCATGGGCACCGGGCCCACCTCATGTCCTTCACGAGGAGGGCTGCCGCCCTCCAGGCGCTGCGAGCCATTTGCCCGTAGCCTCCAGTACGTGCAGCTTCAAGTCCGCGTTCTGCCGTCGTGCCGGTATCATGTCGACAACGTCGAACCCGCACGTGCTCAACACCTTCTCCAAGCTCACCGTGCAGGCTGGGGCGTCTTCTCCTCCGCCACCGGCGACACAGATACCAACTGCCGGCGTGCCCTTAAGGCCAGCTCTACCGCTCTCGTGCATAGACACCCGGCGCAGCCGGTCCAGGAATGCACGCATACTTTCGCTCAAGTCGCTGAAGTAGACGGGCGTGGCGAATACGGCTGCATCGCTGCTCCTGATCCGCTCCACCAGCGGCGCGAAGTCGTCATCGATCGCACACCGGCCCTCGGTGCGACAGATGCCCCACCCGTCGTCCTCGCATTGGCGGCACCGTTCCACCTTCATCTCCGGCAGGAACGCTATGGTGTTCTCACCCTCTTCGGAGGTTGCGCCCTGCAGCAGGGCCTCCGCTGCCTTGGCTGTCCGCCCACCATGGTCACGACTTCCCAGGATCGCTGTGATCTTCATCGTGGCTATCTCCCTTCGACTAGGCGCGCGGTGCTTCTCCAGCCACAAGGGGTGGACCTCCCGCGCATCTTCAACGAGAATGGCTGTGGGTGTCACAGGCGCTTGGGACATCCACACGGGCTCTCGGTCACCAGGCTCGTAAGCAGCGTTACATGCCAACGAGCACCGGCCTCACGGGCCCTCGACACCCACACCAGGCGCCCTGGCGGGAATGGGTTTCTCCCGGCTTCCTCCAGGAGGTAGAAAGCCAGGAACGCGCGGATCTCCAGGCTCGGGTGATGCTTGATTGCCATTCTGCGAGGTTCTCCAGTGGGCAGTCACACTCAGCTCGGCCGCGGGACCGATGACCTCAGGTGCGGCGGAGCTCGGCAGAGACTTGCCGGACACCCCTCGCCGGTAGCGAACAGCGAACCCGACGGCCCGCCTCGGACATCCCTCAATGCAATCCCCGCAGATGACGCAGTCAGCTGTGCCGGGCGTCGTGTAGGTGCGGCATTCCCGCGGGTACTTGCCGCAATGCGAGCAGAGACGCATGTTCCGGCCCAGCCGCAGCAGACTGATGCGGTTCCCTATGGTCAGCAGCGCTCCCAGTGGGCACAGGTAGCGGCACCAGACCCGGGCCAGCCCGAGCGCCAGCACGACTCCTGCGACCAGGATGACGACTCTCACACGCGAGGCCGCGTCGTAGGTGAGCCAGGATACGCGCACCGCATCCAGGCTCCAGTTGCTGTGACCGCGAACCGGAACGGCAAAGCGCTCGTTCAGCAGATAGAACGCCGCAATGGTGACCACGAGCAGCAGGTACTTGAGTCCCTTCAGGTAGTGGTCCGCCTTCCCGAAGCGGGGCAGTTTCAGCGCGCGCAGCTTCCGAACTCGCGCCAGGAAATCCTGAAGCGTCCCCATCGGACACGCCCAGCCGCAGAACACCCGTCCCGCAACCACCCCGGACACCACCAGGAAGCCGATCACCCATGTCTGGAGCCATGTTCCCGGACAGACCCGCATGGGGCACGAGGTGCAGGACATGAACGGCACTCCATATGGGCACCTCAGAGCACCAACTCAGAGCCATTCTCCGGTAAGCGCCAGCGCCCCCAACTGTACTATTGAGCTTCGCCAAATGGAGTGATACGGCGAAGCTCAAGGAACGCCTCAGACGGGCATCAGGAGCAACAGGCGCGTCACTCTTATGTGCGAACATCAATAGTTGGCGGACCGGGCCAATGACCTTGCGCTTCTTTGCGGCCTGGCTCACTACCTCGGTCCTTCCGCTGGATCGTACGGTACCGCAAGCATCTCGCCGAACTCGTCCGCACGGGTGAGGGCAAGGCGGGCACGCTGGGCAGAGGGGCTGTCTGGGAACTGATCCACGGTACGCTGCCATGCAGCCCGTGCCAGGTCCAGCCGGCCGAGGCGCTGATGGCAGACACCAAGCTTGTGCATCGCCTCGGCTTGCAGCGGGTTGGGCCGGCCCGCCGTCACTACATGGATCACCTTCAGGTACTCCTTGCTGGCTACAAGCGGCAGGCCGCAGTCCAGCAACTGCTCGGCGAGCGCATACCGAGACACCGGCGAGGAAGACAGGTCGTCAGGCAGCGCGGGCGCCACGCCGAGAGATGTGACATTGATGCCCTCGGCGCGCAGGACCGACAGCACCCGGCCGGCCCGACTGCTCCACGGCGATTCAGGCGTGTCGGCGATGAGCCGCTGCCATTGACGGACGGCTGGGTCGGGCACACCGAGTTCGTACGCGCAGACTCCCATCCGGTACCGGGAGTAGGCCCTGTGCGGACTGGCTTCGCCCTTCGGCGTGTACACGTCACAGAGCACCTTCGCGTACTCCTGGAGGGCTTAGTCGAGAATGCCGTTCTCGTAAAGGTCCTCCGCATAACTCAGTCCCCGGTTCGGCTCGGTATCGAAGGCGGTGAAGCGCCGCCACTTCTCGTCAGCAGCCGAAGCCTGCTGGGTCCCGGCTGCCTTCAGCACGGCCTCCCACGCGGCAATCGCACTGGCAGCCTTTCCCGCCTCGGCGGCTCCTGGATACTCCTTCCCCAATCGCCGCCACTGCGCGATAGCGCGCTCCGGCTGGCCGAGCAGCGCTTGGCAGACGCCGGCCTGGAACCGCGCCTGCGGCGCACGCGTGCTTGCGGGGTAGAGATTGGGCACTTTCAGGTAGTCCTGGATGGCGAACTCCAGCAACCCCACAGCCAGATCGGCCTCAGCAACGATGAACTGCCGCTCATCCTCCGGTGTGTCCTTGGTGACCAGCGGCGGTGCGGCCTCGAATGGACCTGACGGAGGTTCCTTCCCGAGCAATTGAAGCGCCTCGCGCGCTCTGTCCGCGTACTCGCTCTCCGGGTGAAGGCGAATGGTCTTCTCCCACTGCGCTGCGGCCAAATCAGAGCGACCTCGGCGCAGCAACAGGCCGCCGATCTCGAAATGCGCGCGTGCGTCGGCGTCCGAGGGGCCGAAGTAGTAGAGGATGTCAATCCACCGCCGAATCGCCTCCTCCCAGTCCTGATTCTCCGCCATCGCCTCAGCAAGCTTGACCTGAACGGGTACCGACTTGGGTGTCAGCGATGCACCCGCGGTGGCTCGCGGTGCATCCTGCAGGCCCAGCGCGACGGCCGCGAGCACCACAACCACCATCCGCCAGTTCGTCATACCTGGGACGTTACTCATTTCTCCGATCTCCTTCCCCGGGCACCGGCCGCTGCTCCTCGGCCCCCGCGTCGACCCAAGCCGCGTCCAGTCCCGCGCCCGGCCGGCTGGACCTCATCTTCTCCCGAACCTCGCTTGGCGCGACCCCTTCGCGCTCCGCCCCTCCCCACCCCCATCTCGAAGAGCGGCCGGTAGTCATCTGCGTTGCCGGACAGCTGATGGATGTAGCCGTGCTGCTCGCAGAACCGCCGACCGGGATCGCCGAACAGCGATCGGAGATAGGACGCAGCCAGCTCGGGCTCCGGGGCATCCGCGAGCACCGTCGCGCGCTGCGGGATCGCGCCGTGCGCAGTCCGCATCGCTGCCATCACCTTGACCGGGATCGGGATGACCTCGACCTTGCCGCGGGTCTCTGAAACTGTGGTCATGTTGAGCCGCGCCACCGTCGCATCAGCGATCCCCTCAGTAACGGCATCGAAGACCTTCCAGCCGCAGTCGTAGGCGGCGACAGCGTTGCGGACGTAACCCTCCCAGATGCCGGGCTCGATGACCTCATCCGCGGCCTCGAGGACCGCTTGCACGGCAGTGCTGGAGGGACCGGAGGCGCGGGGCGAATAGGCCGTGCGCACGCCCGGCCGCTTCAGGTCAGCCAGCCCGCGGATGCCAGCGGGATTGCCCGGGGGCACGATGATGACATAGGTGTCGAGCGCAAACACCTCCGGTGGTCCCGCCAGGCGGCCCTTCTCGCGCAAGTCGTTCCATCCCGGACCCGACCGACCGACCAGGAGATCAACGCCCCTGGGATGGGCCGACACCAGCGACACGAGTCGTTCGACTGGGGCCGACGAATAGGTGATGCGACAGCCGCTGTCGCGTTCGAACCAGGTGTTGAAATCCAGCAGCAGGTCGTAGTTTCCGCCGCACGACCAGACGCGCAGCGCTCCGCTCCGAGCGGCCAGGCCAAGGGCGCCGCAACCGGCGAGCAGCGAGGCGGCCGCGCCGCCCGTTGCCAGCCGCAGGAAATCGCGCCGGCTCACCTCCCCGCAAAGGAGCGAGTACGACTTGTCAGGCTTCTGTAGTGGCAGCTTGGGCACGGCAAACTCCTTGCGCCAGACTCATAGGCGGCGCGATCACATCAGCTCGGCACTGCTGACACCCGCGGAACTGAACGAGGTAGCGCTCGCACTCGGCGCGAACCCGCTCTACCATAGTGAAGTCAGGCGGCGGGATGTGCTGCATCCGGCCGCGCGGGATGAGCGGCATGATGTTGTGTCGAGCGGCGCCGAGTTGACCGGCGCGGCGTGCCACCTCCACGAGTTCGCCATCATTGACTCCCGGCACGAGCACCGAGTTCACCTTGACCAGCAGCCCTGACTCGATCGCACTTGCCAGCCCAGACCATTGTCGGTCCAAGATCACCGGGGCGGCGATGTGCCGGGGCTCGCGCTGTCCGTGCAGCAGCGCCCACGCGTATAGCTGCTCCGCCACCGATCGAGACACCGCGTTGATGGTGATCGTCAGCGCGGTGACCCCGCTTGCGAGGAGATCATCGAGCTTCTGCAACAGGAGGAGGCCATTCGTGCTCAGGCAGAGCAGCAACTCCGGATGATTCCGGCGCACGAGGCGGAGTGCCTTGAAGGTTTGGGGATTGGCGAGGGGCTCGCCAGGGCCAGCAATGCCAACCACTGACAGCCACCCTTCCGCCGCGACTCGGTCCACGAGCAGGGCGGCATCCTCCGGAGAGAGCACGCGGGCCGCCGTGCCTGGCCCGTTCACCAGTCGCGCGCGCGGCCCGACGGTTCGCTCGCAGTAGTTGCATCCGAGGTTGCAGATGGGAGCTACCGCGAGATGAATCCTGCCGCGGTTGAGCCTCGCCTGTTCGGTGTAGCACGGATGCTCGCGTGCCATCCGCTCCATGATCCCAACTTTGGTGGCGGTCGAGTTCATGCGTTCACCAGACGGAAGCGCACGCGGAACGTCATGGTCATGGACACGGGCTCGCCGTCCTTCAGAGCCGGGGTGAACCGAGCCCGACGTACGTGAGTGATCGCCGCGTCATCCAGGGCAGCGTGGCCTGACGACTTCGACACGCGGACGTCGCGCGGCGTACCATCACCCCCCACCGTCAGACGAAGTACAACCGTGGCCTCAACGCCCTGCTGTCGCGCCTGCTCCGGGTACGGCGGGTCAGTCCAGTTCAGCACCCTGGGCGGCCGGCTCGGACCCTTGGGTGGCGGAGGCGGGGGTCGTTCCGCCTTCGCCGGAGTCACTGGCGCGGGGGGGTGATCGCCCGACGCGCCCTCCCCGCTGCCGTCTTTGTCCGAGCCGAACGGCCCCAGGCCGGTGGCCTTCCCTGTCCCCCCGAGGCCGTGCTCACCTGGGTCCCCAGGAATCAGATCCGACGCCCGATCGAAGACCTCGGAGGTGGCGATCACCGGCGCCTGGGCCTCGGACTGGGACACGACCACGTCTTGGGGTATCGCAGGCCGGTCAAGGGTGATGTCGGCCTTCGGCATCGGCGCGGGCTTCAGCGCCTCATCAGGGAGCACAATCCGGCCCGCCTTCGGGGCCGCAAGCGGCCGGTGTGGCTCCGGCTTCTCGATGACCACGGCCGGCTGCGGCTTCAGTCGCGGCTTTGGTGGCGCAGGAGGCGGCGCGTTGGCAAGCTGGATGTTAACGGTCCGGTACTGCCCGCACGTCTTCGGGCATACCACCTTGCCGAAGGCGCAAACGCAACTCCCCCACCGGCCGGCTGCGTAGAGGGCGGTTCCATGCAGCACGGCCGACGCGAGGAGAGCGATCAGCAAAGCGCGTCGCCCCGGCTCAACGTGCCTCCAGAGCGCGGCGCTGGTGGCAGTCATCTTTGTCCTCCCGGCCGCTCGCCCTCTCTGGCCTCGGGTTGCTCGGTGGCAAGCGAGACATGGCGCAGTCCAACCAGCCTCGCGCTGTCCATGCTCCAGATGATCTGGCCATAGGCGGCCTCACGGTCCCCGCGCACGACGACCACCTTGCGCTCAGCGCTCACCCGGCGGGCCGCCTCCATCAGCTCGTGCGTAAGGCGGTCGGCCGAGACCGGCAGGTATCCACAAACAGGCTGCCTTCACGGTTGACGATCACCGTGATCTCGCCATCCTTCTTCGTCACCAGTTCGCTTGTCACAGCCGGCGGCAGCTCGACCTGCATCGCCGGCTCGGCTACGAAGAACGTCGCCGTTACCATGAAGATGATCAGCAGCACCAACATCACGTCGGTGAGGGGCGTGATATTAATGTCGGCGATGATGTCGCCGTGCTCGTCCGCGGTCCGAATGGCCATCTCAGCCCTCCGGTGCGACCATGTTGAGCACTTCCGCGGCGACGATGTCGGCCCGGCGCATAAGCCGAGCCTTCCACGTGACGAAGAGGTTGTAAACGATCACCGCCGTGATCGCGACAAACAGCCCAGCCGCAGTTGCCACCAGCGCCTCCGAGATGCCGGTGGCGACAACCGCCGGCCCGGCTGCGCCCGCCTCGCCGATATCGCGGAAGGCGCGGATTATCCCGAGCACCGTCCCGAAGAGACCGATGAAGGGAGCGATATTGCCAATCGTGCCGACAACTCCGATATGCGCGCTCAGTCGCAACGCCTCCGACGACATCACCGCGCGCAGGCGCTCCTCGACGGCCGCGCGCGACGCGCTGCGCATGGCCAGGACCGCGCCAATAAGCCGAACGCTCGGCGCTGGCGCTTCCTCCCAGCCGACGCGGGGGTTGTGCTCTCCTGCGAAGGCGGCGCGCGCCTGGCCGATGACCGTGTTCGGGTCCCGGTCGGCCCGGCGCAAGTGCCACAGTGGCTCCAGCAGGATCGCTACGGTGAGCAGCGAGCACAGGCCAAGCGGGCAGGTACATCACCACGCCGCCATGCTGGAGCGCGTACTCCGCCCGCAGCGTCGGCGGAAGACGGTATAGACACCCAGACCCGCGGCTACGAATCCGGCAAGCCAGAGCAGGTCCGTCGGGGTGTGAAACAGATGATTGACCGCCAAGGCGAGAGAGGACAGACAGAAGACCGCCGGAACCCAGGGGTATCCCCAGGTCCGGTAGGGCCGGTCGAGAGCGGGGCGACGGCGCAGAACGAAGATCGCGGCGCCGGTTATGGCCGACAACAGCCAGATGACGAGTACGGTGAAGGCGAGGATGCGACCGAGGGTGGCGCTCAAGACTATGATGCAGGCCCAGATGGCCTGCGCGGTGATTGCCGCGACCGGGACTTTGGTCAAAGAGCTTACCGAGCCCAGGAGGCGAGGGAAGAGCCCGTCGCGTGCCATCGCATAGTAGATACGCGGGCCCACCATGATGGTCGCATTGAGCGAGCCAAGAATGCAGATGAGGACGGCAATGCTGACGAAGCCTGCGAAGCGGAGGCCCAGGAGCACGCTGACCGCGTCGCGCGTGACGTTCTCGGAGCCAGACATCTGTGCACTGGGAACACCATAAAGGAGAGCCAGGTTGAACGCCAGGTACAGTCCCACGACCAACAGCGTGCCCAGCGCGAGGGACCTCGGGAGGTTGCGCTGAGGATACCTGACTTCCGCCGCCATGTAGGTTGAGGCATCCCAACCGAGGTAGGCAAAGGAGACACCAATGAGGGCGATTCCCACCCCTCTGAGAGACATGCCATCGGAGCCTGGGATAGCAGCGAGGGAGAAGTTCGACCACTGCCCGCTCCGGGACAATAGGCCAGAGCTGGCGATGCCCACGAGAGCGGCGATCTTCAACGCAGTGAGGAAATTCTGGGTCCCGCTGCCGGCGCGCAGCCCGAGGGTGTTGACAAGAGATAGGCCGAGAACGATGCCGATTGCGATCAGGTGGTTGGACTGCAGGGCCCAGCTGAGTCCTAGCACTTGGACGCTGAGTAAAGAATGCCCAGTCCACACTGAGGGGAGATAGGCTACCAGTCCGAGAGCGACAAACGCGATGGAACCGGGGAAGGAGGCGATGAAGGAGAGCCATCCGTCGAGGAAGCCGACCAAAGGCCCGTAGGCCTCGCGCAGGTAGACGTAGTGGCCGCCAGCCCGCGGGAGGCTGGCCCCCAACTCAGCGTAGGTGAGGGCACCGCAGAGGGCGATCCCTCCGCCAATTAGCCAGGCGAGCAATATGAGCCAGGGGGCTGGAAGAGCTGCCGCAATCTGGCCGGTGGTAAGAAAGATGCCGCTACCCACCATGCTGCCCACGACCAGGAGCACGCAGTCTCCCAGCCGGAGCTCGGGGCGGAGACGCGCGCTGCTGAGGCCGTCCTGCGCGGCCGGCTGCGTCGCGTTCGCTGGTGTGGGCTCGGGCGCACTCACTTCCGGATCTCCACCCACCGGCCGCCCTCGTTGATGACTGTGTAGTCGTGAATGCCCGCCCTGGTCATGAGCACCTCGAAACTCCGCACCGGGAAGGGGAAGATGGAGTCTTCGCGCGTCTGGCTCGGGCCCCAGCCCAGGGCGGTCTCGGGGGAGACGCCTTTGGGATAGAGCTTCCTAGCTTCTTCTTCGGGTGTGTAGCGGCCCATCCCGCCACCCAGAAACGCGACCCCGCCGGGCTTCAGCGCACGATAGACCTCCCGCACCGCCAGCGCCTGATCGCGCAGGAAGGGAAGTGTGCCCCGCGAGACGACGAGGTCGAAGTGGTTGTCGGGAAAGGGCAGGCTGTGGGCGTCGGCGCAGACGAAGTGACAACGGTCTGACAGGGCCGCCTCGGCCGCATGTCGCTCGGAGGTGGCAATCGCCTCAGGCTCGATGTCAACTCCAGTGACCTCCAGACTGGTCATTTGCGCCAGAGCAACGGCCATCTGGCCGGTGCCGCAGCCAATGTCGAGGGCCCTGCCCCTGGTAATCCCGTAGTCATCAATGACTTGCTGCACGATGTTTCTATAAACCGGCTCGAAACGACTGGCGGCATTCTTGTCGTACCAGGCGGCGTCGCTCCCATCATCGAGCACGTAGCCGTGCTTGAGGAAGATATCCTGCGCGGCGATGCTTTCGCTGAGAAACTTCACCAGCTGCTGCGAAACCTCAGACTCGTCGGAGCCGGGTGTCACGAAGGCGGTGATGGGCGCGACGGCCTGATCGCCGGCGGCCGAGCGCGGGAGCCGGATGACGACGAAGTTCCGGGGATCGTCCGCGGCGAAGGTGTCCCAGGCGAGTGCCGCATCAATCGCGCCGCTCGCCAGCAGATCCATCATCTGCTCGCCGTCCCGGAGCCACATGGCCATGATGTCTCCGCTCTCATGGACGTCGCGGCAGAGCGAGGGGGCGAACTTCTGGATGCGGTCGCGGAGAACGGTGAGGCTGGCGACCCTGACATCGGGCCGATAAAGGTCGGAGAGGAGGCTGATGCCCTTTGGGTTCTTTGGGGGGAGGATAATCGCCATGCGGCGGCAGAAGATGCGTTTCCCCGTCTCGGGCCTGACCCACCCTTTGTCGGAAAACTCCTTTGAGGAGTTGTTGCAGGGGGGGATGATGACATCCATGCGGCCCTCCCGCGCCATCTCGAAGGCGCCCGCTGGCACGGGAACATAGTGCACCCTCAGTTGGTGCCCCGATTGCTCCACGAAGGCGGCAGCGGCGTCGCAGATGGCGGACTCGAACTGGTCTGGAACGCCCAGGTCAAGTGTTGCCGCAAATGCCGGTAAGCTGAGGGCCGCCAGGGCCAGCGACACGCAGACGGTGAGTGTGATCCTGGGTTTCATTCTCTTCCTCCTCCGCTGGCGGCAAGGCCGGCGGGTGACTTGTGAATCTCCAGCCATGTACCCCCCTCTGTGAGCACTCGGTAGTCTGCGACCCCAGCGCGGGTCATGAGCGCGTCCAGATTCCCCAGGGGGAACGGGAAGTGGAAGACGTCGCCCACCTCTTTGCCGGTACCGCTTCCGGGACGCACTTGCTCCCAGATCTCTGGCGGACACAGCCGACCGGCGCCGCCGCCAATGAAGGCAATCCCGCCTGGGCGGAGCACCCGCAAGGTCTCTTTGACGGCCTGCAGGTGATCTCGCCAGAACGGCATGGACCCGCGACTGACGATCAGGTCGAAGGTCTTGTCCGGGTAGGGCAGTGAGTGCACGTCGGCGCACACCCAGTGGAGGCGAGAATCGTCCATTCGACATTCTTGGGCGTAGCGCTCAGCGAGCTCAA
>Ga0307380_10010114_pt1 | contig 11912 bp, 9 predicted proteins | sample UN3MG_FD_202239 | JGI IMG/M metagenome (GOLD analysis project Ga0307380, IMG submission 202239) | Soil microbial communities from Risofladan, Vaasa, Finland - UN-3 | ecosystem: Environmental > Terrestrial > Soil > Coastal area > Acid sulfate soil | place: Finland: Risofladan, Vaasa | collected... | reverse complement strand
CGGACACGCAGATTTCGGCGGTGAGGTCGAACGAGCACTCACCATGGTCGACGGCGCCGTGCTGCTGGTCGATGCAAGTGAAGGACCCCTCCCCCAGACCCGCTACGTGCTGCGCAAGGCGTTGGCCGACGACCTCCCGATCGTGGTCGTCATCAACAAGATCGACCGCCCCGACGCCCGCATCAGCGAGGTCGTCGACGAGGTCTACGGGCTGTTCCTCGACCTCGACGCCCACGACCACCAGATCGAGTTCCCGGTCCTCTACGCGATCGCGCGTGAGGGTCGCTGCGGGACCGACCCCGACGACATCGGCGACGACCTCGAGCCCCTCTTCCGGGTGCTCCGCGACTCCATTCCTGCGCCGCGCCACGACCCCGACCATCCGTTCCAGGCATGGGTGACCAACCTGGATGCGTCGCCCTACGTGGGTCGCCTCGCCATGTGCCGGGTGATGCACGGCACGGTGAAGCGGGGTCAGACCGTGGCGTGGTGCCGCACCGACGGCACCATCGAGCCGGCCAAGATCACCGAGCTCTACCGCACCGTCAACCTCGATCGGGTCGACGCCGACGAGGCCGGCCCGGGAGACCTGATGGCCATCGCCGGGCTTCCCGACGTCACCATCGGCGAGACCCTCGCCGACCTCGACGACCCTCGCCCGCTGCCGGTCATCACGGTCGACGAGCCGAGTCTGTCGATGACCATCGGCATCAACACGTCGCCGCTCGCCGGGCGCGATGGCTCGAAGCTCACGGCCCGCCTCGTGAAGAATCGCCTCGACTCCGAGCTGGTCGGCAACGTCTCGATGCGCGTCTTCCCGACCGACCGCCCCGACGCCTGGGAAGTCCAGGGTCGCGGCGAGCTCCAGCTCGCGATCCTCGTTGAGCAGATGCGGCGTGAAGGGTTCGAGCTGACGGTCGGCAAGCCCGAGGTCCTCACCCGCGAGATCGACGGCAAGCTGCACGAGCCGGTCGAGCGGGTCACCATCGACCTGCCCGACGAGCACGTCGGCGACGTCACTCAGCTGCTCGCCACCCGCAAGGGACGGCTCGAGCAGATGGTCAACCACGGCACTGGCTGGGTCCGTCTCGACTACCTCGTCCCGGCCCGTGGCCTCATCGGCTTCCGGACCGAGTTCCTCACGACCACCCGCGGAAGCGGCCTGCTCCACAGCGTGCACGAGGACTGGGAGCCGTGGTTCGGCGAGATCCGCACGCGCTCGTCAGGCAGCCTCGTCTCGGACCGCCGGGGTCCGGTCACCACCTACGCCCTGGTCAACCTGCAAGAGCGCGCCACGATGATGGTCGCTCCGGGCGACGAGGTCTACGAGGGGATGATGGTCGGCGAGAACCGTCGCGGCGACGACATGGACGTGAACGTGTGTCGAGAGAAGAAGCAGACCAACGTGCGAGCCGCGGCGTCCGACAACACCGTCAAGCTCACTCCTCCCCGCGATCTCAGCCTCGAACAGGCGCTCGAGTTCATCAGCTCCGACGAATGCGCCGAGGTGACCCCGACATCGATCCGACTCCGCAAGGTCGAGCTCGACCCCAACCTGCGGGCACGCCAGAAGAAGTCCGAGAAGAACGCCCGAGCCGATTCGTGAGCCGCGCTATTCGGTGACCGCGTCGGCGCCCCGGGGCGCCACCGGGAAGGTCACCTCGACGGCGAACCCGCCGAGTTCGTGTCGCACGGCACGAGCCGAACCGCCGCTCGCCTCGGCGAGCTGACGAACCAATGCGAGCCCGAGTCCCGTTCCGTCGGCCACGGGGTCAGGGCCTCGCCGGAATCGCTCGAACACGACCTCCCACTGGTCTTCGGAGAGGCCGTGGCCGTCGTCCGCGACCGTGACGACGACCTCTGCCTGGCGGAGGCCGAACGACACCGAGATCTGACCGCCGGCCGAAACCGCGTCGGTGGCGTTCGCCACCAGGTTGTCGAGCACCTGGCCCACCGCGGTCGGGAGGGCGAGCGCGGTGATTCCTGAGGCATCGTCGAAACGCAGGTCGATCCCGCGCTCCGAACAAAGCGGCTCCCAGAGATCGAACCGCGCACGGGCCACCGCCTCGACGTCGACGGCGACCGGAACCGCCGCACCCGAGTCGGCCCGGGCCAGCGCCAGGAGTGCATCGACCAGAGCGACGAATCGGTCGGTCTCGGCCATCGCTGCGTCGAGACGCTCGCGGTCCTCGCCCTCGACACTCTCCTCGAGACTCTCGAGTCGCAGCCGCAGAGCCGTCAACGGTGTGCGGAGTTCGTGAGATGCCGCCGACACGAACCATCGCTGGCTGTCCACCAGATGCTCGAGACGCGCCGCCATGGCGTTGAAGGTCGATGCGGCTTCGCGCAGCTCGGGCGGGCCACGGTCGGCTGAGACACGCGTCGAGAGGTCACCGCTGGCCAGCCCCACCGCCCCCGCCTGCAACTCACGCACCGGGCCGGTCACCGTTCGGGCCGTGATCAGACCGACCACCGTGACGGCGAGCAACACGACCAGCGCGAGCACCCCCAGGTTCCGCCAGTTGTCGGCGACGCGATCGTCGAAGCGGCTCGCAGGCATGGTGATCCGAACTGCGCCGAAGATACCCCCGGTCGACGCGACCGGAACCGCCACGAAGAAGATGCGCTCGCCGATGGTCTCGGACATCCGGTCACCGAGTGCCTGACCACCGCCGAGTGCCTCGATGAACTCGGGACGAGTCGAGAAGTCACGACGAGGCGCATCGGGTCCGGCGTCGGTGTCGACCGTCGACACCCCCTCGGCATCGACGACCACCACCCGAGCACCCGCGTCTCGTGCGTACTCGACGATGCGTGGCGAGGCCTCGACGAGGTTCCCCGTCTCGAGCGGATCCTCCACCTCCGAGGCCATGACGCGCGCGTCACGCTCGAGGTCCGCCAGCACGAGCGTCCGCTCCCGGTCGGCAAAGGTGAACCCGAGCGGGACCGCAAGCACGGCCAACACGAAGATGGTGATCGTGAGGTAGCCGGCGAGGAGTCGACGGGTCATGGATCGCCGGCGTCGACGACCCGGAAGCCCACCCCGCGCACGGTTTCGATCCACGCCGGCGAACCGAGCTTCCGACGGAGCGAGGCCACGTGGACGTCGAGCGTCTTGGTCGACCCGTACCAGTGTTCGTCCCACACCGACCGCAGGATGTCGGCGCGCGTGAACACCCGCCCGACATCAGTCGTCAGGAAGGCGAGCAGATCGAATTCCTTGGGTGTCAGCACGATCAGCTGACCGTCGATCGTCACCGTCCGCGAGCGGGCGTCGACGACGAGCCGGCCGACATCGGAGCGCTCGGGTGGGTACTCGTCGGGGTTCGACCCATCGCTGCGACGAGCCACGGCACGTATCCGGGCGACGAGTTCGCGGAGGCCGAACGGTTTGACGACGTAGTCGTCGGCACCGAGCTCGAGCAGCATCACCCGGTCGATCTCGTCACCACGCGCGGTGACCACGATCACCGGAACGTTCGAGGTCGCACGAATTCGTCGGAAGACTTCGGCACCGTCGAGATCGGGGAGCCCGAGGTCGAGCAGCACGAGCTCGTATCCCTCGGCGGCGAGCGCCTCGGCCCCGCTGCAAGCGTGTTCGACCTCGAATCCCGCCCGCTCGAGTCCGTCGAGCAAGGGGTCGGCGATGGCCCGGTCGTCCTCGACCACGAGTAGGTGCACGAGTTCACCGTGACACGAGTGCCATCGGCACGTGTGGATCTTTACCGTTTCCTTGCCTTGTGCTCGCCCCCACTTTGTGCGGCCGGGCGTACCTTCATCTCCATGCAGAAACGAACCGCAGTCACCACCGCCGCAGCCGTCGCCATGACCGCCGCCGCCGCCGGAAGTGCCCTCGCCGTGAGTCTCGGGGTGTTCGCCCAGCCCGAGCGACAGGTCGTCGGCAGCCTGACCTCGAACCCGACCCCGTCGAGCACGACCACCTCGACCACCTCGACCACCGAACCCGAGGTCTCGATCGAGACGATCTACGTCGACGCCTTCGGGAACCCGATCGACCCGCCGTCCGGTGACAGCCCGGCCGCCGCCCCGGCGAGCTCGGCCTCAGCCGGCAGCTCGTCGGCAGTTCCCGCCTCATCGCCTTCGCCGGTGGCGAAGGCGCCGAGCTCCTCGGTCGGACACGAGAGCGAGTACGAGTACGAGTACGAAGACGAAGCCGAGTACGAGGACCACGAGTCCGAGGACCACGAGGAGTACGAGGGCCGCGAGGACGATGACTGATCGGCGTCCCGTGCGTCCTGACGTGGCGGCCCGGCCGAGGCGGACCAAGCCCGCCGTTGCGAGCCGCATCGCCATCGCCGGGCTCAGTGCCTCGGCCGGCTTCGCCCTCGTCGCTGCCATGGAGGCCGCCAGCGCCTCGGACGATGTCGAGTTCGCCACCGTTCCGGCGGACACCGTGCCCACGGCAACACCGACCACGGTCCCGCTGCCACCACCAAGCCCACCCGCCCAGAAGCGGATCGTTCGGGTCGTCGTCGTTGCGTCACCGCCCACCGCGGCGACGGCGGCCCCTTCCTCGTCTCGACCGTCGCGTTCGGCACCGTCGAGGTCCAGCTCGACCCCGGCGCCTGCACCTTCGGCGGCGCCCGCACCGGCACCCGCGCCCGCGCCCACGACCGTGAGCAAGTCGTCGTGAACGATCGGTGTGAGCGCCGGTTCGCAGTGATGGGATCTGACGCACACGTGCTCGTCGTCGGGGGGACACCGCACCATTGCTGCGTCGCCGAGACCAGGTTGGGAGAGCTCGAAGCCAAGTGGAGCCGCTTCCGTTCCGACTCCGAAGTCAGCCGGCTCAACCAGGCGAGGGGCGCACGGACGCCGATCTCAGCCGACACCGAGATGCTGCTCGAAGCCGCGATCACCGCCCACCGACACACCGACGGAAGCTTCGATCCGAGCGTGCTGCCGGCACTCACCTCCGCCGGCTACCTGGATGACTTCGCGTTCGTCACCGACGACGACTCGAGCCTGCCCCTGGTCACCGTGACCGTTCCGGGCATGGACGGCATCGAGGTCGGCGACGGTCGGGCTCGACTGCCCGCCGGCGTCGAGTTCGACCCGGGCGGTATCGGCAAGGGGCTCGCTGCCGACATCGTGGTCGCCGAACTCATGGCGGATGGTGTCGCCGGCGTGAGTGTCAACGTGGGCGGCGACGTCGCCGTCCGTGGACGCCCACCGGTTGGTGACGCCTGGCGCACCCAGGCGCAGGACGTGACCGAGAAGGGACGGATCATCAGTCTCACTGCTGGAGCCGTCGCCACCAGCTCGATCGAGCGGCGACGCTGGGGGACCGACCGTCATCACATCATCGATCCGACGAGCGGCCGACCTGCAGCCGCCGGCCTCGCGGCCGTGACCGTCGTGGCCGGTGCCGGCTGGTGGGCCGAAGCCCTCTGCACCGCGTTCACGGTCGAGGGCACCCGAGGGGCGCGTCACCTGCGCGTCGGCGACGCCGCATGGGGCCGGACACGTGACGGACGGCTGTGCGAGTTCGGAGCGATCGACCTCCTCGGCACCGAGGACGCCGCATGAACGAGCAACTGTGGTGGTACATCGCCCGGGCGTCGGGCCTCGTTGCGTGGTGGCTCCTGGCGTTCGCGGTGAGCTGGGGCGTGCTGTACCGAAGCAAGCTGGTGGCCGGCCGCAAGGTGCCCAAGTGGCTCCTCGCAACCCATCGATTCACCGGAGGGACGGCGATCACGTTCACCGGAATCCACATCGGCGCTCTGGTCGCTGACAGCTACGTGCACTTCGGCTTGGCCGACCTCTTCATCCCGTACGCCTCGGACTGGAAGTCTGGTGCCGTGGCCTGGGGCATCGTGGCCTTCTGGCTGCTCGCCGCGGTCCAGATCACCTCGTGGCTGATGCAGCGACTGCCGCGCCGTCTCTGGCTGGCCGTCCACCTGACCAGCTATCCGCTGTTCGTCTCGGCCACGATGCACGCAGCCACGGCGGGGACCGATGCGCAGAACCGGCTCTGGATGGCAGCGGTCGCTCTGGCCCTGGTCCTCACCACCTTCCTGGTGTCCTTCCGGATCCTCGGGGACCCGCGGAAGACCCGAACCTCGACACCGCCGCGTGCAGATCTCCCTGCTCGCGAACGTGTGACGGCCGACAGCACCGCCCCCTGACGACAGGATCTCGACCGCGGGCAGAGCTCCTCGGCACCGCGACCCACCATGGGAACTGACGCAGATCTGATGCGTCAGTACGAGGGGCGCCTGCGCTGCCTCTTGAGTTCGCCCCGCTGCTTCTTCTGATCGACCCGACGGCGCTGTGAGCCACGTGAAGGCTTGGTCTTGCGGCGCGCCTTTCGGAGGACGAGGGCCGAGCGAAGTCGCTCCTCCAGACGATGGAGGGCGATCGACCGGTTCCGGGCCTGTGATCGCTCGTCATCGACGGTCACCGACACCTCGGCCCCGAGACGGTTCTGGAGCCGCCGCTGCACGCCGGGGTGAGCGGCGAGCGACGGCGACGACACCAGGTCGAGCCGCGCTTCGGCCCTGGTGTTGGCTCGGTTGGCGTGCTGACCGCCTGGGCCCCCACTCGCGCTGAACCGCCACTCGATCTCCGAACCCGGCACGACCACGCCGTCACCGAGGTCGAGGTCTCGGACGTCCATGGCAGGGAGGGTACGGACCGCGTGTCCATGCCGCGAGCAGGCCTCCGACAACAGTGCCAACATGTGCTCATGAGCAGCGCGGAAGATCTCGGCTTCAACGGCGAACGGCTCGAACGCCTCGATGCGCTCCTGCATCGCTACGTCGACGAAGGCAAGCTCCCGGGTGTCCAGACGGTGATCAGTCGTCACGGGGAGATCGCTCACCGGGACATCTACGGATTCACCGACGTCGAGGCCGGTACCAAGGTCGAGGAGGACTCGATCTACCGCATCTTCTCGATGACGAAGCCGATCACCAGCGTGGCCCTCATGATGCTGTTCGAGGAGGGCCACCTCCTGCTGGAGAACCCGGTGAGCCGATGGATTCCGGCCTTCGCCGATCCGAAGGTCTGGGTCGGCGGCAGTGCGGCCATGCCGCAGACGCGGCCGGCCGAGCGCGAGATCAGCGTTCACGACGTCCTCACCCACATGTCGGGCCTGACCTACGGCTTCCAGTTCCAGCACCCGGTCGACACGATGTACCGCGAGCACCAACTGGGTGACTTCGGCGCTGCGCCGACCTACGACCTCGCCGAGGGCATCGACCGGCTCGCCGCACTCCCCTTGCTGTTCGACCCCGGGACGAGCTGGAACTACTCGATGTCGACCGACGTGTGCGGTCGGCTTGTCGAAGCGATCAGCGGACAGACCCTCGACGTGTTCTTCAAGGAACGGATCTTCGAGCCGCTGGGCATGACCGACACCGGCTTCTCCGCGCCCGAAGCTGACCTCGACCGGTGTGCCCCGCTGTACTTCCGGGGCAACGACGGCCTCGTGGCGATGGCACCCGCCAAGGCCATGCTGACGCCATCGACGTTCCTGTCGGGTGGCAGCGGGCTGGTGGGAACGACCGACGACTACGTCCGTTTCGCGCAGTTCCTGCTCAACGGCGGCGAGCTCGACGGCGTGCGCCTGCTGGGCGACCGGACCCTGGCGTACATGACCACGAACCACCTCCCCGACGGCAAGCGGCTCAACGACATGGGCCAGAGCACCTTCTCGGAGATCGCCATGGCCGGCGTGGGCTTCGGCCTCGGCTTCTCGGTGATCGAAGACCCCGCGGCAGTACAGAACCTGTGCTCGAAGGGCGAGTTCGGCTGGGGTGGTGCTGCGAGCACCGCCTTCATGGTCGATCCCGCCGAGGACCTGACGGCGGTGTTCATGACCCAGCTGCTGCCCTCGACCACCTACCCCCTCCGACGCCAGCTCCGCAACGGCATGTACCAAGCTCTCGTCGGTTGAGCCGGACGGGCGCGTTGCGCGGCAGGCTTGTCGGGTGACCAGCATCACGACTCACGGCGGGCCGGTCGCGCTCGAAGACGACGACACCAGAGTGTGGCGCCGGCATCCGGGCGACGTCGCCCGGATGGTGTTCCGTTCGCTGCTCCTCGGCGCACTCGTGGCAGTGACGGCCTTCGCCCCCACTGCGTTGCGGAATGCGTCGAGCGATCTGATCAGGTTGCTCGCTCAGGCTCCGAGCCTGCTGCGCGACGCGCTCGTCGGGACATCGCAGCTCGCGGCGTTCCTCGTTCCGATCGGCGTGCTGGGGGCCTTGTTGATCAGGCGACGTGTCGCCGAGGCGGCACTCATCGCAGGTGCGGCGACCGCCAGCGGCGTGATGATGTCGTTGCTCATCGACTGGCTCGACCGCGCTGCGCCCCCTCAGGACGTCGCGGATCTCCCGTCTGACTGGTTCATCGGGTCGGGCTTTCCGTCGGTCAGCTTCGTCGCAGCGCTGGTCGGTGGCGCCGTGGCCGCCTCGCCGATGCTCAACACGTCCTGGCGCCGGGCGACATGGATCGGCGTCGGGGCAGCCGTGACCTTCCAGCTGCTGACCGCGACGCGCGCCCCGGTCAACCTGGCGGTCACCGTGGCCCTCGGTGCCGTCGTCGGGTCTGCGGCCCTCGTCGTCGTCGGATCGCCGCAGCGGCGGCCCGGTTTTCACACCTTGCGGACGGCACTCGCTGCAGGGGGACTCGACGCCGACGACCTGCACGACGAAGACAGCCACCTCGGCCGTCGGGTCTACGGCGGATCGGCGGGTGGCGAGCCGATCCGAGTCTCCTACGTCGACCGCGACGACCGAGACGCCGACCTCCTTGCGCGAACGATGCGTTCGATCCGCGTGCACAGCATCGACGACGAGAACCTGTCGAGCCAGCCTCGCCGAGTCGTCGAGCACGAGGCGCTCGTCACGGTGATGGCCAACCAGGCGGGCGCATCGGTGCCGGCCGTCCTCGCCGTCGTGCCCTGGGAAAGGGACAGTGCGTTGATCGCGCTCACACCGCCGCGGGGCCGAACACTGAGCGACTTCTCCGGCAGCGACGTGAGCGACGACGAGCTCGACGAGGTCTGGCGACAGCTCGGCGCACTTCACGCTGACCGGATCGCCCACCGCGCCCTCACCGCAGATCGCATCGTCATCGATCAGGGCAGCGCGTCTCTGCTCGGCTTCGAACACGGTCGACTCGCAGCGACCGACGACCAGCTCGCTGCCGATGTCGCCCAGTTGCTGGTGACGACCGGTCTGGTCGTCGGCGAACGGCGCGCCGTCGACGCAGCCCTGCGCACGACGCCACCTGAGTTGCTCGAGTCGGCGCTCAAGTTCGTGCAGCGGGCGGCGCTGCCCGCCGAGACACGCAAGTCGCTTCGTCACGACAAGGGCCTCGACGAGCGGCTGCGGGCCACGATGCAGGAGCGTCTCGGCATCGACGAGCTCGAGCTCGCCGAGCTCGACCGGATCAGCCTGATGCGAATGGTGACGTGGGTCGGGTTCGCAGTGCTCGCGTTCTTCATCCTGACGCTCGTGAGCAGCTGGTCGGAGATCAGCGATGCGATGTCCGGCATCCAGTGGGAGTGGGTACCCCTCGTTCTCGGCGCCACGCTCCTGGGCACGGTCGGCGGCGCCATGTCGTTGACCGGATCCGTCGTGAGGAAGGTGGCGCTGGGCGAGGCCACCATCATCATGTTCGGACAGTCGTTCCTGAATCGCTTCACTCCGGCCAACGCGGGCGGCATGGCGATGCGGATCCGCTACCTCCAGAAGGGAGGGACCCAGGCGGCGGTGGCCACCGTCGCAGTCGGTCTCACCTCGGCGGCCAGTGGGGTCCTCCAGATCGTGTTCATCGTCTTCTTCTTCGTCTGGAGTGGGTCGAACCCGACCTCCGACATCGACCCCGCAGGCGGTTCCGAAGGCGCCGGACCCGACGGAACGATCATCCTCGTCTTCATCGCGGCGCTCGCGGTGGCCCTGGTCGTGGTGGCGATCACCCCGAAGCTGCGCCGCTGGCTCGTCGAGGTGGTCAGGACGACGCTCCAGAAGATCCGATCCGACTTCGGCGAACTCGCTCGTCGGCCCGACAAGCTCGGCCTGCTCTTCGGCGGGGCGGGGATCGCCAAGCTCGCCACCCTCGTTGCCTTCGTCATGGCCTGTCGGGCGTTCGGCATCGATCTGTCCTTCGCTGAACTGGGCGCGCTGTACCTCGGGGCGAGCACCGTGGCCGCAGCGGTACCGACCCCGGGCGGAGTCGGTGCCATCGAAGCAGCTTTGGTGTTCGTCCTCGTCAATGCAGGCGTCGAGCAGGGCACGGCCTGGGCTGCAGTGCTGCTGTTCCGGCTGATCAACTACTGGCTGATCACCATCCCCGGCTACATCGCGCTGAAGGCGAGCGAGCGGCTCGACCTCGTGTGATCAGCTGGTCGCAGCATCCTGCAGCAGGCTCCACAGCCGTTCGACGTGCACGCGTTCGGTCGTCTCGACCCCGATCGAGATCCGGACCATCCACTCACCGTCGAGGATCGACGCAGTGACGTAGGCAGCGCCCGACACGTTGACGCGCCGCGTCCAGCCGAGGGTGTGGCGGTCGAGCGCGCTGCCCTCGAGCCGTGCCCCCGACGCGCCGGTCGGACGGTGACGGACACACACCGTCTGCAGGCTCACCGGAGCGCAGACCTCCCACCCCTCTGCCGCCTCGACCTGTTGCTCGAGCCACGCCGCGTTCGCCAGGTCACGGCGAAGACGCGCCTGGATCGCCTCGACGCCGTCGAGCCGCAGCTGGAAGAGCAGCTTCAGCGCTCGGAAGCGCCGCCCCATCGGAATGCCCCAGTCCCGGTACTGCGGGACCCGACCGTCGACCGTCGACTGCAGGTAACTCGGGTCGGTCGACATCACCCGCGTCAGCAAGCCGACATCGCGGACGTAGAACAGCGAGCAATCGAGCACCGTGCCCATCCACTTGTGCGGATTCCAGCAGAGCGAATCGGCCTCCTCGACCCCGCTCCACAGATGCCGGTACTCGGGGAGCAGCATGGCCGAGCCCGCCAGGGCCGCATCGACGTGGACGTACGCTCCGTGTGACTTCGCAACGGTGACGATCGCGGCCACCGGATCGATGGCTGTCGTACCGGTCGTCCCGACCGTGGCGACGACCGCGACCGGGGTCCGACCGGCAGCGGCATCGTCGGCCATGGCCGACTCGAGGGCCGCCGGGTCCATCGCATGGGTTCGTGGGTCGACGTCGACCATCCGGACGTTGTCCCGTCCGAATCCCGCCAGGAGTGCTGCCTTGGCGACCGACGAGTGCGCGTGCACCGTCGTGTAGACCACCAATGGGCTGTCGACCGACTGCGTACCGCCCCGGTGCTGCACGAGATCGGTCGATCGCTCTCGAGCGACCAGCAGCGCGACCAAGCACGCCGTCGAGGCCGTGTCGTGGATCGTGCCGTGCCAGCGGTCAGAGAGGCCGACGAGCTGGCGCATCCAGTCGCACACGACCTGCTCGACCTCGGTGAGCGCCGGGCTGCTCTCCCACGAGATCCCCAGCGAGCCGATGCCTGACGACGCGATGTCGCCGAGCACCGACGCGAGCGACGCATTGGAGGGAAACCACCCGAAGTGCATGGGGTGCTGGACCTGGGTGACCCCGGGAAGGACCTTGGTCTCGAGGTCACCCAGGAGCTCGTCGAACGCTTGGACAGAGGTGGGCGGAGCTGCCTCGAACCATCCGCGGACCTCGCCGGGTTCGACCGGCGCCAGCACCGGGCGTGCATCGATGCCGGCACGCGCGTCGGCGATCCAGTCGATCAACTCGTGGCCGGCGACGCGGAACTCCTCCGGCGTCATTGCGGAAACCGCCCCTGCACGCTCACCGGTCGGAGGTCCGTGCGCTCGAGCCGGTCTCGTCGCGGATGCCGCGCATCCGGGCCTCGATCGCGCCCCTCATCTCCTCGTGGG
>Ga0307380_10010111_pt1 | contig 11913 bp, 10 predicted proteins | sample UN3MG_FD_202239 | JGI IMG/M metagenome (GOLD analysis project Ga0307380, IMG submission 202239) | Soil microbial communities from Risofladan, Vaasa, Finland - UN-3 | ecosystem: Environmental > Terrestrial > Soil > Coastal area > Acid sulfate soil | place: Finland: Risofladan, Vaasa | collected... | reverse complement strand
CACGGTGCGAAGCTTCTCTACTCCGAGCGACGAGCTGGAGGCCTTCGTCGCAGCCTACGGCCGGTTCCTCCAGTCTCAGGGCGAAGAGCCCGTCTCGTGCACCCGGGTCGAGAGCGTGGACGAGCCAGCCATGAAGCCCGGAATGGCGAAACTCGACAACGTCATCGTCCTTCCCCACCTCGGCTCCGCCACCTCCTGGACCCGCCGCGGCATGGCCGGCCTCGCCGCCTGCAACGTGGCGGGAATCCTCATGGGATACCCGGTGTGGGGGAACGACCACGTGAGGCACTTCCTCGAGGGCACCCCACCCAAGGCCGCGCCGAGCATTGTGAACGCGGCGGACCTCAAACCTCCCAGCAGTCCCGCATAGCGGCTCGGCGCCGAGGGTGAGATCGCCCGCGACCAGGGCGCCGCAAGGAGACGCGGCTGGAGCGCATTTCATAACCCTCACTCGCCTGGCTCTCCGCGAGAGACGCTGGCATGAAATGCCCCTGCTGGAGCCTGGCGGCGTGTGCTGCTGTTTCATAACCCGCCTCGGCGGGCTATGAAACAGCTTCTACGGATTCTCTTGCATTACGGTTACGACCGTAATGCAAGAGAATCTGCTGTGTGAGCCTAACGCCGTGCGCTGTAGAGTTTCTTGCATTATGGGTGCTCCTAACCATAATGCAAGAAACTCTATAGAAAAGGGAGCCAACGCCCGAGCGCCGAACTCGAAACCTCGGGCGGCACTGCTGCCGCCCACAGTCGCAAAGGAGAAGGCACATGGAAATGACGACCATCCCGAACGCGCCCGAGATCAAGCTCGCGATCGTCGCCGTGAGCCGCGACTGTTTTCCCATCGAGCTCTCCCGGACGCGTCGCGACAAGCTGGCCAAAGCCTGCAAGGCAATCGGCCTCGACCCGTTCGTCTGCCCCACCATCATCGAGAGCGAGCGGGACGCGGTGAACGCCCTTGCCGAGTGCCGCGCCGCCGGCGCCAACGCGGCCGCGATCTACCTGGGGAACTTCGGCCCCGAAGGACCCCTCGCCATCTTCGCCCAGCGCTTCCACGGCCCCGTCATGGCCTGCGCCGCCGCAGAGGAAAGCAAGGAATCCCTCGTCGGAGGGCGCGGCGACGCCTACTGCGGAATGCTCAGCGCCTCCTACAACTTCGGGCTCCGCAGCGTTCGGATCCACATCCCCCAGATGCCCGTCGGCCTGCCCCAAGAGCTGGCCCCGAAGATCGCCCACTTCGCCGCCGTCGCCCGCGCCGTCCTCGGCGTCAGCGGCCTCAAAATCCTCGCCTTCGGGCCCCGCCCCCACGACTTCTTCGCCTGCAACGCACCCATCAAGCCCCTCTACGACCTCGGCGTCGAAGTCATGGAAAACAGCGAGCTCGACATGTACGTCCTCTACCAGGAGATGAGCGAGGACGACCCCGACGTCGCCGCCACCGCCAAAGACATGGCGAACGAGCTCGGCGGCGGAAACACCTACCCCGACCTTCTTCCGAAGCTCGCCCGCTTCGAGGTGGCACTCACACGCTTCGCCGAGGCCAACCTCGGCTCCCGCCAGTACGCCGTGTTCGCCAACAAGTGCTGGCCCGCATTCGAGCAGGCCTTCGGCTTCGTGCCGTGCTACGTCAACTCCCGGCTGGCGACGCGCGGCGTCCCGGTGGCCTGCGAGGTCGACCTCTACGGCGCGCTGAGCGAATACATGTGCTACCTGGCCGGCGGCGTGCCGCCCACGCTCCTCGACATCAACAACTCCGTCCCCGCCGACATGATCGACGGGAATGCCGACCTCAAGGGCGCATCGCCGGAGGATCTTTTCATGGGCTTCCACTGCGGCAACACCCCGAGCTGCTGCCTCAAGAGCTGCGAGATCAAGTTCCAGCTCATCATGAACCGGCTCATAGAAGACCCGTCGAAGGAGCCCGACATCACCCGCGGCACCCTCGAGGGCCAGCTCCGCCCCGGCCCCGCCACCTTCTTCCGGCTCCAGAGCAACGCCGACAACCGGCTCCTCAGCTACATCGCCCCCGGCAACATCCTCGACATCGACCCCCGCAGCTTCGGCGGCATCGGCGTCTTCGGCATCCCCCACTTCGCCCGCTTCTACCGCCACGTGCTCATCGGCAAGCGCTTCCCCCACCACGGCGCGGTCGCCTTCGCCGACTGCGGCAAAGTGCTCTTCGACGCCGTGCAGCTCCTCGGAATCGAAGACATCAACGTCCCCCTGCCCGACACGATGCTCTACGCGGGAGAGAACCCCTTCGAGGTCTTCTAGCAGGCGGCAGGACCTCATGATGTCCGAGGAGAAGAATGCCTGACGCGCCGGATAGACCAAGAGGAAGAGAGGGAAGACGATGAAGAGCAGCCAGGTAGAGAGCGCCCGGAAGCGCGCGGTTGAGATGCTCGCGAAAGCGGGAATCGCCATCACCCCGGAAGAGCGGGAGAACATCGAGGTCGCCGATTTCGGGCTGGACGAGCTCGAGCGGACCGGCCTCATGATCGTCATATACATCAACAACGACTCCTACTGCGCCAAGGAGCTCGTCATGTTCCCCGGGCAGACCTGCCCCGAGCACCAACACCCGCCCGTGGCCGGCGGCCCTGGGAAGCTGGAGACCTTCCGCTGCCGCTGGGGCAAGGTCTGGGTCTACGCAGAGGGCGAACCCACCCCCTCCGTGAAGGCGCGCCTCCCCGAAGGGAGCGAGAGCTGCTACACCGTCTTCCACGAGGTCGAGCTCAACCCCGGCGAGCAGTACACCATCCCCTCCGACACCCTCCACTGGTTCCAGGCGGGACCCGAGGGCGCGATCGTCTCGGAGTTCTCGACCACGAGCCGGGATGAAACCGATACCTTCACAGACCCCCGCATCAAGCGGGCGCCGACGATAGAATAGGAATAGGCTGGCGCCGCGCGCCGGCGCCCTCGCACGAGCGCGGCCACAAGGACCATAGCGTCCAGCCGTCGAATACTTGATTGTTATGCTTCCAGTCTGGATCGACACTGACATCGGCGACGACATCGATGACGCGGTGGCGCTCCTCTGCGCCCTGCGCCATCCGGAGATCGACGTAGTCGGGATCTCCACGGTCTTCCGCAGGGTCGAAGCGAGAGTTTGGCTGGCTCGGGAAATCCTGGCCCGCGGCGGCGCCCCGAGGGTCCCCGTGCTGCCGGGAGCGATGGCATCCTTCGACGGGCGCCGGAACGAGCGAAACGACATCCCCGCTCAGGCCCAGCTCGCGCCGCCGCTCGAACCGGTCTCCCCGGAGCAGGACGACGCCCGCATCGAGGCCATCGCCCAGGCCATGGTCGCCCTCCCCGAACGCTTTCATTTCCTGACCATCGGCCCGCTGACCAACGCCGCCCGGCTGGCCGACCGGCACCCCGGCATATTGGAACGCTGGGCCTCCGTAACCTGCATGGCCGGACGGCTCGAGCAAGGGATCGAGTACAACATCCAGTGCGACCCCGCGGCCGCCCGCGTCGTCTTCGAGCGCCTCGCCCCACGCGTGGTCGGAATCGAGGCCTGCCGCGACATCCTCACTCGGCAGGAAGCGGAAACAGCCCTCGACCCCGGCGATCCCGTCTCGGCCTTCCTTCTCGACTGCTACCGCCTCTACCGCGAGCAGTCGGGATGGCACGCCGATCCCGAGACCGCGCCCCTCACCCTCTTCGACGCCATCAGCCTCCTCTCGCTCCTCCGCGAAGACCTCTTCGGCTTCCAGGACCTCCGCATCTTCGTCGAGAAGGACGGCCGGCTTCGCCTCACCGACGACGGCGCCCCCGTCAAGTACGCCGCATCCAGCGACTGGGGCGCCATCAAGCCCATCATCACAGGACTGCTCCGAGGGGACTGATCCCCCGTCCCGCCCTCACCCCGCCGGCGCCGGTGCAGGCTCTCGGTCGAGTGCATCCTCGACCTCGGTCAGATACCTGCTCAGCACCCCCGTCCTGTCAGGCCATAGGCCCGCACGAAGCCGCATACGGGAACCGGGGCGCGCCCCCGGCGCAAGCCGCAGCCCGCGGAACTCTCAGATATACAGATCCGCCAGGCGCCGGCTTCTCTTGTCGAGCGCAGACATATCCTCTATCAGATAGCGGTTCCCGTCCGCGTCTCGGATCACGATGCGGTCGCGCCCGACGAACCAGACCGACTCCGAGCGGGAGACGACCTCGAAGGCGCTGTAGCCGCGGTCGGTCTCGACCTCCCACTGAGCGATGCCCAAGCCCATGCTCTCTTCCACGCGGATGATGCGGGTGATGTGGGGCATGAAGTAGGCCTGGTCGGCCTGGGCGAGGAGGATGTCGCGGGATTCGCGGTCGAGCCGGCGAGGATCGACGAGGAGGCCGAGCTCTTTCTCGTCGCCGTCGAAGAGATAGAGAAAGCTATTGGGCCGCGTGATGGGAAAGGCGGGGGCGACCCTGATGCCGGCGTGCACGCTTCCGTCGCCGAGCACGGCTTCGACCAGCCCATCATCGTTCTGCCGGAACTGAACGTCTCCGGGATCGATGACGGCGAAGGTGTCGGCCGCGTGTTGGGCCTGTTGCTCGCGCTCGCTGTCAGTCATCTCCGCCTGCCTCTGCGCGTCTCGAGCCTTCCTGATCGGCGCCCACGCCGACGATCTGAGGGGTGAGCCTGGTCTGGGCGTTGACGAGGCGGGAGTAGGGGCCGCCGGTCTTCATGAGCTGCTCGTGGCTGCCGACCTCGCCGATGCGGCCTTCCTCCAGGACGACGATGCGGTTGGCGTTGCGCAGGGTGGAGAGCCGGTGGGCGATGGCGAAGGTGGTGCGGCCGGCAACGAGGCGCTGAATGGCGTCCTGAATGAGCATCTCGGTCTCGGTGTCCACGGAGGAGGTGGCCTCGTCGAAGATGAGGAGGCGCGGGTTGTGGAGAATGGCGCGGGCGATGGAGATGCGCTGGCGCTCGCCGCCGGATAGTCGCACCCCGCGCTCGCCGACCTGGGAGTCGTACCGGTCGGGGGTGGCCATGATGAAGTCGTGGGCGTTGGCCGCCTTCGCCGCCGCGATAATCTCGTACTCCGAGGCCTCGGCCCGGCCGTAGGCGATGTTGTGCGCAATACTGCCGTGGAAGAGGAACGGCTCCTGGAGGACCATGCCGATCTGGCTGCGCCAGGAGCGGAGGTCGTACTCGCGCAGGTCGTGGCCATCGACATAGATGGCGCCGCGGTCGGGGTCGTAGAACCGGCAGACGAGGTTGACGATCGTGGTCTTGCCGACGCCGGTGCGACCGACGAGGCCGATCATCTCCCCGGGCTCGACCTCGAGGTTGATGTCGAAGAGCACCGGCTCGCCGTCTTCGTAGCTGAAGTAGATCTGCTCGAACTTGAAGCCGCCCTTGATGTCGCTGGCCTGGCGGCGCTCTCGGGAGCGATCCACCTCAGGCTCGGTGTCGAGCACCTCGAAGACGCGCTCGGCGGCGGTGGCGGCAAACTGGAAGCGCTCGTACAGGTTGCTGATCTGGCCGATGGGTCCGTAGAGCTGCCAGAGGTAGGCGGTGAAGGCGACGATGGTGCCGAGGTCCATGCCGCCCTGGAAGTAGAGCTTGCCGCCGTAGGCCCAGACCACGAGCGAGCCGATGGCGGTGATAAGGGCGATGGCGGCCATGAAGCCGGCCTTGAGCCGAGCGGCCTGGATGCTGGTCTGGGTGTAGCCCTCGTTGCGGACGTCGAAGCGTTCGACTTCGCGATCTTCCTGGGCGAAGGCCTTGACGACGCGCACGCCCGGGATGGCGTCGGCGAGGACGGCCTGCATGCTGCCCATGCGCCGGCGGGCGCTGCGGTAGTAGCGGCGGACCCGGGTGCGGATGAAGGTGGTGGTGAGGACGATGAGCGGTATGGGGAGGAGCGTGAGCAGGGTGAGGGTGGCCTGCATCTTGAGCATGATGACGAGAATGATGATGACGGTGAAGACCTGGACGACGATCTCCTGGAGGTACTCGGCGACGAAGTCCTGGATGTGTCCGGTGTCATGGGTGAGCCGGGACATGAGCTGTCCCGTCTGGCGGCGCTCGTAGAAGCCGACGGCGAGCTGGTGGAGGTGGCGATAGGTCATGGAGCGGACGTCGGCGACGACGCGCTGGCCCAGCCAGGCCAGGAGGTAGGCCCGCCAGTAGCTGAAGACCGACCGGGCAACATAGATGCCGGCCAGGAGCCAGATCGCCGGGGCAAGGCGGTCGTATGCTCCCGCCATGAAGACGTCGTTGATGAGGTAGCGGGTTACGAGCGGCGGAAGCACGCCGACGAAGGTGGCGATGCCAGCGAGGAAGAGCCCGAGGAGGGCGTAGGGCAGGTAGGGGCGGATGAACCCGAGCATGCGCCAGGCGAGCTTCGTGCGGTCCAGACACTCAGGGCAGACCCCCTCGCGGCCGAGGACGCGCCCACAGATGGCGCAGCGAGCGGCCCCTCTCTCACCGACGTCGCCCGTGAGCTCGACGGCAGGAAGCCCGAGCGGCTTGCGCTTGTCGGTGACGAGCAGTGCAATCTCCCTCCCCGTCACCTCCACATCTCTCGCCAGCGACCGCGTAAACCGAGCCAGCGCCTTGCTCTGCCCGTTCTCGGTCACTTCCAGGCGTCCGTTCCCCACGAACTCGCGCAGCTCCAGCCGCTCCACCTTCTCCAGCGGCACCCGCACCCCCAGCTTCAGCCCATCGGAGTCCCATCGCACGGACACCAGCGATTCCTCGGTGGCGATCACCCAGGCGTCGCCGAAGTGCCCCGGCCCGTGCAGGTCCACGTGCTGCACCACCCGCACCTTTTCACCCGGCACGGTCTCCCTGAGCCAGCCATCTACCTCCGGCGGCAGGCCTTCGGAAGATACGGGCTCCTGTTCTGTCTTCGGCAGAAGCGGCACTCGCATAGCGTTTACACCACCCTCTCTACTGCCACGCCACATCACCAATATCCTTCGACCATCCCGGCCATTCCGGAACATGGCGCGCCATTCACCGGCAGGGGCATGAATCTGTCGCCTTCCACCGACCCGGAGCGACAGCGGAGGCGGGGAGCGACCGAAGGGAGCGGACCTAGCCGTGCTCGTCGCTCTTCTTGCACATCCTTAGGCTTGACAGCATACCCCGGCCGGGGAATAATCAATCCAGCGCATGAGCGCACACGTTCAGAGAAAAGAGGAGTGACCCAAATGGGATGCTGCGGATCGAAGAAAGACAAGACGGAGACCGAGAAGAAGCAGACGTGCGAGACTGAGAAAAACCAGACCAAGAAGTCCTGCTGCAAGTAGGTCTTCTTTCGAGCCCCCTTTCGCGGGCTCGCTCGAATCAACCGGGGCAGGCCCTCAGTCCCGCCCCAGCACTACTCGGCCCGGCGCCTTCAATGGCTCCGGGCCGTCGTGTATTCCCGAGCGCCCCTCCTCGCCCCACACACCGGGCACGTCCCGGCCGCCCGCGCCCATTCGCACAGCCAGTGCCCGCACCGCGCCGGCACTTCATCCTCCAGCGCGCATCCGTCGTACAGCAGATGGTGCGCCTCGAACGTCTGGCACCCGTCGGAGCGGCGCCCGCAGCCGGCGCACTCGAACAGCGGCACTCGCGGCCGCGGCTCGTGGCCGAAGCCCCTGAACTCCACCCGCCCGCCACACGCCACGCACGTCCAGCCGCCCGCATCGTGGAAGTGCTCCACGAGATTCGCATACGGCACGTAGGCAACGTGCTCCCGCAGCGCCATGACACCCTCGCATCGAGATTCTCGAGCCGGAAACCCAATTCCATGTTTCCCCTTCGCCGTCGAACCCAGCTCGGCCGGCCCCCGGATAGTGTGCCATAGTCGCACGCTCGTGATCCCCGGGATCACGCTCATCCAGCTCATGAAGCCGCGCCAGCGCGCCCTCCCGCCAGCCACCCCGAGGTCAGACACCGTCAGGCCCTCGGATCACGCCGCCCGCTCGGACTGGTCCTTCTTGTTCGTCAAGAAAGGACTAAGGAGCTTGCCGCGCGCCCTTGACAAGTAGAGGCGGTCCATGTAGCATATATTTTGGTGCGCCGGATGCGCACGAACATCGAAAGCCGTAGGACTTCAGGGTGAGCAGCGTACTCGTAATCTCAGCCGCTCTCCGGCCTGGCGATGCTTTCGGAAAGGAGAACGGTTGATGGTTAACGGAAAAGTCAAGTGGTTCAACGACGCAAAGGGCTTCGGCTTCATCGAAACCGAGGATGGTGACGTCTTCGTCCACCATTCGGTGATCGAGGGCCAGGGATTTCGGTCCCTGCGAGAAGGCCAGGACGTTGAGATCGAGATAGGCCAGGGCGACAAAGGCCCGCGGGCGCTTCGCGTCCGTCCTCTCTAGATCGAATAACGATTCAGGAAACAAGAGCTCCGGCTTCTGCCGGAGCTCTTTTCCGTTCCTCCTCGAAGTCCCGCACCCCCGCTCATCACAGCTCCGCTGCCTCCACCCCCATGCCTTCGGACATCCCCAGCACCTCGACCCGCCGACACGTGAACTTGATCGCCCCAAAGTTCGGATCGTCGGGCCCGGAGAAGTACTGAGCCGCGCCCGCGATCCCCTCGAACACTTGGCGCTTCGCCTCCGCCGCCGTCACGACCTCGCTCGTCCCCGTCAGCGTCGCCACACGGGAGAAGTCCTCCGCCTGGAACATGAGCTGCGACCTCGGGTGTGAAGCGATCTGGCCCATCTTCCGCGAGCCCGCGCCACAGGCCATGTAGATCGTAAACGGCTCCTCCAGATATGCTCCCCCCATCCATCGAACCTGCGGACTCCCATCCCGGTCAACCGTCGCAAACACGAACGACCGGCCGGCGCGGACCAGGTCCAGCGCTACACCAACAATCTCTTTCTTGTCCATCGACAACCACCTCCCATTGTGCTGTGCCATCTCCTCCCCCACCCTTGCCGCCCGCACCCAGAGCTAGCCAACTCTGATCTTCAGCGTCTCCCCCGCCTGGACCACCACCGGCTTCTCGAGCACGAAGCCAGCCCCCCCTCGTCGCCGACGCAACCTGACCGCCACAACCTTCCTTCCCACTCGCGCCTGGGCAGTCCTGTCCCCTGGAATCACCAACGACGTCGCAATCTCCTTCACCCGCAGCGAGCCGAACTCGACCCGAAGCGCCACCTCGATCCCGCGCCCCACGGCCCTCTGCGCATACGTCCCCCAGCCCGACGCAACGGAGAAGAACGTCCGGAAGTCGCGCGGGAAAACCCGCGGCGAGAACCCGAGCCGCGCCTCCCCCGCAGAGTAGGAGAACCCCGACAGGGCGAGCAGCACGGCATAGCTCGCCATCGACCGCACGTAGTGGTGGCCGCACTCGAACTCGTTCCACGGGTTGCGCCGCCTCCCCGTGTGGCGATCCCGCGTCCCTCGGACGATGGCCAGCCCCTCCTCGACGAACCCCTCATAGATCAGGTGCGAGGCCACCTGATATTCGATCCCGCACCAGACCTCGTCTGCATACACCACCGGATACCCAGGCCGGCCGCCCCTGGGCCACGTCGCCACCAGAAGCCCCGCCTCATCGTTGAACGCGTAGAGCCGGAACAGGTTCGGATGATCGCTCAGGTCTTCGCGCCAGTTATGCCCGAACACGGCCCGCAGCGCCTTCCTGACATTCCCGCGTCCATAGAGGCGCCCCAGCCCGAGCATCGCCGCATACCACTCGCCGATGAGCTGATCCCCAAGACACCCCTTTCCGTACTGGAACTTCGGCCACGGGAACACATCGTCGTCGCCTTGCCGCTCTGACAGCTTGCGCTGTCTCGCCGGCCACGCATCGCGCGCACCCGGATTCACCTGCTGCTCGTAGTACTCGCCGTTGAAGAGGTGCGAGTCGCTCCAGCGAGATCCGCTCTCCGCCAGGCGCCGGTATTCCGCCGCGCTCTCCTCGTCGCCCAGATGAGACGCCATGCGCTCCCCGGCACGCAGCGCGGCGAGATAGAGACTCCCCGCCACCGTATTCGGACCATGGAATTCGATGTCGTACGTGTTATGCTGCATGCCCTCCATGACGCCGTCGCGGTCCGCATCCCAGTAGCGCCAGGCAAACTCGAGCGCCTTCTTCGCCCGCGGCCACATCCGCGCCAGCCACCCATCATCCCCGCTGATCTGCCAGTCGCGGTAGACCTGGATCACCGTTCCCATCTGTCCATCCGCCGCAGGATGATAGTCCCTCGTACCCTTGCGCCCCAAAGGAAGCGGCATCCGGAAACACATGAAACCATCGCCGAGCAGGCTGTTGGCGTATTCCGCCTCCCGCATGGATCGCTGGAGCCGGGGGAACAGATACGGCAGCGCCTGCGCGTAATTCCAGACGTGAGTGCACGACCCCTCACAGCATCCGCCCGTGTCGCTGCACCCCTCGAATCCGTAAAACGTGCCGTCTTCGAGGCGCAGGCAGGTGGGGGACTTGAGCACGGAGAGCTGCGAGCTGACCGCGTCGAGAACGTGCGTCGGAAGCGTGGATGAGAAGAGCGCGTCGCGGAAGCGCTTCGTCTCCTGCCGCAGCCTCACCAGATGCTCCGCCGTGTAGCTCGCCACATCCCACGCCTCCCCCCACCGGGTCGCGTACCAGTTCCGCCACCGAGCCGGGCCCTTGCCGTCTTCGCCCGAGGTCTCCTCCCAGTGCTCGTAGATCGGGAAGTGCCAGGCGACGATGAACGGAATCTCCGCGCTCTCGCCCGGCTTCAGCGTGCACGTCGCACCCACGCTTCCCGTGTCCGCGTCCCCGTCCAGCCTCGCAGGCAGCTTCTCAGACCGCGCCACCGCCCACCAGAATCGGTCGAGCTGCGAGCCCCCGCCCGACTTCCACCCCCGCCACACGAAGCTGTCCCCCCACGGCGTCGCCAGCGTCATCGACCCTTGCTTGCGGGAGTCCTCCCGACCCCCCGTCGCAGAAAGGAAGAGACCCCGCAGGCCTCCCCCGCGGCGCGCCTCGTTTTTCCGTTTCAGACCATCTCCCTCCCCGACGACGTTTGTCAGATTGCCCACCACGGAGAACGTCACCCGCCGCCCGCTCCGATTCCGGAAGCGATAGACGAGCACCGCAGCCGGAATGCTCGAGTCGTCCTCGTTCAGCGGGATGAAGGGATTGAAGGCCTCGAGGCTCACCTCCAGCGGAACCTCCGGATCGCGGAAGCGCACCTCCGCCAGCGGGAATTCCCCTCGGAACGAAACCTCCTTGAACCTCGGCAGCCCCGCCCCCGTCTCCCATGGCACGGACGAGTGTCCGCCCGCGTTCCGCGGTCCCCCGGCCGGGCCCTCGATCACCTTCACGAGCGGCGCCTTCCCCGGCCGCGCCACTCGCAGTGTGAAGAACGTGAACGGAATCAGGAACCCCTTCGCCGGGCGGTTCATCACCTCCCAGTCGCGAAGCTGACCCCACCCCCCCAGACTCACACACCCCGTGCCGATCCCTCCCAGCGGAAACGCGATCTCCGTCAGATCGTCGCCGGTCCGGGCCCGTTGCGGCCCCTGCGCGTACAGCTCGGCACGCGAGTACGGCACGGCTCTTCTTGCTGCCACCTGTCTCCTCCTTCGCCCGCGACACGAAACGCCTTGACCCGTTCACTTCCGCTTGAGGTCGGACGGTCCTGCCCGAACGAAGATGGCCGGCGCCGAAGCGCCGGCCGCGGAAACGTGCGAATAGCTTCTCCGGCAATGCCGACTCAGGCCCTACTCCAGCCCCCAGACCTGAGACGGCATCTTCGGGAACAGCGTCTCCAGCAGAAGCCGCGCCTCGTCGCCGCGCGGACCGGAGTCTGGGTACACGGCCGCCAGGTCGTCGAGCGAATGATGGCCCAACAGAATGTGGAGAAACGTCAGGAACGGGAACGAGGCCGAAGCCTTGTCGCCGGGCTCCCAGGGCTCCACCGCAGTCACCCTCCCCCGCTTGAAGGCCATGCGGAGGCCGCCCCGGTAGAAGCTCAGCCTGA
>Ga0307380_10010109_pt1 | contig 11914 bp, 14 predicted proteins | sample UN3MG_FD_202239 | JGI IMG/M metagenome (GOLD analysis project Ga0307380, IMG submission 202239) | Soil microbial communities from Risofladan, Vaasa, Finland - UN-3 | ecosystem: Environmental > Terrestrial > Soil > Coastal area > Acid sulfate soil | place: Finland: Risofladan, Vaasa | collected... | reverse complement strand
TGGGACCGGCGGCCTCACTCGACGAGCGGGCGGCGCGCGTGCGCGCGCTGGGGCGGCACCTGGGCTTGCAGGCGCGGGACGCCGTGGAGCAGGTATTGCGCCTGGCGCCCGGCGATGGGGCGCTGGCTGAGGCAGTCCGGCGCACGAGCGAGACCCTGCAGCGCTTCGCCGCCCGCGAGAGCGAGGAGGCCGTCGAGTGGGTGGCGGGGTTGGCGGGCCAGCCTGTGCCGCCCGCAGAGGTCGGGTCACGGGGGGCGGGTAGCACCCTCACCCCCAGCCCCTCTCCCTGGGAGGGAGAGGGAAGGGTGTTCAAGCGGTTGCGTTGGGAGATGGTCGCCGACGAGGATCTCTCCGCGGCCGGGCAGGCCCGGCTGCCGGCCCTGCGCGAGCAATGCAGCGGCGTGGAGCGCATGTGGCCCTGGATCAACGGCCGGCGCACGGTCCGAGAAATATGGGAGCGCGTGCAGTTCGGCGGTGCGGTGCCCTGGGAGGTGGCCATTGACTACCTGGAACTGCTGGCAGCGGAGGGGCTCGTAGAATAGTTCTTGCTGCCAGGCCACGATCGCGACCCGCTCTTCAGGCATATCATCTGCTCATCCTCCTGGCGTGCGGCCTGCGCATCCGCCAGATCACCGGGGGCCACTCGTGGTAGACCCAGGCATCCAGCGCCGCCAGGGCAGCGAAGATAGCCGCTGGGCGTCTTTGCGTTGAGGATTTGCCATGGCCTCCTGCGGCAACCAAGCGGATTTGACGCAAAGGCGCAAAGGCGCAGAGGAAAACGCGGATGAGGCGGATGAGTACATCCGTGAGTACATCCGAATGTCTTTGCGTCCTGGCGACCTGGCGTCTTTGCGTTGAGGATTTGCGCGGACCACGCCGAATTGGTGTTCGCCCAGAAGGGGATGCTGATCGAGGGCGTCCAGTACCAGGTTGCGCCAGGACATCGCGTCGTGCCTATTCATCGCGGCGGACGTGCTGAACCGCCTCTTTATCATTGACGAGGAGCAAGAGGCGGAGGAAGGCGATTCAGAGTACGGGGACGTCGCCAACGTGCGCCGGCGTCCGCATCGTCGCAAGGCCACGCGGCACCAACGCACGGCGGGGAGGGTGCAGCGATGATTATACAAGACGACATCGAGGTGCTCAAGAGAATCCTGACCGAGCCTGGCAAGTGGCTGGTCATCGTCCACCTGGGGCACATCGTCAAGGTGGCGAAGGTGGAGCCGGAGCAGGACGCGAAGGAGTTGGCGAGGGCTTTTCCAAGGTCGGCTTCTTGTCATGCGGAGGCGCGCTAGAGCGGAAGCATACTGCTCATCGCATCTTTGGCGGCTACTGCCCTGGCCCTTGCTTGCACAAACAGAAAGTCCCGGCTTATGAGGGCCGAGGCTTCTCGTACTAGGATTGTTTCTCCTTTGCTGGAGAAACTTCTCTAGAAGCGACTTCCCTTGCTTCTCGCAGTTGGACCGCCAAATCTGTTGGAAGTTCAGCGTGAGCGAATTCTATACTCAATGGCACGCGTCCGCTCTTCTTCTCTTTTTGGCACAAATCGTACATATCGCGTTCAGTCAAGACAATTATTCGTCTTTTGGCTTCGGCCATACTGAGAAACAGCATATCCGCGCGAAGTTTCTGCAATTTTCCTGCCCCGCTTTTTCCGCCGGGCGTTGAGGCGTTGCTGGTTGAGATACTTGCTACGATTGAATTGTCTGTGCTAACTGCGTCGAAATCGAAGACTCCGCCCGCGTCAAGTCTAAGCTTTTCTGGCCTGAAGGACTGGCCAAATTCTTGCGGTAGCCATTTTTGTCTTATCCAGTCTTCCACCTCCAGTTGAATTCGCGTATTAGCCATATCGTGTTATGCTCCCAAGGAAGCGCCCAACTTCAGACGGAATCCGCCTAATTCGCTCCAGGAGTTGCACTCAATTCCCGTGCTGGCTCTGAGTCACAATCCCCGGCACCAGGGCAATCCCTCTCCCTCGATAGTGTACTGCAGCCCTGGGCGAAAGTCAATGCTCAATTCACCGGGTAGCTTTGACAGAATTCACTGGCCTCGCCTATTTCTACCGCAGAAGTTGACCAAGGCCTTCTATATCGTGCTATCATCCAGCCAGAGAGGCGTACAGGGGCGAAACGCTGGGTTCCCTGCCACATAGAGAAGCGCTCCCCGCGATGGACTTTGGCAAAGCCTTGAGGGTTGACCAGGATAGCCTATGCAGGCGCGCAGACTGCGGTATAATACGGGCAATCGAATAGCCCCCTGTGGGTGACCCCACGGGCACCATTAGAGACACAGGACGTCTGTTTTCTACCCTGGGTACGATCACAGAGCCCGGTCGCAAGTCGTAAGCGACCGGGCTCTTTCTTTTTGGCGCTGAGCATGCAGCCAACTGGTTTCTACATCGGCAAGAAGGGGGCGATCTACGCGCAACTGGAGAATGGCAGCCTGGCCCGGTTGGGGCTCCGCGTTACAGGCGGGAAACTCGTGGCCTTCGACCCGTTGCGGCGTGAGTGGATCGAACTCCCGACCCACATACCAGGCCGCTCTGGTGGGTCTGTCACAATCACGGTGACAGAGGAAAGGTGACGCGATCCATATTCAACGTGACTCCCCCTCCGGCGGGAATGACCTCAGCCTGGGCAAGATGCCCCGCGCCGCTCAGGAAACGGTAGGCCGAAAACCGGGCATTCATGGTGTGCTGGGCTTTCGCCTTGGTGAATTGACATCCCGCGAAACGAGGTTATGATTTCAGTGGGCCTAGGAATCGCTTCCGCGTATTCTATGAAGTGGATGTAGCAGAGCGGGTGGTGTGGGTCCTGGCAATCGGTGTGAAAGAATGGAGCCGATTGTTGATCAGTGGGGAGGAGTTTGAGCCATGAAGGTCGCATCGGTAGCAGACGTGAAGGCGCATTTGAGCGCTTATCTGACGGAATGTGCACAGGAAGGGCCGGTGGTCATCACACGGGATGGAGAAGCGGTCGCAGTGCTGGTGGTTCCAGTGGATGAGGATGACTTGGAGAGGCTGGTGCTGGCGCGTTCACCGCGTTTTCAGGCCCTGTTGAACAAGTCACGGCAGAGGTTCAAGGCTGGCAAAGGGTTGTCGCGTGATGAGTTTTGGAGGGCCGTCAGGCAACGTCATCACGGACAGGGCAACGCCGCCGAATGAATTATCACTACCTACACTATCAACGCTACCAGCACCAGGTTAAATAGAGCCGCTGAAACCAGACTTGGCCAGATGCTTCCCGTTCGTGAAGCCGCCCAGCCACCTACGATGCCGATAGCCAGCCAGGTGTACACCAGCGCGTACAGTATGCCCTGCAACGGCGGAAGCACGAAGGAAGCAATCAGGTTGGGTATCATAAATAAGGTGGCCTGGATGACGACAGCCCAGCGCCTCCCCCAGCGCTTCTGAAGCAGTTGCAGGAGCCAACCCCGAAAGAATAGCTCCTCTCCAAATAACGTGACCAACCCACTGTAGACGAGCATGGCGCCGAGCGCGGGTGTTCTCGGAAACCGTAGTAACCAGGCGAAGGTCGTATCGGGTGGCCGGCTGGACAAAGCGGCTTGAACAAGCCTTTGGTAGGTATGTGACCAGGGCTCAATTAGCAGCGTGATCAAGAGCAGTCCGCCAAGGTTTATCGCCGCAGCCTGAATAAACTCACGCCAGGATATGGCCCGGAAACCGACTCTGCTTGCATCTTTCGTTATCCCAACCACCACCAAAGGGATCAGGATCCAGAGCACGGTGAAAATCGGAAACGCGCCGTCGAGCAGATAGGTGACGGGTAGCAAGACGGCGAGAGCCAAAAAACTCCAGATCGCGAAAACGATCTCAGGTTGTTTCCATCTGGACAGCATTTTTTTCGTCTCCACAACGGGGCGCCCAACTGCTAATTCATCCGCGGCCTTTAGGGGCTGCCCGGGTTCCACTCGAACGTTGTGCTCACCCCGTTGGCCACGACTGTGTACGTGCCCACCGGCAGTTCCACCACGTTGAGCGGGATGGCCATGCGGAAGGGCAGCCCCAGGTAATCCGGCGGGCAGGCCGGGTCCGCCGGGGTCGCCAGCAGCGCGATCTCGACATGGAAATCCTCCACGCGCTGGCTGACCTCCGCCAGTTGGGCGTACAGATCGGGCCAGGTGCCGCTCACCAGGACGCCCACCGGGATGGGCGACCCCACTCCCACCTGGACCTCCACGTGTTCCACCGGCACCTGGCGCAGATTGGTGGGTGACCCGCATGCCACCACCGCTATCATCAGCACGGCCACGCCGAAAGCCCCCAGAAAACGGCAAAACGAAGCCCTGGTATTCATTGCGTATTGATCTCCATCCTGGGCACTATGAGTTCGAGTATGAGCGCCAGGAACCGCGGCCTACTTGGCATTGGGCTGTTCAGTGGCTGGGTTTGTGCTGTTGTCAGCAACTGCTGTAGTATCTGTCCTTCTACCGAACCAGACATAGAAGAGAGGTAATGGCTGCCCTTTCAAACCTTCGACAGCCGAATCAATATGCGTATGTGGGCTCTCGACCTTGCCCTCGTTCTTCCCAGGATCAAATAGGCCGAGCATGAGATAATCGTTGAGCAGATTCCCTTCGACTTCACCGCTGGCTTTGCCGCGCCGGCGTTCGGGATGAAGGGCAAGTAGACCGATGCCATCGTCCAAGCATCGCCACGTGTTTTCTCGAGCATCGAATAATCTCACCGAAAACTTGTCCGGCAGAGTGAGGTATTTAGTCTCCTCATTCGCAGTATCACATGGGATAGAGGTTGGCATGCCACGAACCTCAGCTTTCCGTTGACCAAGGAGGTATACCGCCAGGTAGAAATGGCCGGCGTCTTGAACGACGAACACGTCGCCATAACAGGAGTGACGATCCCAGGCTATTTTTGGATTTGGTCCTTCCAGCCAATAGTGGCGATAGGGCACGGCATTGCGCTCCCAGGGCTTCTCAAAGTGGGCACGTAGGTATTGGGCGTATATGGTGCGTTCTACATCAGCAGGCGGAGTCCTTGGCTCGGCTTTGCGCACGGCGATACAGAAGCTTCTGTAAGCCTCCTCCTCGTATGGATAGGGATTGACCAGCATGCGGTTCCCAGCGACGATCATGAAGCAAGTAGGAGTACCTTTGTACAGTTTGACCATGGGGGAGAGCTTCAAATCAGGTGGGTCAGGATAGGTGACTTCAATGCAGCTTTCGAGTTTGCGAATGCCATCGAAAATTTCGTCCTCTATCGCGCCAGTAGGACGGTCCTCCTGATTCTCGCGGTATCGGGAGTACTGGGGGTGGGTAAGTAGGATACGCAGTTCGCATTTCGATCTAATAGCATCCTGGATAATGGAGGGGGTGTCCTTGATATTCTCGATCAGGCCCTTGATAGACGAGCCAACAATGGTCAGATTGCCTTTAACGTCCTTACGTCGAGCTTCACTTTGCATAAAAGGAGCGAAATCCATGAGTGCTGTGGCGCGGTCAGTGTAGATCATCTCCAAGCCCAAAGCTGATGACTGCTTGAGAAAGTCAGTACTGACGCGCAATGCCTCAACCTGGGCTCCCAATGATTCATTGCTGCCGTGAAGGGACTCCATTGTTCGCCCGAATATCATGTAATCCCCGATTAGGCCGATGACGCCACTTGGGGCAAGGGCTAAACCCATGCCGAACACCAAATCCCTCCAGAAGGGTTCTACCAAGAATCTAGACAAAACAATTAGTAGGAAACCTATTATTGTGCCAGACACACTGAGCAACTCTATGATTATACGATTCTTGCCGGCGGAATCCGTTTCACTTCTAGACATGGCAGCTCCTTTTGCGAATGACAGACGGTCTTTAGTCAGAACTAGTCCGCTCAAACCTACGCTGTCCACTGGCAGCTATATTGAGAGGTATCGGTGAGGTGTAGAGCCGTGAACCGCATTTGAACAGGTGGAACAAGCAGAGGCTCCAGGCTGTCCGCAACCTGCCCACCTGGCTCTTAGCAGTATGGATCATAGCTCGGAAAACAAAGCAGCCAACCATCTACCGGGACTACTTCCCCGGCATAAGGTCGGCTGCTATTCGTTCACGTCACCCTCCTCGGTGGATCACGATTGCGACGAGGGCTGCGACGATGCCACACTTCAATCTATACATATTATACTCAGGTTTAAGAAAAAGTCAACCCACCTTGCCTCACATTGTAGACACATCGCTATATGTGGCAGATTCCCTCCTTCTGGTCAACATCTTATGATAGAGGCAAGTCAGAGCACCTTTTCTGGATTGAGATGTACTCAAGGCCGGCCTGCGCTTGCCTTTTGTCACGGGCCCGTGTACAATGTCGGGCGCGTGAACCCCTGGAGCGCCGGTTCTACGGCCATACCCCAACAAGGAGACACGATGCCCATGAAGCCCACGCTACAGATGGTAAACCTGCTGTGCCCGGATCAGGAGGCCCTGCAGAAAATCCACACCCGCTCCCTGGACCTGATCGAGCAGTGCGGGGTCAGGTTCCACTCCGAGCGGGCGCGCGAAATCTGGCACGGCGCCGGCGCCCAGGTCACCGGCCACACTGTCCGGGTCCCCGGCCACCTGATCGAGTCCGCGCTGAAAAAGGCGCCCGGTTCCTTCACCCTGTGCGCGCGGGATGGCAGGCACGACCTCAACTTGAACGGAAGGCAAACCTACTATTCCCAGGACGGCTGCGCGGCCCACACCCTGGACTTTGAGACGGGTGTGCGCCGCCAGTCGCGCAAGGAAGACGTCGAAAAGATGGCCTTGATCTCGGATTACCTCGACGCGATTGACGTCGTCAGCCCCACCGTGAGCGCCCAGGACGTGCCGGCCGCCGGGGTGGCCGTCCAGGAGTTGGAGGCCTGCTTCCTGAATTCCGGCAAGCACGTGCTCACCGAGTCCGTCATCTGCGCCCGGGACGCCCGCGCGCAGATCGAACTGGCCGCCGCCATCGCCGGGGGCAAGCATGAACTGCGTAAGCGCCCCATCTTTAGTAACTTTGTGTGTACCATCTCCCCCCTCACGCAGGACGCGGGCGGCATCGAGGCGGGGCTCGAGTTCGCCGAGGCAGGTGTACCGGTCGGCATGTACCCCATGCCCACCACCGGCGTGACCTCGCCCGTCACGCTGGCCGGGACGCTGGCGGTGCTCAATGCCGAGGTCGTCAGCGCCTTGGCCCTGCTCCAGGTCGCCGTGCCGGGGGCCAAAGTGCTCTACGCCGGCGGGCCCGCCACGCTCGATCTGCGCACTGGCTCCTACACGGCCAGTTCGCCCGAGGCGCTGTGGCTGCGCACGATGGTGGCCCGCATGGCCGGCTTCTACGGCCTGCCGTCCATCGTCGGCGCGGGTGCCACCAGCGCCAAGGTACCGGGCGCACAGGCGGCCTGGGAAAACACCCCCTCTTTCCTCCTGCCCGCCATGGCGGGGGCGAGCGTTCTATTTGGGTTGGGGCTGCTGGACGGCTCGAACCTGCTCACCTACGAAGAGATCATCCTGGATGCGGAGATCGGCGCAATGGTCCGGCGGCTCCTGGCCGGCGTACAGTTTGACGACGAGGCTTTCGCGGCCGGCCTGATCGAGGAACTGGGGCCTGGGGGGGTGTTCCTGGACCAGCCGCACACCATCGCCCACATGCGCCAGGCGCTGTCGGTGCCGGTGCTGAGCGACCGGGACACCTACGACGAATGGTACGCCAAGGGGCAGCGCAGCCGCGTCGAAATCGCCCGCGAGCAGGCCAGGGAGATCTTGAGGACGCACCGCCCCCTGCCGCTGGCGGATGGCGTCCGCGAGCAGGTGAGAGAGATCGTGGTGGCGTACTCGTGAGCCACCTTTGAGCCACCTTCCCGAAAGCTGCGCTGAGCACCACCGCGCAGTGTGCTATCGAGCGTTCGGGAAGGTTAGAGGTGACACAATGAGAATCGAAGTGGACTGCGAGCGCCTGCGCCGCAACACAGAGACGATCGTCAAAATGTGTGCCGCCCACAACGTCGAGGTCGTGGGGGTCACCAAAGCCTGCCTGGGTCACCCCGACGTCGCCCGCGCTATGCTGGCGGGCGGCGCGAGCATGCTGGCCGAGTCGCGGCTGGACAACGTGCGGCGGCTGCGCGCGGCAGGCATTGACGTGGACGTGATGCTCCTGCGCCTGCCCGCACTGAGCGAAGTGGAGCAGGTCGTGCAACTGGCCCAGGTCAGCCTCCACACGCAGGTGGAGACGGTGCGCGCGCTCTCGCGGGCCGCCCAGGCGCACGGCGTCGCGCACCAGGTCATCCTCATGGTCGAGACCGGCGACCGCCGTGAGGGGGTGATGCCGGAGCGGGCGCTGGAGGTGGCGCGCGGGATGGTGGGGCTGCCCCACGTCGAGTTGGCCGGCATCGGCACCAACGTGACCTGCATCGGCGGCGTCCTGCCCACGCGGGAGAATACCCGCTTGCTGCTGGACGTGGCGGAGGAGATCGAACGGGCCTTGAGTCTACGGTTTCGCATCATCTCCGCCGGCAATTCCGCCACCCTGGCCCTGATCTTGCGCGGCGAGATGCCGCCGCGCGCCACCCAACTGCGCATCGGTGGCGCCATCCTGATCGGCGAAGTGGACTCGACCGGCGACTGGCCGTCGGCCATTCCCCATCAGGATGCCTTTGCCGTGGCCGCCGAGGTGATCGAGGTGGAGACCAAGCCTTCCGTGCCGGAGGGGCCGGTGGCCCCCAATGCCTTCGGGCAGACCCCCCAGTGGGAGGACCTGGGGCTGCGGCGGCGGGCGATCCTGGCGCTGGGCCGGCAGGACGTGCAGGTCGAGGGCTTGCTGCCCCGGCGACCCGGGGTCACCATCGTGGGGGCCAGTTCCGACCACCTGGTGGTGGACGTGACCGAGGCGGACCCGCCGGTCCGCCTGGGGGATGAGTTGGAGTTCCGTCCGCAGTATGGGGCGGTGGCCACGGCGATGGCCAGTCGCACGGCGACGCAGGTGGTCAGGCCGATGGACGTGAAATGTGAAACGTGAAGCGTGAAACGTGAAACGTGAAGCGTGAAGCGTGAAACGTGAAGCGTGAAGCGTGAAACGTGAAACGTGATGGGGGGGTTGCTATTGGTAGCGGTGCACCCACACGCGGGCTGCACCGGCCAGCCCGGCGTCGGGGCCGAGGGCAGCCGGGACCAACCGCACCTTCTCGTGCGGCACCAGGCCACACGTGGCCCGGATGGTCTGGTGGATCGTATCCTGGAACAGGTACAGGCTGCGCATCAGGCCGCCGCCCAGTGCGATCACGTCCGGCACGAAGAGCGTGACCAGGTTGGCAAACCCCAGGCCCAGGTAATGTGCCTCGCGCGCCACTGCCGCCTGGGCGAGCGGGTCGCCCCGCTCGGCGGCCGCGCATATCGTGCGGGCGTCCACCGGTTCAGGCACGTGGATTCCCTGCGGGTCGTGCTCTCTCATCCAGCGCGCCAGGCCTGGACCGGCAGCCAGGCTCTCCCAACAGCCGCGCGCGCCGCAGAAGCACGACGGGCCGGCCGGGTCAAGCACGTGGTGGCCGATCTCCGGGTGGGCGCCCTCAACCCCACGATAGAGTTGGCCGTCGAACACCATGCCGCCGCCGATGCCGGTGCTCACGGTGACGTAGATGAAACGGGAGGCGTCCCGGCCCGCGCCCCACGCCGCCTCGCCCAGCGCGGCTGCGTCGGCGTCGTTCTCGATCGCCGTCGGCACGCCGAAGGCGCGCGACAACTCTCCGACCAGGTCGGCCCCTTCCCACCCCGGTAGGAATTCGACGTCGCCGATCGTCCCGGCCAGCGGATGGACCGGGCCGGTGCACCCGATACCGATGCCACGCAAGGGCGTGTGGTTGTGCAGGTGCTCACCCGCCTGGGCGGCCGTCTCCCGCAGCATCTCTGTGATGTGCGCCAGCCCGCCGGCCAGGCCACGCTCGGGGGCGGTCTGGCTTTCGGTGCGGGCCAGCACCCGCCCCGCCTCGTCCACCATCCCCACTGCGATTTTCGTCCCGCCGATGTCCACGGCTCCGATCACTGCTTCACCGCTCCCGCCGTCAGCCCCTCGATGAACTGCTGTTGCATGAGGAGGAAAACGGCGATCATCGGCATGGCCGCAATCGTGGAACCGGCCATGTTCTGGGTCCAATTGGTCGTGTGGTACCCCTGCAGCAATGCGATCCCCACCGGTAGCGTGCGCATCTCCATCGAGCTGGTGACGATCATCGGCCACAGAAAGCTAGTCCAGGATCCGACGAAGGTAAAGATAGCTAGCGTGGCGATTCCAGGGAGGCTCAATGGGGCTGCAATCCGCCAGAAAATTATGAACTCTGAGCACCCATCCACGCGGGCTGAGTCGAGGAGTTCATCAGGGATGGACAATATATACTGGCGCATGAGGTATATACCGAAGACCGATAGCGCCCCCGGCACGATGAGTGCCCAATAAGTATCTAGCCACTTGAACCGGTCCATTAACTTGTAAAGGGGGATCATATTGACCTGGAAAGGCACCATAAGCGTCAGCAACATGACGAAAAAGATCTGGTCACGGCCGGGGAATTTCAACTTGGCAAAGGCGTAGCCGGCCAGGGTGGCGAAGAACACGTCGCCGATGGTCGTCATCGCGGCGACAAACACACTGTTGTAGAAGAACCTGGCAAACGGCAGGCGGGTCCACACTTCCAAGTAGTGGACGAACGTGATCGGGTTCGGAATCCACTTCGGCGGGGTGACAAACACGTCAGCCTCTGGCTTGAGCGAGGTGCTCACCATCCAGTAGAAGGGCATCAGCATCGCGATCGAAGTGACGATCAAAGCCAGATAGAGCGCCGTTTGTCCCCCCCACTTTAGCAGTCGTATACGGCTTGTCCCCATACCCATCATGTTACTCCTCCCGGCCAAAGAACCTGATCTGCAAGTAAGAGAACAATGCCAGTATCGCAAAGAGGATGTACGCGATCGCCGATGCATACCCGAACTTCATGTAGGTGAAATTGCTGAACAGATGGCCGACGATAGATTGAGTGGTGTTGAGCGGTCCCCCCCCGGTCATCACATAGATCTGGTCGAATACCTGGTAAGAGCCGATGATGCCGATGATGTAGACCATGAGGATGATCGGCCGCAGGCCGGGCAGCGTGACGTGCCAGAACCGGTTCCAGGCGTTCGCACCGTCTATCATCGCCGCCTCGTAGAACTCCCTGGGGATCGCCTGCAGGGCGGCCAGAAAAATCACCGTCTCGAAGCCAAAGCCCTGCCACACGCTGGCAACGATGATGGCGAGGAGGGCTGTGTTCGGGTTCGTGAGCCAGCGTGTGGTCGGTAACCCCAGCCCCCCCAGCACCGCATTCAACAACCCTCCCTGGCTGTAGATCATCTTCCAGATGGTCGCCACCACCACCATGGACGTCATGTACGGAAGGAAGTAGATCGTCCGAAAACCGGCACGAAACCTGATCTTTTGATTGAGCGCCAGGGCGGAGAGCAGGCCGAAGATGGGGCCGCTGCCCTGGCCCAGTATGACAAAGATGGTGGTGTTGACGAAGGCCTGGATGAGCTTGGGATCGTCAAATAGTAACTTCTGATAGTTCGCCAGGCCGACGAACGTGGGCGACTGGATGCCGCTCCAGTCGCAGAAACTCAGGGCGAGCGAACTGATCATGGGGATGAAGAGAAACACGACCATGCCAATCACTGGCACTGAGATGAAGAGATAGGCTACGTAGTATTTCTTTACCGCCCGGACAAGTCTGCGGCCCATTTGCCTCCTCCTCTTACTTATGTTCATCCCCAGTGGACGCCAACCAAGGTTCATCCCAAGTCGAGACGGGCGAAGGAGACTCGCCGCCTCCTTCGCCCAACCTTCTCTCGTAACCTGCGGCTACTCTTGCAGGAGTGCGTCCACCTTGGTGGCCGCATCATCCAAAGCCTGTTG
>Ga0307380_10010108_pt1 | contig 11917 bp, 15 predicted proteins | sample UN3MG_FD_202239 | JGI IMG/M metagenome (GOLD analysis project Ga0307380, IMG submission 202239) | Soil microbial communities from Risofladan, Vaasa, Finland - UN-3 | ecosystem: Environmental > Terrestrial > Soil > Coastal area > Acid sulfate soil | place: Finland: Risofladan, Vaasa | collected... | reverse complement strand
ACTCGACGCGGCGCCGACGACGCCACTGCTCGCGTCCGACGAGGAGGGCGGTCGGGTCCAGAGGATGCGTGGGATCCTCGGCTCGCTGCCGTCGGCGGCCCGGATCGCCTCGCTGGCGCCTGAGGACGCGCACGCGGCGTACACGACCTACTCGGACGGCATGGCGGCCGCCGGAATCGACCTCAACTTCGCCCCGGTGCTGGCCGTCGGTGGCGGCGCCCTCGGCGACCGGTCCTACGGCGACGACCCGGCCGTCGTGACCGAACGGGCCGCGTTGTTCGTCGACGCCATGCAGGGTGCCGGCGTCCTTCCCGTCCTCAAGCACTTCCCCGGGTTGGGCTCGGTCGGCGTCAACACCGACGAGGGCGTCGCCGTCACCCCGCCACTCGACGATCTGAGGGCTCGTGATCTCGTCCCCTACGCCCGACTCCTCGCCGACGATCCGGTCGGCGTCATGGTGTCGCACGTTCGCATCCCCGGCCTGACCGGGGACACCCCGGCGTCGCTGACACCGGCGACCTATCGGTTGCTCGAAGACGAGTTCGGGTTCGACGGACTCGTCGTCACCGACTCGCTGGGCGCCGGAGCGGTGGCGTCGAACTGGTCGACCTCCGATGCCGCCGTCCTCGCCGTGCAGGCAGGTGCCGACATGGTGGTGTTCACCGATCCGGGGCAGCTCGACCCGGTCCTCGACGCGCTGCGGGCCGCAGTCGCCGACGGCCGCATCCCCGAGGCTCGAGTCCGCGATGCGGCCGAGGACGTGCTCGAGGCCCAGGGCGTCGAGCCGTGCTCGCTGGTTCGGCAATAGTCGTCGCTCCCACGGTGTTGGAGGTCGACATGGGCGATCTGGAAGCGAACAAGGCAGCGGCGCAGGAGTTCTACGACCTGATGTTCAATCAGTGTCGGCCCCGGGAAGCGATCGAACGGTACGTCGGCGCCGACTATCGCCAGCACAACCCCGAGGTGGCCGATGGGAAGGAGGCGTTCATCGACTACTTCGAGCGCATGGCGGCCGAACACCCGGGCAAGCGAGTCGAGTTCAAGCGGGTGATCGCCGAGAACGATCTCGTCGTGCTGCACTGCCACCAGCACTGGCCGGGCGATCACGACTACGCGGGCATCGACATCTTCCGCTTCGACCCCGACGGCAAGATCGTCGAGCACTGGGACGTGCTCCAGGTGATTCCGGAGCACTCGGCCCACGACAACGGGATGTTCTGAGCCAGGGGGCTTTGCGAGGGGCCTGAAGACGATCAGTCGTGGGGCGACGGCCAGCGACCCTCGAACACTGACGGAATCCACGCCGGCCATCGAGGTCGGCCCACCACGGTGCCGGCAACGAACACCGCGACGGTCTGCGGGCGACTTCCCGAGTTGTCGAAGACCTCGGCGCTGTCGGCCAGTTCGATCATCGCAGCGACGTTGTCCCAGAGACGCCGGTGGCGTGCTCGGATCTTGTCCTCGGGCACGTCGTGGCCGCCCGCCTCCACCCGAAGCCGGACTCGAACGACCGCGAGCTCCTCGGGAACGGCGATCACCAACAGATGGACGTGATAGCCAGCCTGCCGAGCGCGGCGCACGAGCCCGACCTTGGACTCGTGCGATGCAACCGTCTCGGCGATGAAGGCCTCACCCATTTCGATCAGTTCGTCGCGGATCCTCTCGGCGGCGAGCGCCGCATCATGGCCGTGTCCTGCGGGATCGTCAGGCCATCGCTCGGCAGCGATCACGTCGGCGTTGACGAACGGAACCCCTGGTCGTCGCCCGGCCAGGACGAACTCGACGAAGGTCGACTTGCCTGCGCCGTTCGGACCGACGATCAGGTCCAGGCGACTCACAGAACGGAGGTCGAACCGTCCGGGTGCCGTCGAACCATTCGGCCGTCCTCTTCCAGCACGACCGTCGTCACTCCGCGGGCGGCGAGCCGGTCGGCGAAGGACATCTCATTGGCCGCCGTCGAGATCGTCGCATCGATCAAGGCATTGGCCACCAACCGCTCGTCCTCGTCGAGATCGGCGAGGGCAACCTCGCCGGCCACCGCCCGTTCGATGCGACGCCGTTGGGCGCTGGTCTGCCCGTCGAAGTACATCCCGAAGCGAGCCCAGTGCTCGACCTGCTTCGCGGTCGAGCGGTGCTCCTCGAGTCCCTCGGCCTCGGCAGCATCGAGCAGGTCGACCGGCAGTCTCGTGGTTCTCGTGTCCATGAACGCTCCTTTGTGTCAGATTGCCACACCTCGACTCGAGATGCCACCGGGCAAGCGATTCGAGGGCGCCGGCGACCGACGGCGCACCCGTGTTCGGCGTCGTGCTCGAGGACGCCGAGGAGCCGCACGAACTCGGCGCATGCTCAGTGTCGATCCCGCCACACGGCACCCGAAACTCAGCCACCTCCACCCGGCCGATCAGACGCGGGGCGCTACCTCGGTTCCGCATCTGAGCGACAACTCATGCACCGCCGCCTGCGCCGAGGTCAGGCCTGCAGTTCGTAGACGTGGTGTCGCAGCACCTCGTCGGTGAACCCGAGCCGCCGGTAGAGCACGACCGGGTCGTCGTCGACGTCGGCGTTGATGAGCACCGAGCATCCGCCTCGAGCCTGCACATGGTCGCGCACCCGACAGATCATCGTGGACGCCAGGCCTCGCCGGCGGAACGGCACCCGCGTGGCCACGAGGAAGATGAGTGAGTCGTCGCCGCCATACCAGCCGATGATGCCGGAGGCGTCGCCGTTGATCCGGCCGATGGCGAAGCCGTTCGACCCGTTGAGCTCGGCCCTCCTGAACGCGTTCTCATGCGCGATGTCCGCCGGAGAGGGTGCTTCCTCGGTCGAGCCGAAGGCCTGGAGCTTCACCCGTGAGAACTCGGGCACCCCGGCCGCGTCGATCGGATCGAACTCGAATCCCGTGGGTGAGGACACCTCGGGTAGCGAGCCGCAGTGCAGGAGGTAGGTGGTCGTCTCGCCCCGCACGAACCCGTCGTCCACCAATGCGGCGTCGAGTGACGGGGTGATCGCGGCAGATTCGACCTGGACCCGGACGGCGCGTCGCCCGAACGACGACCTCAGCTCGTCGGCGAATCGCCCGACATCACCGTCGGCCAGGTCGGTGACGGTCGCGGACGCGAAGTCGGCCTCGGTGTTGCCGCGCACGACGCCGAACCAGCGTGGTTCGGCCGTGTATCCCATCTCAGGGGCGGGCTCGAGATACCAACTCCGCACCGCTCGGGCGATGTCGTCGTGGAACGGGTGCGACATCGTCGAATCCTGGCTTCAGGCGGCATCGACCACGACGAAGAGCAGGTCGGCAGCGCAGGCGAGTTCGCCAGCAACGCTCGCCGTACCACTCCCCTTACCGGCTCTCGCCGACATGCGGCCGAGCGTGACCTGGAGCTCCAACGTGTCGCCCGGAACCACCTGGCGGCGGAAACGGGCCTTGTCGATGCCGCCGAACAGCGGCAGCTTGTCGGCGAACCGCTCGTCGGTCAGGGCGGCGATCGCGCCGAGCTGCGCCATCGCCTCGACCATCAGCACCCCGGGCAGCGTCGGGCGACCTGGGAAGTGCCCTGCGAAGAACTCCTCGTCGCCGGAAAGGGTCCACCGACCCGCCGCCGAAACGCCCGGCTCGAGCGCCACCACCTCGTCGACGAACAGGAACGGCGGGCGGTGCGGCAGGATGTCGATCGGTCTCGGAAACTCGTTCATCAGCTCTCCTGGTTGACCATGGCGTCGGCCGCCATCGAGAAGTAGCTGCGCATCTGGAGCTCCACATCACCGCTCACCTCGGCCGCATCGAGCGCTGCGGACATGTGGGTGAACCAGGCATCACGAGCGGCTTGATCGATCACGAACGGTGCGTGCCGCATGCGCAGACGCGGATGGCCACGCTCGTCGGAGTACGTGGTCGGTCCACCCCAGTACTGCACGAGGAAGCGCCACAGGTGCACCTTCGAGTCGGTGAGATCGTCGGGATACATCGGGCGAAGCATCGGATCGGCCGCGACGCCCACGTAGAACCGGTCGACCAGGTCGACGAAGAACTGCTCGCCCCCGACGGCGTCGTAGACGGTTGCCGGGCTCATGGCCTCGAACCGCCTGGGAACCGGAACGGACGTCGGGCGTGGGCGTGGAAGTGGTCGGGGATCTGACGCATCATTGTGTCGATGCGGTGATCGGTGCCGATCTGCTCGGTCGCCACCCGCTCGAGCTGTCCGAGCATGTGGGCCAGGGTCTCCTCGTCGGGACTCGCGCCGTGTTCACGCCACACGACCATCGGAACGAAACACGCTTCGCACTCGGCGATCCAGCAGATGTCGTCCTCGTGGAACCACGGGGTGATGGGCGCGGCCTCACACAACTCGCAGTCGGTCGACACGGTTGGCGACGCTATCTGCTCGGTACGGTGCTCCCGGTGTCCGACGACAAGACCACGGCGTACGTGGCCCTTCCTGACACGAAGGGTGGTCCGGGCGTGCTCGTGCTGCACTCTTGGTGGGGGCTGAACGCCGGGACGCGGTCGATCTGCGACCGGCTCGCTTCGATGGGCTTCGTCGCACTCGCCCCCGATCTGTTCGGCGGTTCGACGCCGTCCGACCAGACCGAGGCCGAGACCCTGCTCGCCGAGATCGACCCGAACCTGCTGGTGCGCGACGTGCGGGCGGCGGCCGAGGTGTTGCTCCGGCTGCCCGCCACCGAGGGCGACCACATCGGGGTGGTCGGCATGAGCATGGGCGGCTCGATGGCCCTCTGGTTGTCGGACCGTGCGCCCGAGCTGGTGCGGGCCACGGTCACGTTCTACGGGCTCCAGGACCTCGCCTTCGATCAGACCACCTCGGCCTATCTGTGCCACTTCGCCGAGAGCGATCCCTTCGTCGACGACGACGCCGCCACCTACCTGGAGGCCGTTCTTCACCTCGGCGACCTCGACACGGAGATCTCGGTGCACCGCTACCCAGGGACCGGACACTGGTTCTTCGAGCCCGGCCAGTCCGGCTTCGACGCGGAGGCCGCCGAACAGGCCTGGGCCCGAACCGCCGAGTTCCTGGCGCGCAATCTCGGGCCTGGTGCATGAACGCCCGGGCCCGGAGCGCGACCTCGTTCCTCCGTGAGCTCTGGGAGGAGTGCGAACAAGACCGGGTCTCGGGCCTCTCTGCCGAGATCGCGTTCTACGGCATCCTCAGCCTGTTCCCCACGTTGCTCGCCGTGACCGGCCTCCTCGGCGTGCTGCAGGGCGTGACCGGCGGCGACGTCGCCGACCGAGCCGAGGACGAGGTGATCGGCTTCCTCGAACGGGTCCTCACCGACGATGCCAATGCCACGATCGACGCAGTCCGGCAGGTGTTCGCCGAGACACGCCCGGGCATCCTCACCTTCGGTGTCCTCGCCGCGATCTGGGCGATGAGCCGTGGGTTCGCGGCGCTGATCCGAGCCCTCGACATCGCCTACGACGTCCGCGAAAGCCGCTCGTGGGTCCGGATCCGGGTGACCGGGCTCGCGCTCGGGCTCGGATCGTTGATCACCGGGGTCATCCTCCTCGGCATGGTGGTGCTCGGACCCCTCCTCGGCACCGGCAACGACGTCGCCGATTCACTCGGCGCCGGTTCGTTCTTCGCCACGGCGTGGGACTGGTTCCGGATCCCGCTGGTCGGCGTGGCACTCCTTGCGTGGGCGACGACCCTGTTCCATTTCGGCCCCGCGAGCCATCGGACCCCGTGGCGATGGGAGCTGCCGGGTGCGGTCACCACCGCCGTGCTCGCCGGGCTGAGTTCGCTCGGCCTCCGGGTCTACCTGAGCACCGCTGCCGGCGGCAACCAGGTGTTCGGCGTGCTCGGCGGAGCGCTCGTGGTGTTGCTCTGGCTGTACCTCATGGGGGCATCGCTGCTCGTCGGCGCCGAGGTCAACTCGATGCTGGCCGACCGGTGGCTCCGGTCGGACGATCTCTCGTCAGGCGGCGTCGAGGGCGGTGCGGATCCGGCCGACCACCTCGCCCGCATCGGCGATGTCGCCTCCGTCGAGGAGCAGTCGCATGATGGCTGATGCGACAATGACGCCATCGGAGGCCGACGCCACATCGACCGCCTGCTCGGGGGTGGAGATGCCGAAGCCCATGATGACGGGCAGGTCGGTGAGCGCCTTCAGGCGGCCGGCCAGCGCGCCGGCAGATCCGGCGACCGACGTCCGCTCGCCGGTCACTCCCAGCAGGTTCACGCCGTAGACGAAGCCCTCCGAGGTGGCGCACAGGCGAGCCAGCCGTTCGTCGGTCGAGTTCGGCGCGGCCAGCATCACGGTCTCGATCCCGGCCGGACGGGCCACGTCGAGCCAGTCGCCGATCTCCTCGAGCGGTGCATCGGGAAGGATCGCGCCGCTGATGTGCGCGGCAGCGGCCTCCGCGGCGAACCGCTCGAGCCCGCTGCGGAACGCGATGTTGTAGTAGCTCATCGCGACCAGGGGGATGTCGACGTCGAGATCGCGGAGGTCCGAGAAGATCGACATCGGCGTCGTCCCGCGGCGGAGCGCCACCTCCGATGCCTCCTGAATGGTGGGACCGTCCATCACCGGGTCGGAGAACGGGATGCCGACCTCGACCGCATCGGCGCCGGCATCGGCGTAGGCCTCGATGATCTCGACCCAGTCCTCGACGATGCCGCCGGTCACGTAGGGAACCAGCAGCTTGCGCCCGGAGTCGCGTCGTTCTCGGAGGTGGGGACCGAGCGAGGGCATCAGACCCGGCCGTCGAGGATGTCGGCGACCTGCTGCACGTCCTTGTCGCCCCGGCCGCTGAGGTTGACGAGCACCGTCTTGCCGGCGAGCCGCTCGCGGTCGCGCGAGATCCACGCGAGGGCATGGGCGGGCTCGAGAGCGGGGATGATTCCCTCGGTCCGGCTCAACAGCACGAAGGCGTCGAGCACCTCGTCGTCGGTGACCTGTTCGTAGGTGGCCCGCCCGATGTCGGCGAGGTGGGCGTGCTCGGGACCGACGCCCGGGTAGTCGAGGCCGGCCGAGATCGACTCGGCTTCGAGGACCTGCCCGTACTCGTCCTGCATGAGGAACGACACCGAGCCGTGCACGACACCAGGGACCGCCCGCTTCACCGCAGCACCACCGGCCGGCTCGACGCCCACCAGCTCGGCAGGGGTGTCGACGAACCCACTGAACAGACCGATCGCGTTCGATCCGCCGCCCACGCAGGCAGTCACGACGTCGGGATGTGTCCCCAGCAGCTTGTCGCACTGGGCCCTCGCCTCGGTGCCGATCACCCGGTGGAACTCGCGGACCATCCACGGGTACGGATGGGCCCCCATCACCGAGCCCAGGCAGTAGTGCGTCGTCTCGACGGTGGCCACCCAGTCGCGCATGGCCTCGTTGATCGCGTCCTTCAGGGTGCGGCTGCCCGACTTCGCAGCCCGGACCTCAGCCCCGAGGAGCCGCATGCGGAAGACGTTCAGCGCCTGACGCTCCATGTCGACCTCGCCCATGTACACGAGGCATTCCATCCCCATCAGCGCTGCGGCGGTGGCCGTTGCGACGCCGTGCTGACCGGCACCGGTCTCGGCGACCAACCGCTGCTTGCCCATCCGCTTGGCGAGGAGCGCCTGGCCGAGCACGTTGTTGATCTTGTGGGATCCGGTGTGGTTCAGGTCTTCGCGTTTGAGGAGAATGCGGGCACCGATCTCTTCGGAGAAGCGGTGGCACTCGGTGAGCGGTGACGGGCGGCCGGCGTAGTCGCGCAGCAGATCGTCCAGTTCGGTGCGGTAGCCCTCATCGGCCCATGCGTCACGGAACGCCGCCTCGAGTTCCTCGCAGGCAGGCACCAGGACCTCGGGCAGGAAGCGGCCGCCGAACCGACCGAAGTAGCCAGTGCCGCCCGGATCGCTCATCGCTGACTCGTGATCGCTGACCGGAGCCGTCATGCGTCGTCGAGCCAGTCGAAGGGCCGTTCGGGACCGCCTTCATACGGCGCGGGGCTCGCCCGCTTGGCTGCGTTGATGAAGTCCTTGAGCTTGGTCGGATCCTTGACGCCCGGCGACTTCTCGACGCCAGTGGCGACGTCGACGCCCCAAGGCCGGACGCGCTCGATGCCGTCGACCACGTTCTCAGGCGTCAGGCCCCCTGCCAGGATGATCCGGCGATTCGAAGGCGCACCCTCGGCGAGTGCCCAGTCGAAGACCTCGCCCGAGCCCGGCGCGGCCGAGTCGATGTGAATCGCATCGGCGCCGTAGTCGTCGGCTCGCCGAAGACCCTCGTCACCCGCAGAGAAGGCCTTGATCACGAACGGGACCTTCGAGCGGACCTCACGGGTCTCCTCGGCTGTCTCGTGACCGTGCAGCTGAGCGGCATTCAGTCCGGCGCCCAACGTCACCTTGATGACACGGTCGGGGGCATCGTTTCGGAAGATGCCCACCGTCAGCACATCGGGAGGAAGGCGCTTGGCGATGTCGGCGGCCTTCCCGGGCGCGATCTGGCGCTCACACGGGGTGAAGTTGAACCCGAGGGCGTCGGCTCCCATGGCCACGGCCAGCAGCGCATCCTCTTCGGAGGTGATCCCGCAGATCTTTACGAACACGGCTGCGCAACCTACCGGAGCGCCTCGCGGACTCCCCGATCATTCCCCGGCGTGAGCGAGGTCGGACACCATCTGACGCGGATCGTCAGCGGTGACGAGGGTCTCGCCCACCAGCACGGCATCGAAGCCGGCGGCGCGCAGCGAACCTGCGTCGGCGACCCCTCGCACCCCCGACTCGGCGACTCCGATGGTGGTCTCGGGAATGGCCCTGCCGACCCGCACCGCCCGCTCGTGGTCGACCTCGAACGTCACCAGATCGCGCTGGTTCACGCCGATCAGGGTCGCGCCGACGTCGAGGGCCCGTTCGAGCTCGGCCTCGTCGTGAATCTCGACCAGCGCATCGAGCCCGACCTGGGTCGCCAAGGCATGGAAGTCCGAGAGCTCGCGGTCGTCGAGCGCGGCGGCGATGAGCAGCACCGCGTCCGCGCCCATGATCCGCGCGTCGCACACGTCGGCCGCAGCGACGGTGAAGTCCTTGCGGAGCACGGGAATCGACACGGCATGTCTGGCGTCGCGCAGATCGTCGGGCGAGCCACCGAAGTGGTCATGGTCCGTGAGCACCGACAGCGCCGCAGCACCCCCTCGCGCGTACTCCTGGGCCAGAGCGGCAGGGTCGAGATCGGCGGCCAGGGCACCCTTCGACGGCGAACGCCGCTTGATCTCCGCAACGACCGCCAATCCCGGTGCCGCCTCGAGAGCTCGTGCGAACCCGCGGGTCGGAGGGCAGCCGGTCGCCCGTTCGACGAGCGTGTCGAGCGATCGCCCATCGACCGCTGCCCGCTCGCGATGAGCGGCGAGGATCGCGTCGAGGTAGGTCAGCAGGGTCTACAGACCGGTGCTGGACACCGGATCGAGGAGCATGATCTCGAGCGCTCCATCCAGCAGGCCGCCGAGGCTCGCGCCGAACGCTGCCATGGCCTCGCTCGAGCTGTGTGCGTCAAGCGCTGCGCTGTCGGTGTAGAGCTCATAGAGCCAGACGGCGTTCTCGTCGCCGAGATCGGTGTGCAGGGCGTAGACCTCGGTCCCCGCCTCGGCCTGGGCGGCTTCCATCATCGGGCCCATGGCGGCGACGAGGTCGTCGCGCTTTCCCTCGGCGGCGGTCAGCTTGGCAACGACGGCGATCTTCGACATGGCGAAATCCTATCCAGCGCACGGGATGCCGACGAAGGTCCGCTCGTCGAATTCGCGTGCTCGATCGCCGGACCGAGCGCGAGTCACCTGCGATCGGGGTCGTCGCGCATCGACTCGAACATCGAGACGACCGGAACGAGGACGAAGCTCACCCCCGCCGCCACGAGCGCCACGAGCCCGAATGCGAGCACCGGCGCGAGATCGACCACCAGACCGACCGCGAACGATGCCACGGCGACCGCGAACAGGATCGCCGGCGCCAGGGTCATGGCACTGCGAGCCGGCGTCACCGCGACGACGTCCTCGGCAGGCATCGGTTCGGGATCGTCACTGTCGTCGTACGGTCGCCATGGCGGGGGCTCGGGTCGTTCCGTGACCACCGGACCGAGGGTGTCGTCGTAAGCCGCCCGCTTCTGGGTGTCGCCCAGCACGGCCCACGCCGCGTTGACCTCGGCCATGCGTCCCGCGTCGCCGCCGTCGCCGCTGTCGGGATGATGTCGCCGGGCCAGCGACAGATAGGCGGACCGGACGGTGGCAGGGTCGGCCGACCGGTCGACCCCGAGGACCTCGTAGTGCGACATCGACCCATGAGGGTAGGACCAGAGACCAGGTCGGCATGCTTCACGCGCAACCGGCTCAGCTCTGAGCTGACCTCCGCGCCGCCATGCGCCGCGCGGCGGGCACCGCGCTGAGCAGGGCCTTGGCCTTGTTGTGGCACTCCAGATCCTCGTCGGCAGGCACCGAGTCGGCCACGATCCCTGCGCCGGCCTGCACCGAAGCCCGGCCGTCGTCGCCGCACACCAGCGTCCGGATGGCGATGGCGGTGTCGATGTTGCCCGAGAAGTCGAGGTAGCCGACGACGCCGGCATACGCGCCGCGCTTCACCGGCTCGAGGTCGTCGATGATCTGCATCGCTCTCACCTTGGGCGCGCCGGACACGGTGCCCGCAGGCAACGTGGCACGGAGGACGTCGATCGGTGTCCTGCCCTCGGCGAGCTCGCCGCTGACCTGCGACGTGAGGTGCATCACGTGGCTGTAGCGCTCGAGCACCATCATCTCGTCGAGCTGCTCGGTCCCGAACGTCACCACCCGACCCACGTCGTTACGGGCGAGGTCGACCAGCATGATGTGCTCGGCGAGCTCTTTGGGATGCTCGGCCAGCTCTGCCCCGAGCCGGCGGTCCTCCTCGTCGGAACGGCCACGACGTCGGGTGCCGGCGATCGGCCGACTGATCACACGGCCGTCGAGGAGCTGAACCATCGGTTCGGGTGACGACCCGACCAGGGTCACCCCGGGCTGACGGACCAGGTACATGTACGGGCTCGGGTTGACCTGCCGGAGCACGCGATAGAAGTCGAAGGGATCGGCGCCGAGGTCGAAGTCGAAGCGCTGCGACAGCACGACCTGGAAGATGTCGCCCGCGAAGATGTGCTCGCGCGCCTCCTCCACCGCCGCTCGATAGTTGGAGGATCCGCTGGGCGAGGTGACCTCGGGGAGCGGCTCGTCGGGATCGGGCGGGTCGACGAAGGGTTCGTCGAGTGGCGCCGAGCCGTCCACAGCCAGCTCGTCGAGACGAGCGAGCGCGTCGTCGTAGGCCACGTCGATCTGGGCGTCGGTCGCACCAGCAGGTACGACCGTGTTGACGATGAGGGTGACGTGCTGGTTCCAGTGGTCGAACGCAGCCATCTCGCCGATGATCGACATGACCGCATCGGGATGTCCCTGGTCGTCGGTCGGGACATCGGGAAGGTGCTCGACCTCGCGCACCACGTCGTAGCCGAGGTAGCCGACGAGGCCCCCGTGCAGCGGCGGGAGCCCCTCGATGTCGGGCGACGAGAACTGCTCGAGGATCGCCTCGACCGCCGCCAGCATCCCCTGGTCGATCGGGACGTCGAGCTTCAGTTCGCCTTCGACGGCAACCCTGCGGCCCCGCGCGGTCAACGTGGCGAGCGGATGCCGACCCACGAACGACCACCGACTCCAACGCTCGCCGTGCTCGACCGATTCGAGGACGAAGCCCGCATCGCGATCGCCCACCACTCGGGCGAACGCCGCGACGGGGGTGATGAGATCGGCCAGCAGCGTCCGCCAGACCGGAACGACCCGGTGGGTGCGGGCCAGGGCGCGGAACTCGTCTCGTGAAGGCCGGATGGTCATGCCGTCAGCCGCCGAACGAGCGGAAGAAGCACGAGTACTCGCCGGTGTGACACGCACCCTTGCCCTCTTGCTCGA
>Ga0307380_10010107_pt1 | contig 11917 bp, 10 predicted proteins | sample UN3MG_FD_202239 | JGI IMG/M metagenome (GOLD analysis project Ga0307380, IMG submission 202239) | Soil microbial communities from Risofladan, Vaasa, Finland - UN-3 | ecosystem: Environmental > Terrestrial > Soil > Coastal area > Acid sulfate soil | place: Finland: Risofladan, Vaasa | collected... | reverse complement strand
ATGAAGGGCGGTTATTTCAATGAGCAATTCAAATCTTACAGGAAATATCAGAAAAAGGCACAACTTGCGAGTAGCACTGCCTGAACCTCCCGGATATAATAAAGAATATTTGTCGATGTCTTTAATCTTGTAAGTCGAATTTCTTTTAGAGGCTGATTTGATGGAGAAGTTTCTGGTTACCGGCGGAGCCGGATTTATCGGTTCGAATATCTGCAAAAGGCTCGTCTCGCAAAACTGCTTTGTAAGAGTTGTTGACAATCTTCTCACAGGCAAAAAGAGCAATCTTGCCGGAGTAATAGACAAAATAGAATTTATCCAGGCCGATATGGGCGATTCGGAGGTTGCCCAATCAGCTATGAAAGATATCGACGTCGTTTTGCACGAGGGGGCTTTGCCCTCGGTGCCCGTGAGCATTGACAATCCTGCCGCCACACACAAACACTGTGTTGACGCAACATTCACGCTTCTCCTGGCCGCCCGTGATGCCGGCATAAAACGTTTTGTCTATGCGGCGAGTTCCTCGGCTTACGGTGATGCACCAACCTCGCCCAAGGTCGAAACGATGCCTGCGAGCCCTCTTTCGCCCTACGCGGTGGCCAAACTCACCGGCGAATACTATTGCTCGGTCTTCTACAAGATCTTCGGTCTTGAGACCGTTTCACTGCGATATTTTAATGTCTTCGGTCCGCAGCAGGACCCGGCAAGTCAATACGCCGCCGCCATTCCCGCTTTTGTAACAGCCATCTTGAAAGACGAACCGCCGACCATTTACGGCGACGGCGAGCAGAGCCGTGATTTCACGTATATTGACAATGTCGTCGATGCCAACTTACTGGCCGCCCGCGCCAAACGCACTCAAGGCGAAGTCGTAAATATCGCCTGCGGCCAAGCCGTAACCGTCAATGAAATCATCGATATGATAAACAACCTGCTCGGCAAAAACGTAAAGCCCAAATATGTCGCTCCGCGCCCCGGCGACGTAAAACATTCCCTCGCCGACATCACTCTGGCCGAAAAACTAATCGGCTACAAAAGCAAAGTCCCGTTTAAGCAAGGTTTGCAACTGGCAATAGAATGGTATCGGGATAATCTGCCTGCTTTAACGCAAGGCTAAATCTCCATTGATTCTTGGATTAAATTCCAAGCATTCAGGTATTCAGAGTAATCAAAAGCCTTGGGATTGGCTTGAACTACCGGTTTTTTCTCTCTTACTTCGTGCAAAGTACCATCATCGCCAAATCTATGTAGTTTGAATGGGTAGCTTTGGATTTTCTATAATTCCGTTTCGCTTATATCCGCTATTTTCATTAGATGTTTTAACAGGCCTATTTTCAAAGGCTTATTGCCGTGTACAGGCAGAGAAATTCTTTCTTTTTTATTTGCCTTGGTATAGACGTGATGACTGCCGTGAATTCTTTTCAGATCCCAGCCTTTTTGATTGAGCAGTTTAGCAAAGTCCTTTCCGCTGATTTGCTTCAAACCGTGATCTCCATTAGTTGGTCATCTTTTTGGATGTTATAGTCTTTGACATCCACGGACAAACAGGCCTCCACCGCTTCATAAATGTTTTTCAAAAGTTCTTCAAACGAATCGCCCTGAGTAACGCAGCCGGGGATAGCTGGGATTTCCGCCCAATAGCCACCTTCTTGGGCTTTATGTATAATTGTCTTTAATTTCATAGCTATACCTCGTTGTTTTTAGGGTGAGCAGTCAATTCATACACCCATTTTCATTCATATTTTCTGTTTATTGTACCTTTTAACTGACCAAAAAGCAAGAAAATATTGCAGATGGGTATCTATGACAAAAACCATTCGTCAAGCTATTTGTTTAGTTTTTCGCCTTCTAATCGGGCTACTACGGCGGCTCCGCATGCGTCTCCCCATACGTTTACCGCCGTACGGAGCATATCCAATATTCTGTCCACGGCTAAAATCATCCCAATGCCTTCGAGCGGCAGATTGACGGCTTTCAGCACGATTACCATCGTGACGAGCCCGGCGCCGGGAATGGCGGCGGCCCCTATCGATGCGAGCGTTGCCGTGAGCATGATTATTAGCTGCTGGCCGATACTGAGGTCGATTCCGTATGCCTGGGCGATAAACATCGCGGCGACCGCCTCGTACAAAGCCGTTCCGTCCATATTCACCGTAGCTCCCAACGGCAGCACAAAGCTCGTTACCTTATTGGATATACCGGTGTTTTCCTGCAGGCAATCCATCGTAATCGGCAGCGTCGCTGCGCTGCTGGCCGTGCTGAAAGCAGTAGCCACGGCGCTGAAAACATCTCTGATAAATTTCAAGGGCGAATATTTACCGAGAGTTTTCAATAAAATCGGCAGCGTCACGCAGGCGTGGAAGGTCAGGCCCAGAACCACCGTGGCCATATACACTACCAGAGGTTTGATGACGGACAATCCCATAGAGCCGATTGTATGAGCCATCAAGGCAAACACTCCGAAAGGCGCCAAGCGCATAATCCAGTCGGTTATTTTCATCATAACCGTATTGAAGGCTTCGAATAGAGTAACTAACGGCCTGCCTTTTTCCCCGATGCTGCTGATAGCAACGCCCAGAAGCAGAGAGAAAAATATAACCGACAGCACTTTATCCTTTGCCATGGCGTCGACGATATTTGCCGGAATAATGTCCCCGATGATGGAAACTATCGAGGGCACTTCTCCGCCGGACAAATCGACTGCTGTTTCGATCCCAATATCCACACCGACCCCGGGCTTCATCAGGTTGACTAAAATAAGACCAACGCCCACGGCCAGAGTTGTCGTAGCAGTATAATAAATAAACGTCTTCAGGCCAATCCTGCCTAATTTGCGAATGTCACCGAGGCTCACAATGCCGGCTACCATCGAGGAGAGAATCAAAGGTATGATAATCGCTTTGAGCAGTCGAATGAACATGTCCCCCACAATCTTTATGTGGGCGGTTTTTTCCCCCAGCAGAATTCCAGTCACAATCCCCAGGACGATGGCAATAAGAATTTGAGTGTGAACCTTTAGCTTCAAGTACAACACCTCTATTACAGTTGCTTTTTCAATTCCCGGGCGTTTTGGATTAGTTCGTCCCGGCCGATCTGCTGCTTGGGCGAAATCTCGAACGTCCATTCGTATGAATCTACGATTCTGTTCGGATTGACTATCTGGGCGAAAAAGTCAAATAGGAAATGATCGTACCACGGGCCTTTCAGATCTCGATGGGTATTCAATGTCTCGTAACCTTCCTTGCTGATCCTGACGTAATAGTCGCCGTACCAGTTAAAGTTGACTGTAACGGGAGACTCGCCGATTTCCTCGTCGTTTAATGCGACCACCGCCCCTTGCGGCTTGGTGTTGATTGTCAACTCTCGTTCGACACAGCCGGCAAGAGTCGTAAGCGCAATCAAGATCACGATAATCACGGCCGATGAATTTTGTTTTTTCATAACGTCTATCCTTAGTACTATTCAGCAAAACTTGATTGCACCATTATAGGAGAAAATCAAAAACTTAAAAAGCCTAAAGATTTACGCTCTGTTTTTCAATCAGCCGGGACGCACCGGTCCTGGGCCCAGGACCGCAGGCTTTGGACTCTTTCTGCCAGCGTGACTGATATCGGCGGTGAATTCCTTAACACCGAAAGGATCCGCTCAGTCGACAGGCCAGCTTTTTCCGAATATGCTTCGTGAAGTGCGGAGACGACCGCCTGCTCGATTTCAGAGCCGCTGTAACCTGCGGACGCCTTGGCCAATGCTTCCATGTCGAATTTGCCGGCGTCTCGGTTGCGTTTCTGCAGATGAATCGCAAATATTTCTCTTCGTACTTTTTGGTCGGGCAGGTCAACGAAAAATATCTCATCGAATCGGCCTTTTCGCAGCAGTTCGGGCGGCAGAGCCCCGATGTCATTGGCAGTAGCAACGACAAAGACCGGGGCCTGATGTTCCTGCATCCATGTCAGGAGGGACCCGAACATCCTTTGAGAAAGGCCGCCGTCGGCGCTTCGGCTTGCTGCGGAGGCAAAGGCCTTTTCAATTTCATCGATCCAGAGAACCACCGGCGACATCATTTCGGTTTGCCGCAGGGCGTCTCGAAGGTTGCGTTCGGATTCGCCGATGAAGCTGGCGTACAAACTGCCCGGGTCCAATCTCAAGAGCGGCTGATGCCAGGCGGTTGCGATGGCTTTGGCGCAGAGGCTTTTGCCGGCCCCCTGCACGCCGAGCATAAGCACTCCTCTGGGCGATTCAAGGCCGAACTCCCTGGCTTCGGAGCTAAAAGCGCCTTTACGCTGGTTCAGCCATTTTTTCAGCCGCCTCATCCCGCCGATCTCACTCAGGTCCAGAGGTGTTTCGACAAACTCCAGCAAACCTCCACGTTGGATCATCCCTCGCTTGCTTGCAATGACCCTGTTTATATCATTATCATCGAAGCGTCTGTCCTCGATGAGCGTGTCGGTAATAACCCGTTCAGCCTGACGGCGGGTAAGCCCCCGAAGGTTGCGGACAATCGTATCCAGACCCTTTTTTGTGACGCCAATCTCGATGGGTGTTTTGCGATGGAAACGCAGCAGCGTCTTGCGGACAATTTCTATCAACTCCTGTTGGCTTGGAAAAGAAATCTCGAAAAGTTTTGTATAAGACTTCACGACTTCGGGCAGTTTATCATTGCAGTCGAGCATCACGAGCGTGTTGCCGAGCTGCTCGAAACGGTCAATCAGGTCGCGCAGAGCCCGCAGCACCGAGCATGCCTTGAGATGTTCGGCGAGGTCGAGGACGACACAGATAGAGGCTTGCTCTGTTTCAGCAAGGTAACGAACGCCGGCAGTAGGCGTTTCAGTATCAGCGATATAAGGGCTGTCCGCCAGGAAGCCCTCTTTGACACCGCCGGCGACCGACCAAATCCACAGGCTGCACTTCAGGTCAAGTGCTACGTGGCGTATAGTGTCCAGCGCGCAGCGTTCTTCATATGTCACGATGGAAATACAGGAGTCGCCGCCCTCAATGAGCTGTTTAAATCTTTCGGTATCGTCCATTAGACTCTTGCCCTTATTTATTTCGCGCGCTCAAGGAGTTACTTTTTAGGCCCCAGCAGTTCGATAATATTCCCGTCGGGGTCTTTTACGAGAGCCAGATAGTAATTGCCTGTGCCCAGTTGGTAGGATTCTTTGACCGGGACCACGCCGGCTTTTTTAGCTTGCTGAAGCGTTGCTGTCATATCGGAGACGGATATCGTAAGGTAACTGAATCCCAGGCTCGAGTGGATGAACCGGTTATCAACCTTCTTGCCGGGCGCTTCGGGAAATTCCATGATCTTGATTCGGGTCGCGTTTGGCTCGTCACCCAGCACAAGCACCCTTACGCTAAAAGCCTGGTAATCGCTCAGGCCGGCGTCTCCTCCCATCTCCTTCGAGACGTCAAAACCGGACAATTCGGTGAATCCGATCACATTCTTGTAAAACTGTGCCGCTTTTTCCACGTTGCTTACCACGATACCGACGTCGATCGTTGTCCTTGGAAAGTCAGCTTTTGTCCCGCCTGTGCCGGCAGCGCCGGCAAGTAATACGCTTGCCACAAGGCAAAAAACCGGCAGGGCTATCAGATTGTATTTCTTCATTACAGTTCTCCTTAAATTACTTAACATGGATTGGTTGTCCCTCATTATAAAGGAAAAGTGGAAAGACAAAAGCCCAAAAATACATTATAAATCTTTATAATACCGGTCGTTTTTTGATAATAGCCGACTAAATAGCTTGAATTACGCTGCGGTGAGAATATAATCATGCCCTGAGCTTGTCGAACGGGTCAGGCGCCGGATTGGCATCGATATCGATAAACTGCGGGCCAACAGATGAGAAATGGATTTCAACGAATTAACTGCATCCTGCATTTCGTTGGGGGTCTGTTGGAAATATTGGGGCTGGTGCTTTTGCTACCGTTGGCTGTTGTTCTGGCCTACTGGGGACAAATGGGTGACGGCTGGCTTACCGCTACTGCTTTTGTTGTTACGGCCGTGATCTCATTTTCTCTTGGACTGGTGCTGCGCAACAAGTTCGAGTCGGATATGCTCGATACAACCGGGTCCATGCTTATGTGCGCTCTCGGCTGGCTTTTCGTCTCGGCATTGGGAGCTTTGCCCTTCGTTATTGGAATCGGTTCGAATTATCTCGATGCCTATTTTGAAGCGATGAGCGGTTTTACGACTACCGGCATTACCGTTTTTTCCGGGCTGGATAATATGCCGAGGAGTATCCTTTTCTGGAGATCGCTCACGCAGTGGCTGGGCGGCATAGGGATACTTTCCTTTTTCCTGATGGTTATTTTCCAGTCGGGCGGGGCTCATCATATGTTCGGCGCCGAGAGCCATAAGATTTCTTCCGTAAGGCCCGCGCCGGGATTATTCCACACTCTTCGGATACTCTGGGCAATATACGCGATGTTTACGGTATTCGCGGCGGTAATTCTTGCGCTCGAAAAGATGCCGGTTTTCGACGCCGTCTGTCACGCCCTGACCGCATTATCCACCGGCGGCTTTTCGCCGCATGACAGCAGCATCGCATTCTACCGCCTGACAAACCACCCCAACTATCGGCTGATCGAATATACCCTTATCTTTTTGATGATGCTGGGCGGCATCAACTTTCTCATACATTATCGCGTTTTGACGAGAGACTTCAAAGCCCTCTGGGATAATACCGAGATTCGATACTGGTGGCGGCTCATCGCCGGTTTTACCGCTGTCATAGTCATCGATCATCTCTATAAGTCCGGTGCTTTCGGCGCTCTGTTTAGAGGCGGCACGGCGATTAATCCTGGCGAATTCGAGCGCGCATTCCGGCACAGCTTATTCCAGGTAATGTCCATTCTCACAACGACGGGCTTTGGAACAAAGGATATCGGCTCGGATTTCTTCGGTGTGCTGTCCAAACAATTATTCATGGCTATGATGATAATTGGCGGCTGTGTCGGCTCGACGGGAGGCGGCTTTAAGGTCTTGCGGGTCGCCATACTTAACCGGCTGATCTTCCGCGAGCTTCTCAAGCTGAGAATCTCCGGCAGGGCGTCAACTGGGGTGGTGATCGACAAAAAAATCGTGCCCGAAGATGAAGTGGACCGGGTAGCCGCTTTGTTCTTCACGTGGATGGTGCTGCTCCTGGTTGGCGGCGGGATTACCGCTCTTTGTTCGAATCTGGGCCCGTGGGAATCTTTATCGGGGATGTTTTCCGCTATGGGAAATATCGGGCCCTGCTATATATCGGTGCCGGAAATGATAGCAATTCACCCTGTTGTGAAACTGACTTATATTTTCGGCATGCTGGCGGGAAGGCTGGAGATCCTGCCGGTGTTGCTTCTGTTTTCAAGAAAGGCCTGGAGATAGATCAAAATCAAAGTAAAAAGTCAAAAGTGAAAACTCAAAATTGTGGATTTGCCGCTTAGCGGCAATGACTTCTTAGTTTGGAGGTAGCAAAATGTATATTGTAGTTGCCGGCGGCGGAATGGTTGGCGGCGGGCTCGTTCGTAGCCTGTTGGATAATAAGCATGATGTAGTATTAATCGAGCAGCATAAGGAACTCTGCGACAAGCTGTATGCCGAGACCGGGGTCGTTGCGATTACCGGAGGAGCTACGAGCATTCAGGTTTTGATCGAGGCCGGCATCAGGAAGGCCGACGTAGTCGTGGCGGCAACAGGCAGCGACGCGGACAATCTTGCCTGCTCGATATTGGCCAAGAGTTTTGATGTGCCCAGGATTATCGTCAGGATGAGGGACCCGGCGTATAAGAATGCCTATATCGTTGCGGGTGTCAGCTCGATTGTTCGCGTGACCGACCTTATGGTCAGCCAGATGATGATGGACATCGAGAATCCGGAAGTGCGCCGAATTACGACCATAGGCGGCGGCAAGGCGGACATCTTCATAGTCAATGTGCCTGATGGGGCAAAGGTCGCCGGCAAGAGCGTTAAGGACATTGTCGATAGCCGCCACTTCCCGAACGAGTGCACTTTCATCGCGGTCTACGATCAGAAAACCGAGCAATTCTCCATCCCGCGAGGCAAGCAAATAATCAATGAGGGCAACGAATTGTTCCTGATCTCCGCCGCCGAGAACATCAAAAAAGCCGTGGACTTCCTAACCGCAAAGAACAAACATTAACTTTGCCTTACAATCGAGGCGTGTCATTCCTGCGGAAGCAGGAATCCAGGTCTTTGGGGGTAATGGCTTCCGCGTCAAGCCTTCACTGAGCGAAGCCGAATTGATGCAAAACTATAGAGCAAATATGAAAATCAAAACCGCATATTTGGCTGTTATTTTATCTCTTGACAGATCAAAGTCTCTTTGTATCTTGTAAGGGCATGGCAGCGGCATTGAGTTCCTCTAAATGACGAGAAGTTCAGGATGTTATGCGGAAACCATATATACGTAGTTCGGCCATTATGAAAGCACGCTGGATATTCGTGTTGTTGACGTTGGTTGTCCTCGCGACACCTGCGTTCTGTCACACCTATGTGCATGTCGGCGTGAATAGCAATTTCCTGATCGACGATGGGAAGGTTTACTTCGCTCAATCTGATGGGACGTTGACAGCTCTGAATCTGGACACGGGCGAGGTGGTAGCGAGAAAGAGCAATATCGAATATGGTGGTACGCTTCAACTTGTTGACAAAGGCATTCTAGTGCGTACTTATGGGGAACTGACCGTCCTGGCCCAGTCCACGCTTGAGGTGATCTGGCAGGCCAAGGATGAGTATGATTCGACAATCGAGGGCGACAGACTGGTTTCATATGACGGGAACGGGCTTGTGGAGTGCAGATATCTGGACACAGGAAAGATTCTCTGGTCCTACAATTTGCCGGGGGTGCTGGATATCGTCGTGCAGAAGGCGAAAGTCCTGGTATTCCGTTCGGCAGTGTTTGACGGGCCGAAGGGTGCTCCGGCGGTTGTCTTACTTGATCTGGAATCAGGTCAAGAATTGATGCACAAGACTGCTCCACCAAACGTCCACTATCTTGGGGCTTATTTCGACGGGGAGCGGATATATCTGCCGACAGGATTATACAAAGGCCAATACACTCCGAACGTAACACGCTACAATTCGGGAAGACCATCAGCTCGCTTCGAGAAACTGGTAGTATGGGATCTTGCAGGAACAGAAGTTGAGTCGATTCCTATGCCTGCTGGATTCGAGACGCAGAAGCCGAGCAGAGATGAAGCCTTTACGCTAGGTGACAAGGTCTTTGCTCGTGGCCGAGTCTGGAAGTATCTCGAAGACATTACTCCCCGGAGGGAAGGTCGCGGACGGCCAATCAGTCGGAGACCACCAGCGGATTTCGAGAAGGAAGTCACGGCTACTCGGTTCGACTTGGCGGATGGGACCCTGACAGTCACAACTGCGACGAACTATGGATCGAGATATGATTCTGAAGCCGAAAGAAATACTGAGGTTGAACTGAAGTCTTCGACCGGTAATTGGCGTGCAACTCTGCCCTACCTGAAGAATCCCGGGGAAGTTGTTGTTGTGGCGGCGACCGACAAGAAGATTCTCCTGGGCACGAATTTAGGACATGTCGAGGCAGTCAATCGGCAAGACGGACAGTCTCAATGGATGTACATCTTTCCTACTATGCGGCACACGATGTCATACAGTACATACGGTATGCCACCAATGATGGCGACGGCGGCAACAACGTATAGGCGGGAGAATCAGAACAAGACGCCGGAGAGTGGCCTTATGCTTGAGGGTGCAGATGGACCCTCGCAACCCAAGGTTGTGTTTGATCCGAAACCCGCAAACCCGTATAGCAAACTATCCCTCTACCTGGCAATTGCCTGGACTGGCGTGTTGCTGCCCATTCTGTTGACAGTCCTGGTCATTGGATTGTGCCGGAAGAGGCAACTGGATGTGCGAATCCCTGCTGCCTCAGGGCTTGTATTAGCCATCGGCGCCGTCTGCTGTTTCTTCTTCTATGGACGAGTGTCCATCGCCACAGCCATAGGATTTCGGCTCGGCATGGCTGTACCCCTCGTAGTCGCGGCTCTATACGCCATCCGGTCATTGGGACAGAAGCGTCGGATGTCAGGCGCACTCGTTCTTCTCGCGGCACTGGTGTTGGGAATCCTTATCTTCCCTGCGTTTCTGCGACTCTGAAGAGCAGATGTTGCTCCTCATGAAGGAGAAGCCTGCCGAACAGGATGCTTCCAGCTTACGTCGCTGACCGCGCCGAAGCTGAAGCACTCCGTTATCCAATCTAGGCTCGGCTGAACCGGATTCGACGAGATTGTGTGGTATGTATGAAGTTCGCTTTTGACTACGAGGAAATGCGGGAGAGGCCAGGGAAGGAGTAAAAAGGCAAAAGGAAAAGGGCAGAATACAGAATATAGGAGCCAGAATTCAGGAGAAAAGGGGAGTTGATTAGAGAATTAGGTTCAAATCGAGCATCCACTCAAGAATCAGCGTTCACCCCATGAGATAGGCAAAGCTGTCATCTCACGGGGTAAATCAGCGTTAATTTGCGTTAAACTGCTTTTAATGAAACTGATTATCCACAGGATGCCATACGATAATGCGTGAATTGGACAAGCAAATCGTTGACAGGAGCGGTTTTGAGAGGTATGGTATGATTTAATTCGGACAGCGGTCCTTGACTTTCTTTGTAATTTCTTGATGGTACTTTTGTTATGAAAATTTTATTGAATTGGTTGAGCGATTATATCAAGATCGATAAATCCGCCGAGCAGATTGCGGAAATTCTGAGCGATTTAGGATTTCCTTGTGAGGGTATAGAACGTAAGGGTATAGAACATCTCGGTGCTTATGTTGTGATCGACGTCGAGGTTACGAGCAACCGCGGCGATTGTCTTGGTTATATCGGCGTTGCCCGCGAATTAGCTGCCGCGACGGGTAAAGAACTCATAATGCCGAAAGTCGAGCTGGACGAGTCGGATAAGGACGTTACGGAACTGGCCGACGTGCAGATAGATGAGCCGGACCTGTGCGGCCGGTATACGGCCCGTGTTATCGAGGGTGTTAAGATCGGCCCATCGCCGGACTGGCTCAGGAAGCGGCTTGAGGCCATAGGGATGCGGAGCGTCAGCAACGTTGTCGACGCGACCAACTACGCGATGATGGAGACGGGCCAGCCGCCGCACGCCTTCGATTACGATAAAGTAGCCCAGGGCAAAATTATTGTCAGAAAGGCGAGGGCGGGCGAGCGTATCGTCAGTATCGACGGCACCCAGTGCGATCTCGATCCGGATATGCTTGTCATTACCGACCCCAGCGGGCCAGTGGCCGTAGCTGGTATTATGGGTGGGCTGGATACTGAAGTCGGTGAAAAGACAACGAGAATTCTTCTGGAGGACGCCCACTTCGATCCGGTGAGTGTGCGCACAACCTCTCGCAAGCTCGGCCTGCCTTCGGAGGCGGCGTTTCGATTCGAGCGCGTGGTCGATATCGAGAAAGTGGACTGGGCCTCCAAACGCACTGCGCAGTTAATGATCCAGGTAGGTGGGGGGAAAGTCGCCAAAGGCGTGGTTGATGTTTACCCCGGAAAACCGGAGCAGAAAGAAGTTACGCTGCGGCTGTTGCGTTTGGGCAAGTTGCTCGGCATCGAGATTCCTGCTGAGGAATGTCTTAAAATTCTCTCGGCTTTGGATTTCGAGCCGAAACTTAAGGACGGTTTGATTACCTGCACGGCGCCCTCGTGGCGCAGCGACGTTTACCGCGAGGTTGACCTGATCGAAGAAATCGCACGTGTGCACGGCTTCAGCAAAGTACCGACCGAGCGAAGAATTAGAATCGAAGTAGTGCCGGCCGATCCGCATCAGAAGCTGGCTGAATCGATCAGAACGCACCTTAACGCCTGCGGCTTCTATGAAACGATTAACGTGACATTTGTCGATAATTCTATTGCCGAGCTTTTTTCGGAGGCCG
>Ga0307380_10010106_pt1 | contig 11918 bp, 16 predicted proteins | sample UN3MG_FD_202239 | JGI IMG/M metagenome (GOLD analysis project Ga0307380, IMG submission 202239) | Soil microbial communities from Risofladan, Vaasa, Finland - UN-3 | ecosystem: Environmental > Terrestrial > Soil > Coastal area > Acid sulfate soil | place: Finland: Risofladan, Vaasa | collected... | reverse complement strand
TGGAGCCGACGTTCACGCGAAAGCGCCGCTCGTTGCACAGCAGCGTCAGGTCGTTGCGCGGGTCGGTGACGTAGCCGCCGAGAATGAGGCGGGCTTCGACCAACACCTTGGCCAGTGCCTCGGGGCTATAGCCGTTGACCTCCTTGCCCGACTCCATGCACACGCGCACGCGACGCATGCACTCGCCGGAGAACTCCTCCACGAGCGCGTCGGTGTCGGGCACGTCCAAGCCGTCGGTGTCACGGGCGCGATGCCACCACGAGATGCAGTGGTGGTAGGCGCTGCCGGTGATGGAGGCCAGCGCGACGTCTTCCGTCTTCATCCCGAGGACGTGACGGAAGTAGTACTGGCGCGGACAGGTGAGGTATTGGCGGATCGAAGAGGCGTGGAAACACCCCTCATCCCAAGCGACTGAGTGGTTCATTGGCGCGTTAGTGGCTGCGCGCTCGGAGGATTCGCACGACGCAGGCGCGTACAAAACCCGCCTTCGTCATGCCTTCGGAGGCGGCCTCGCGCACGATAGCGTCGTGCAGCGGGCCCTTCACCCTGATGCGCAAGTCGTACTGCCCCTGCGGGGTCTTGCTCCGCATCAGGGCCTTGCGTTTCGCCTCTTTTTGGTCCTCTCGCGTGGCCATGTATCCCTTTCGTGTGGACAAACTATCCACAGAACATCCGCGTTTCAACGATTTTCCAAATTTTGATCTTTAGATCATGCGGTCACCCGAGTAGGTTCGCGCGCATGGCTACAAAGAAACGTGCGAAGAAGCCCGCTCCCGTCGAAGACGAGGACGGCATCAGCGAGGAAGAGGCCGAGGCGATGGCGGGTGCGCCCGCCGACGGCGAGGACGAGATGCCCCCGATGGACATCGAGAACCTCACGCCGTTCCCGGACAGCGACGACCTCCCGGAAGGCGACCTGGAGTTCCAGGGCCAAGGATTCCTGGGCGGCTTCGACTACCCCGAGGAACTCAACCCCCTCGGCGTGCGCGACGACTCCGTAGCGAAGGCGCGCGACTCGGCGTCGATCATGCGCGAGGCCAACGCGTCGCTGCTGCTGCATCGCGTCGAGCCCGGCGAGTATCGCGGGCATCGCACGCGCGGCTACATCAAGCGCTTCCATGCGCCCTTCAGTGTTGAAGAGGCGCAGGTGTGGGCCGCCGAGAATCGCGGCGGCGGCAAGTACCGCTACTGGATCTACGACGGCGGCGGCACCATCCGTGGCGGCTCGACGTTTGAGATCGCGGGCACGCCGCTGACGCCGCAGGAAATCGCGGATGCCGAAAACACGGCCTCCAAGCCGAACGAAGACAAGCACGACCGCGACCGCGACCGCGAGCGCGAGTTGGAGGCGCAGCTTTCCAACGAACGCATGGACCGCTTCATGCAGATGATGGCGCAACAGCGCCGCGAAGATCAGGCCGAGAGCCGCCGGATGATGGAAAAGATCATCGAATCCAACAACCGGCCGCAGCCCAGCGCCGCGAAGGAGTGGGCGCCGATGCTCGCGGCGCTCTCGCCCATCCTGGCCGAAGTGCTGAAGCGCCCGGAGCCCCCGCCCCCGCCGCCGGATCACTTCAAAGAGATCGCGGTGCTGCAAGAGCGCTTCCAGACCGAGATGATTCGGATGTCGCGCGACCAGATGGATCAGCGCAACAAGCCCGATCGCCACGAGATGATGATGACGAAGATGATGGAAGCGATGATGCAGAAGTCGCTTGGCATCGGGCAGCACGACCCGATGGCCGGAATCAACGTCGCGCTCGACACGGTGCTGCCGGGCCTCGTGAAGAAGCTCACGAACATCGCCGTGGACAAGGCGATCGGCGGCGACAAGGAAGAAGAGAAGGATCTGTCGCCGCGCTTCATCGCGGAGAAGGTGGCCGATCTCGTCAAGGACACGACCGAGAAGTTCGCCAACCGTGGTGGACGACCCCAGCCCCCGCAGGGGCCGCCGCCGGGCTACGGCTATCCGCCGCCGGGCGTGCCGATGATCCCGGCCGGGGCCGCCGCCGGGCAGCCCTCGTCGCCGCTCAACGGGTGGCCGTTTGAGCAGCAGCCGCCCGCCCCGCCACAGGGGGCGCCGCCGAATGTGATCGAGATCGGGCCGGGGCAGACCTTCAGCGGCATCACCAACAACGGCACCAATTCCATCTTCATCGAGGCGCCGACACAGGAGGCTGCGGCCCAGGCGCCTGTGCCGCAGCCGACACGGTCTCCGGCACCCGCCGCCGGGCCCGACCCGCTGGCACAGGGGCCGTCGCCGTCGCACGTCGCGCCGGAGGTCTTCGCCAAGGCCCTGGAGTGCTTGCAGAACGGCCAGAGCGGCGACGACCTCGCCGCGTGGGCCGACGAGAACAACGACGGCCACCGCCTGCTCTCCAAGATGGCGATCGAGTACCTGGAGAACACGCAGCCGTTCTACCTCGTGCCGTTCATCCTGGAGGCCGCGCCGCCCGAGTTGGCGCCGCACCTGAACACCCCCCAGGCCAAGCAGGTGATCAGCGACTTCTGCGATTTCTTCTACAGTTCCGAGGACGGCCCGGAGGATGGGTCCGACGACACCGACACACCCGACACGGCGGCCCCGCCCGCCACACCCACCACGGAGGCGCCCGATGCCTGATGACGACCAGACCATCATCGACCTGAGCGCGGCGGCCAAGCCCGCCGAGAACAGCACCCAGAAAGCCGACGAGGGCCCCTTCTGTCCGTTCTCGTGGATGCTGGGCCACGGGCAGAACCCCATCACCAAGCAGGTGGTGCCGATGCCCTTCGCCAACGCGTGCCTCAAAGAGCGCTGCGCGGTGTACGACAAGGACAACGAGCGGTGCGGCGTCCTGTCGATCGCGGTCGGGCTTCCGGTGCCGGTGACGGCGACGGGGCCGAACGCATGAGCCTCACCAGCGACGCTCACACCAAGGCCGTGAAGGAAAACACGGCCGAAATGGTCAAGCTCAACGAGGCGCTCGCCCAGTTCCGCGAGGACGCCCAGGTGATCATGGCCTCGGTCCAGGGCATGGGCGGGGCCGGGGCGCTCATGCAGGCCATGGCCCCCTTGAAGGGGCTGCTCGGAAACATCTTGCAGCAGCGGGGCAAGCAGAGGTAGAACTCTCTTGACGGAACCGGCGCGCGCGCCTAGGTTCTGAGCAGACAAATCGGTCGGACGGCCCAGCCAGGGGCCACGCTTCTCATGACAGAGGCGTGGCCCTTTTTCTTTTGAACTCCACCTGCACCACAACCGAAGTCGCAGTCCACTGCGAAGGATGCCGCCGCTGGCTGACCGGCGTGGTGAGTCAATTCGCGGAGTTGCGGCTGAAGTGCCCCAAATGCCGCGCACACCACGTCTACGTGGTATCCGATGGCGCGGTGCAATCCACGCGCAAGGTCACGGCCTGATGCCCTGGATCAACAACACCGGCATCGGGGCGGCCCCCGTCGGCGTCAACCGGGTCCACAAGACCACGCTGCCGCGCAACGCGGAAGCCGCCAGCATGCAGACGCTGGAGGTGATCCACCAGTTGGCGCGCGAGGGCCGCGAGGATCCATTCGTGCGCGACGCGACGATTCGCATTCTGCGCGAGGCCGGTGTCCCAGAGAAAAACAAAGCGGTCATGATCCGCACGATCCACCACTGGATCCAAAAGCATCTCTACTACATCAACGACCCGGTGGACGTGGAGACGGTCGCCACGGCGCGGGTGATCTTGCAGCAGGCGCTGGCGGGCAACTCCAACTGGGACTGCGACGACTTCGTCGTCCTGGGCCACGCCATGCTCAACAGCATCGGCATCCCGACCCGCAGCGTCATCATCAAGGGCGAGTCGATCGCCCCGACGCAGTGGTCGCACATCTACCTGGAAGCCCACGACGGCCAGCGGTGGGTGCCGATGGACCTGATCATGAAGAACAAGCCGCTGGGCTGGGAGCCGCCGTTGCACTACGGCAAGAAGGTCATCCCGTTGCGCCCCGGCAAGGTATTCCCCACGGAGCGGCTCGGCCGCGTGCCCACCAACATGACGACGGAGTACCTGTAATGGCCCAGACCATGATGGCGAGTACGGGCGCGAAGACGTGGGCCGCGATCAAGCCGACTCACGACAGCGGGGCGTGGTATCGCTCGGTCAACGTCACGAAGGATTTGCCCATGGCTTCACGCATCCCGACCGGCGGCTTCTACAACGGCTACGGCGCCGTTCTCAGCCACTCCTACGCCCAGCAGTTCGTGACCCGGCCCACCGAGTCCTCCATCCCCGGCTACTGGCAGGGCGGCGGATCGGCGGGCGGCACGCAGATGGGCCAGATGACCCGTAGCCACGGGTATCGCGGCTTTGGGGACATTGGCGACGACGTCATCAAGTTGCAGAACCAGTACATCACGCAGATCGAGGCGGGCAACAGCAGCGGCGCGGCGACGACCAAGGTCGCGCTCGACGCGCTCAAGGCGAAGGCCGAGGCCGACAAGGGCACCGACTGGATGGACGTGCTGACCACGGCGCTGGAGGCGGGGACGAAAATCTACGCCTCCGAAGCGGAGCGCGCTGCCGAGACGCGGGCGCGGCGTCGTGCGCGGGCGCGCGGCGAAGACTACGTCACCACGCTGGTGCCGCGCACCGGCACGACGGGTGGCGGCGGGTACGCGCCCTCGGGCGGCAACACGATGCTCTATGTGGGGCTCGCGGCGGCAGCGGCGGCCGTCGTCGGCTACATGGCACTGCGCTAATGTTCGCCTACTACCCCATTCGCGGCGTGTACCACGGCAACGGCCTCGGCGGCTACGGCACCGTGGCGTCCATCCTCGATGTGGCCATGAAGGCCGCGATGCTGGCGCACCAGGAGCGCATGGCCGCCATCGCCCGCAAGCAGGCGGAACACGACGAAGAGCGCGCCTACGCGCGTGAGTTGGAGTTGGAGAAGATGCGCGCCCAACGCGACGCTGAGAACCGGGCGTACAACGCCACGGCGACCGGCGGCGGCGCGGCGTCGGGCGGCGTGCCCGGCGCGGGCGGCGTGCCCGGGGCCGGAATGACCACGGGCACCAAGGTCGGGCTCGGAGTTGGCGCGGTCGCGCTGTTGGGAGCGGGAGCCATGCTCCTGCGCCGCTAATGCCCGTCGTCAACCAGCAGCCGATCCTCTACGACGCCCGGCGCGTCTACGACACGTTCATGACCGCGCCGATGCCGCACCACGCGCCGACGCCCTCGTCGGTCGGCCCGCAGTGGTGCCGCCCCGGCACGATCCACGCCTACCCCAACGGGGACGGCCGCAACCGGGGCACCTACTACGAGAAGCCCGTGGGTGGTCCCGTCGTGACGACGCCACAGGGCCGTCCGGTCGCGCCGAGGCACACGCTCCCCGCGACGCCCCGTGGCCTGCCCACGCCGGGCGGCACGATCGTCGGCCCGCCGGGATCCATCGGCCCCGGCACCACGGTTGAGTCGAACGGTGTCCCCAAGCGCAACTGGTGGCCGTGGCTCGTGGCCGCAGGTGGCGCGGCCATGGCCGTCGCAGGAGGCCGCTAGATGTACCCCAACATCCTTCGCGTGGTGCCGCGTCCGCGTGGCCTCGGTGGTGTCGCTCGGGTCGCGGCCGGACTCGGCGCGTGGGTCGTGGACAAGCCGTGGGGCCTCTCGCCCTCGATCATTCCCGGCCAGCCGCGTCCCTACCAGAACATGGTGCGGACGATGCTGCCGCGCTCGCAGCACCCGCGCCTCCTCAACGTGGACTACCGCGTCGTCGCGGGCGGCTCGTGGCCGCGTCTGCTTCCGGCCAACTCGCCCGTGTTCCGTACTCCTGTCATGGCGCCCGGGGCGCAGGCAGTGAATGAGGCCCTCCCCGGTGATCCGGTCGCGCGCGGTGTCGCGGGCTACGGATGGGTGCCCATGGGGGTGGCCCACCCCCCATACTTTCTTGCTGAGAAGGGGTCGGGGATGAGCGGGTACGGCGCAAACAGCACGACCCTGTCGGCCGCCGACCAGAAGTGGTTGGAGGACAATCCGGGCAAGGTCCAGAAGGCGATCCGCGACACGGCCGTCGCCTACGCCAGCCTGCGCGCACAGGCGAACACGTTCAACGTGCTTTACCAGTCGCTCGCCAAAGCTGACGCCGTCCTCAGTGCAGGCGCGGGGTTCTCGGACGCCGACGCGCGGGCGCGCGCGGTGCAACTGATCTATGGGTCGGAAGCGAAAAAGAACGAAGCCGACACCACGTTGCGGCGCATGGGTGACGCCGCGAGTCGCGTGCAGGGGATGGCCGAGGCTGGGGGACTCACGCTGAGTGGGTCGCTGTCAGTGTTGGCGTCGAGGCCCGGTGAAGCGCCCAGTGGGCTCAAGGCCGGAGACACGCCCAGCGGCGTCAAAGGGTTCGGCGCCGTCGTGACCGCGACCATCGCTATCTCCATCGCGGTCGTCTCGGTCACCGCCCTGCTCGGCACCGCCTACGTGATCTCGTCCTTCAACGAGGCGAACATCGTCGCGGCGAAGGCCCAGATGGAGAACCAGCGCGCGACAGCGGCTTCCACCAAGGCCGGGTCGCAAGTCTTGGCCGACCTCTACAACCAACTGCCCAACGCGAGCCCGGCCGAAGCAGCGCGCATCAACGCCGCGATCCAGCAGATCACGACTTCGATGGCTCTGGTCGCACAGCACAACGCGGACGTGAGTGGCTTGGCGGGCGAAATCGACTGGACGAAGGTCGCCATGATCGGCGGCATCGGCGTGTTCGTGTGGTGGATGCTGGGCAAGCCCTTCTGGAAGGGCGCGCGTCGCAGCCTGGATACGGCGGTTTCCCAGATGGGAATTCCCACGGCATTCGCGCGAGACGAGGACTAGGAGACACCATGTATCCCATCCGAAGTGTCTACCACGGACTTGGCGGCGCAGGCGCGCCGTTGCCGACCGACGTCTGGAACCAGCAGCACTACCCCTTCGGGGCCTACGGCGCCGACCCGATGAACGACATCGTGTGGTACGCCCTCGCGTTCGCGTTCGGGTGGATCGCGCACGACTACTACCAGAAGAAGTAATGGCCAAAGTCACTCCATTCCCGACGCTCGGCGCCCCACGGTCCACCCGTGCGAAGTCGGCGGCCGTCCGTACAGAGGCGGCGAAGAAGGCGACGCGGACCAACCCCGTGAAGCGCGACTCCAAGTCGGGCAAGAAGCTGCCGGATGTGACGAAGAACTTCAAGCGCTTCAGCGTGCGTGGGCCGCAGCGGTTCGTGAAGACGTCGTTCCGCACGATCTCGCTCGCGTGGGCGCGCAGCAGCATGAAGGTGGACGCCGCTTTCGCGCTGGGCAAGGCGCGCAAGTACAAGGGCTTCCCGCGCACCCTGTCGCCCAACACCTTGGTCGTCGTCGGCAAGTTCGCCGCGAACGCCAAGGGCGATCGGCCCAAGGGCGTGAAGGGCGACTACCTCGCGTGGGGCATCCAGACGATCCTGGTGCCCAAGCCCGCGACGAAGCGCAAGGCGGCGCCGAAGAAGAAGCCCGCCAAGAAGAAGGTCGCCAAGCGCGCGACGAAGAAGAAGGCCACCGCCAAGCGTCGCTCCAACCCGGGGCCCCGCCTGATGGTGATGAATCCGTTGCCGAAGCACATCGACACCTTCCGCAAGAAGCTGACCCCGGCAGAGCGCAAAGAGTTCGACGCCGCGCTGCGCCGTTACATCAAGTTCCATGGGGGTGCGTACCCGGCCAAGATCAGCAAGGTCGGGAAAGCACCGGGCACAGGCAAACGATTCCTCGTTGGAATGGGCCGGGCGATGGATGTCGGGTACGCCGCTGACAAGCGGTTCCCGGGATCCAACAAGACCGGCACGCCCTGGCGCCACGAGTTCAAAACCAAGAACGCGCTCATGGCCACTACTGCAAACGGTAAGCAAATCCTCGTTCTGAACAAGCCGGGCGCGCGCTCGGGGTTCAAAGTCACCGATTGGGTGAGGGGGTAGTCATGGCAGAAGCGTTTCTGCTGAACCCGCCGACACGGCGGAAGAAAAGGAGCAGCGGTATGGCTGCAACTCGTAGGCGTCGCCGGTCCACCCGGCGGCCTGTTCGTCGGCGTCGGGCCGCTACCCGGCGTCGCAACCCCGTGCGTCGGCGTCGGGCCACCACGCGGCGTCGTCGTCGCAACCCGTCGCGTCGGCGCACGACCCGCAAGCGCGCGAGTCGGCGTCGCAACCCCGTGCGTCGGCGTCGGCGTCGTGCGTCCACCAAGCGGCGTCGCAACCCCGTGCGTCGGCGTCGGGCCACCACGCGGCGTCGTCGTCGCAACCCGTCGCGTCGGCGCAAGGCCGTCCGTCGGCGTCCCGCTCGTAAGTCCTCGCGGCGTCGTCGTCGTCGCAGCGGGCGTCGTCGCAGCAACCCCGGCCTGTTCGGGGGCATGTTCGGCGGCGGCGTGATCGGGAAGGCCCTCTGGGTCACGGGCGGCGCGGTGGGCACCCACATCGTCGGCAACGTGCTGGCCAACAACATCCCGGGCGTGCAGGGCACGGCGTGGGGTAAGCCGGTGACGAAGCTCGTCGGTGCGGGTGTGGTGTCGTGGGTCTTCGGCAAGTTCGTCACGTCCAAGGCCAACGCCCAACTCATGTTCTTGGGCGGCGTGGCGTCGGTGCTGCTGGATGTCTACAACGACACCCTCAAGCCGATGCTCCCGCCGATGTTCCAGGGCTACGGGGACTACGTGCAGATGCCGTACAGCGGCTACGGCACCCCCGCCCAGGTCGCGGCCGGTGAGTTCGGGGACTACGTCCAGATGCCCTACTCGGGCTACGGCACCCCGGCTCAGGTCGCGGCGGGTGACTTCGGTCACTACAACGCGGGTGAGATGGCGACCTTCGGGCCGACGTTCTAACCCACTCAGTTCAACTTCCACATATCGATCCTGCGGCGCGCTCTCACATGGTGTGGGGGAAGGCGCCAGCCTCTGGCGGGGCTGATGTTCGGTCCTGCCTCCACTGACAACCCGGTGGCCGCCCAGCGGACCATCGGAGGTGCTGTCGGCCACCTGGGGTGGTCGGGCAGTCACGCACACACAGGAGTTCGATATGCCTCAACGGATGGGTTCCCCCTTCCAGTTCGGTCAGGCGGTTCTTGAGCCGATCGTGCAGCCGGTCTACGACCGGGCCACGTACACGGCGGCGACGCCCAACGGCACGCTGCGGTTCTTCGTGGACGTCGCGGCCAAGACGGAGCGGGACATTTTCCCCGGCATCACGTCGGGTGGGCAGTTGTCGGCGCCGCGTCTCGCGGTGGTCTACGGCATTCGTCTCGCGTACAGCGAGGACGTGGCCGTGGCGACGGGTGGCGTCGATCTGACGAACCTGCTCTACAACTCGTTCTACCGCTTCCACGTCGGCGTCAAGGACTACGCCGTCGGCCCCGCCTTCTGGTTCCCGGCGGGTCTGGGCACGTCGGGTTTCGCTGCGACCACCACGGCCGCGACGGATCTCGGTACGTCCACCAACGGTGTCCCGGCGTTCTTCAGCCGTTTCTCGATCGAGAAGCGCAAGATCGCCATTCCGCCGCAGCAGGCGTTCTTCGGTGAACTCGTCACCGCTGGTGCGGCGGCGCTGACCGAGGACCGGGATGTGTGGAACATTTTGGACTCGGAGTTCGGCTACGAAGTCCAGTAGCAAGTACTTTGCTACCAAGGACTTACGTCCAAGTTCGGTTCGACTACAAATCGTAATTCAGGCCGGTTCGGCTCTGCTGGTTCCCACAACCCTCTCCCGTGGGACCAGCAGGGTCGGGCCGACGGCCACTCACCTCAACAGGAGCAACGGAAATGCCTCGGGATAACGCAGAAGCCAAAAAGACGATGGACAAGTGGCAGAAGTCACGCGCCAAGGAGCAGCGGCGTGCGGCAGCGATCGAGTCCAGTCGGCCACGACCCACGGTGCAGGCCGGTCAGGCGGTCGAGGTGGCGGGCAACGCCAAGGTGCAGCACGTCGAGGGCGCGGAAGTGATCGACACGAATCACGAGGGCGCCGTAGGACTGGTGGAAAGCACCTACTACTCCGAGGAGAAGCAAACCAACGTCGCGGTCGTGCGGTGCGAGGACAACCAGATCCGGGGCATCCCGGAACACAAGCTCCGTTCCATGAAGAACCCGGCCAAGCAGTCGGTCAGCAAAAGCAGCGTCAGTATGAGCGGCACCATGTCCCAGGATCGCTGGGACTCCATCTTCGGCAAGAAAGCCAAGGAGTAGCGCTATGTGGGGAGCCCCACCGCAGGGACAACAGCAGGCAGGCTTGAGCATGGGCGCCGTCCAAGCTCTCGCGGCCTCCATCAACGAAAACATTCGCCAACTCTTTGGGGTGCGGCTCGACCGCAACGAGGAGTTCGCGTGGCTGGTGCCGGACGTCACGCCGACGGCGGTGGTGGCGGGCGCCACCGGCCAGCGCATCATCTTCACCGTCGGGCAGGAGTCGGACTTCGTGGCGACCGGGATCGTGGCGCAGGCCGACGATCAGGCCGCGCCGCCGGTCCTGCTCCAGAACGCGTTCCGGTTCCAACTCCGGGACGGGTCCACGAACCGCGAGTTGCAGCGCAACGCGTTGCCGCAGGGCTTCGTGGCGACGTCGGTGCCGGGCTTCCAGGCGGCGGGCTCCGCGCCCTTCTTCCTGCCCAAGCCGCGCATCTTCTCGCGTAACTCCAACGTCATCCTGACGGTGGACAACGTGCAGGGTGCGAACATCAACATCGACTGGGCCTTCTTTGGCTACCGCATCTACGACGTGGATGCGTTGGACCTCACCCGCTCACGAGGCTAATCCATGCCGGGACCGCTGCGACCCATGGGACCGAATCGACCTGTCAATGTGGGAGGGCCGGGTATTCCGGCCCTCCCGGTTGGTCAGCAGATCAAGGGCCGTCCCTACGTCTCGCTGCCCGGCGCGCTCAACGGGCGGCAGGCGCAGAAGATGCGTACTCCGGTAGCGCCGAACATTCCGGCGCCGCCCAATATCGACCCGGACATGCAGTGCCTGATCGAGTACCTGTGCAACTGCGTGGTGGGCAAGCTCACGACGCAGATGCTCTGGACGCCGCAAACCGCTCGGCGTCCGTCGCACATCGACGTTCCTTTCAGCGGACAGAAATTCCATCGTCACCGGGGCACCGGAGCCACCACTGATCCTCCCGTTGCTTTGCCTGCCGTGGGCCCCGGTGGCGCCTTTACCGAAATCATCGACTTCCAGGTGCCCGCGCTTTCCCGTGGCGTGATCACCTTCTGGGGCATCGATGTGGACCCGATCAACGTGCTGCCCAACATCGACGTGCGGATCCTGATCAACAACCAGCCGATCAACATCATGACCACCGAGTACGGCAACGTGGTGGCCGCGTCGGCCGGATTCTGGGAAGGGCCGCCCTTCGGCATCGCCACACCCAACCGCGACATCTGCGAGCATCTCACGCGCAGCGACCGGGTGAGCTTCCAGATGCGCAACACGCTCCCGCCCGGCCCGCCGCCGGACCCGACGGTGGCGGCGGTCATCGGGGGTCACATCTACGACCCGACGACCGACAGCGGCGAGAACTCGATTTACGGCACCTTTGCCGATAACCCGCAGCGGTACGGGGCGACCTAATGCCTGACGACAGCAAGCGTCAAATCCTGGGTGTGAACCCGGCGACCCTGGTGCCGCCGATTGGTGAGCAGGGCGTCATTGGCTTCACGGCCACCGCGCTCGGCAACGCGTTGCTGTGCGCCATCAGTGGCGCGCCGGTCGTCGTCGTGGTCGATCTCGATCTGGCCGACGACGAGGTCGCCATTGGTGGCCCCGACAGCGGCGGCACGCGGCGGCTGTTCCAGGGCCGGGTCGATGGCGCCAACAACATCATCGAGTCGGTGCCGGTGCTGTCGGGCGCGCAGGCCCTGGCGCTGGGCAAAGTGGAAGACACCGCCCACGTCACGGGCGATGTG
>Ga0307380_10010103_pt1 | contig 11921 bp, 11 predicted proteins | sample UN3MG_FD_202239 | JGI IMG/M metagenome (GOLD analysis project Ga0307380, IMG submission 202239) | Soil microbial communities from Risofladan, Vaasa, Finland - UN-3 | ecosystem: Environmental > Terrestrial > Soil > Coastal area > Acid sulfate soil | place: Finland: Risofladan, Vaasa | collected... | reverse complement strand
CCACACGGTCGGCCTGATCGGCACACCGAACGCTGGCGTCCTGACTGTCGATGCGGCCCAGATCGTGGGCTGCGAGTTCGATGTGAGCGGTGCAAGTCCGGCCGACACAGTCGTGCTTGATGGCCAGACCTTCATTGACGGCACCGACTTCCTGACCACAGACAATGACGACTTGCTCCTGACCCTGCAAGCAGCCTTCGGGTCGCGCTACAACATTACACAGCCCGGCGGAACCGGCACTCCTGTTGAAGTGCGCGAGACCCGCGGCGGTCTTACAACCGGCGCAGCAGTCTCAGTCACAGGTGGCGCGACCGTCGAAGATGTTGGCGGCGCAGGCGCAGTAGCCACACTGGTCATCACTGGTCTTGCAGCCGGTATCAAGAGTGGTGACACGTTTGTCTTGTCAGACATTCAAGCTGCCACGACCTTCACCTTCCGGTACACCAATGACCTGAGTCTGGTCAACGGCGCACTAGATGGCGGTGACATCGTGATTCAGATCGGTGGACCACTGCTGAGCAACGAGCAGGTGCGAGACCTGACCGTGGCAGCTATCAACGCAGGCAACCACACTCTCGACATCACGGCGAGCCCCAACGCGTCGAGCACCAGCGATGTTGACGTGGTACACAATGTGGCTGGCGCGGGCACACCGGCCGACCAGATCGTCTCCGTAAGCGCAGCCCCGCTGGCCATCTCAAGCAACCCGGCTGGCTCAGGAGCCAACGGAGGTACGCCTCTCACAGACTGGGATGTGGTCACCAACCCGCTGACCGTCGATCAGCAAGCGACATACATGGCCCAGATTCCTCTCGACCTCAACAATCGGCGCATCATCAACTGCTACCCGGATGTCTGCGACGAACGTTTCACAGACCTCAGTGCGGGCCAGCAGCTTGCTCAGCAGGGCAAGGGCATCTTTGGAGGCGAGCAGGTAGTGCTCACCTTCCAGCCCAACTACGCACTTCCCGTGGCAGCCGCGGCAGCCCGCGCAGGGCTGCTGGCGAGCGCGCCGTTGACTGGCCGACAGATCGTCGGTCCGTACCGGCTGCGCCGAATCGACGAGACGTTCACCAAGGCCCAACTCGATCGCATTCTGTCGACCGGCAACTCGGTGTTCAGCCAGCCGATTCGTCCGGGGGGCACGGTCATCGCGACGCGCATGGTGACCACCAACACTCTCGACCTGAACTTCGTCGAGGAAAACGTTGGGGCGCAGGTCGACAAGTTCACCCGTGCCCTCCAGCTTGCGCTGCGGGGTGTGTTCGGCCCGAACCTGATCGACCCTGACGGCAACTTCTTGGAGATGGTCAACACCAAGATCCAAGGCGTCATCAACGACTTCACGCGTCCCGCGAACCGGGAGGCACGGGCGATCAACATCATCGACGTGCGTGAGGACCCGGATCAGAAGGACAAGATCCAGATCACGATCAAGTACGTGCCGCTGATCGCAGGTAACTTCGGAGACGTCACAATCTACGTCTAAGCTCTGACTCGAACCATCTGAGTCACTAGAAGAGGACTGACATGCCTACAGATTTCACGAAATGGCGCTGGAGCAGCGAGCACGTTCAGACCGAGATCGTCAACGGCGAGTATCTCTCGTCTGAGTCGGCTCTGATTCTGGCCGGTCCTCCCCGCCTTGAGCAGGTCAACCAGAACTCAATCGGCGGCTTTGGAGCTGAGCAGCCCACGATTCAGGACGTGTCCACCACCGAGACCATTCTGTTCCCGGTCGGACTGCTGACTGACTTTGTGGTGGCACAGCAGCGCGCGATCCAGAGCGTCTTTGAGATCGGATCGACGCGCCGCTACCTGATCCCCGAAAAGATCACGAGCAACCTGCGGGTGAGCCGTGTCAAGTTCTTCGGCCCGTCATTGCTGCGTGTGCTCTACGCGTACTACCCGAGTTCTTTGCTCGGAGCGAATGGTGCGCGTGAATCCGGGTACTTGCCGGGAGCTGTCAACACACTGGCCAACAGCCTGCCGAACGTCACCAAGGGACGGCCGGGTTACGGTAACCAGTCAGCTCCAGCGGACGACCTGAACCAGAACCGTGACTGGTGGATCAACCTCCAGTCCGTCGTGTTCCGTCAGCCGCTCGGGCTCTGCATCTATCTCAAGGCAAGCAACGACGAGCCGTATGGTTCGGCTTACCTCGAAGAGTGCCTGATCGGACGGCACACCTTCTCGATGTCGAGCGATCGCGTCATGATGATGGAAGGTGTCGACATCGAGTTCGACCGGATCTCGCCGATCCAGCTTCAGGGCGGATTGCTGAACTCGGTGCCGTTGCCGCCACAGGGACAGGGCCTGTTGGCAGCCTAGTCTTACTCTTCTTCTCTGTAGCCAGCTTGCAGGGAGGAAAGGCTTCTGGACTCAAGTATCTCAGAGAGCGCGTCTTGAATGGCGCGCTCTCTGCGTTGCTGCTCATCATCGCGCTCAGTTTCGTAGGCAGCGGCCAGACGGGCGTCGGCTTGGCGTCGTTCCATGAAGCCGGTGATCTGTGTCTTGTTGAGTATCATGAACAGTTTGCGTAGCGCCCTGTTCTCGATCTGACGAACCCGTTCCATCGAGATGTCAAGCAAACTGGCTAACTCGCTGAAGGTGAACTCTTTGTCGTAGAAGCCGTAGCGGTTCTCGACGATATAGCGCTCTTCTTCACTGAGCGACCCGATAGCTGTCTTGAGGGCCGAGACCACCTTGAGCTGGTGCATCGAGTCAGCAGGGTGCTCCTTGCCGGGCTCAGTGTGATCGAATTGCGGCAGCGAGCTGATCATGGCTATGAAACGTGTTGTTGTCTTGACCTTGTCGAGCGACTTGACTGGTTTGACCGAGCTGACGTCAAACGTGAGGACACGCCTGATGAACTCTTTGATGTAGAGAACAGCCAAGGTCGAGAAGCGGACTTCGTAGCCAAGATCAAACTCATCGACAGAGCGGTACAAACCAAGCACGCCTTCGTTGAGCGCTTGCCGGAACATGTCAGACGAGTCGGTCATGACCGCGTGATGGTTGCGCACCATGTCACCAGCAATCTTGATGACCAGCGGTAGATTGTGCCAGACGAACTGCTGCTTCGCCTCGTTGTCACCACCTCTGATACGCAGAAGGAATTCTTTCTCCTCCTTCGCATTCAGGGTCTTGATGTTCTTGAGCCCAGAAAACAGCCAGCTCAGGTCGTCGCTCTTTGCCATAATTGCTCTCGTCACGCGAAGACCTTGTAGAGATGTTCAAAGAACTTATCGAAGATCATTTCGATGTACCTGCCGGGTATGTTACGGCAGATCAGGTCTTGCTGCCAGCGTACCTTGCTCGGCAACATGTCCACCGTGATCGCGGGCATGAACTGTCCCTTGATCGGCTCGAAGTATTCGTCGACGAACTCGAAGCAGAACAGCCCGATCTTCTGCATCAGATTGCGGCCGTTGACTTCACGGAAGAAGATGCGGAGATCCCACCGAGATCCGTCAGCTACCTCTTTGGTGAGCTGGTAGAGCACATAGAACTGCTTCTTGAACGGCTTGGGCTCCATGACGAAGATCTCGAACTCTTTCTTGATCTTGTCCTGCTTCTTAGCATCAACCCAGACTTCCTTGACCCGGATCTCTTTACGGGCACCGACGACTGCCTGATGCGGCACGCCGATACGGATACCCTTCTCGATCAGGGGAGCGAGACGCTCAGCTTGTGCGTCATCAGTCGGGTCTAGGCCCCGCAGGTCATTAGGATCAACGATCAGTCCTTCAGGTTCAGACATAGCTCAATCGCCTCTTTCAGGTCGGCGCGCTCAGCGATGATGGCGCCAAGTTCTTTGTCGCTCAAACTGTGAAATAGCCCTTCCAGTGCCCATGTGCAGAAACCTCGGCGTCCCATCAAACCGTAGAACATGCCGAGGGCCTTCCACTGTTGCGCCACACGGGGTGGAGCTTTTACTTCTAACGTGCAGACCCGCTCGCCTATCAGACTTAGCTCGAACGGCGCAATGAAATCCAGATCCTGCCTGTTGCGTGTGACGTGGTCGACCAGTGTACGCACCACGATCAAACAGTTGGTGCCGGTTATCGTGGCAAGCCGTGTTACGTGGGCGTAGTCAACCGTTCTCAAGTCGATGTTGAAGCGGACTCGTCCGTCTGCTTCTCGGGACCACTTGCTGCCGCTGGAACGGTGGCGTGTACTGCTGCTCCGCATGACGTGCACTCCCACAGTTGATCGACTTCGCCGTCACCTTTATTCGTCTCGCCAATCATCGCCATCTTGCTGCTACAGCGCGCGCAGACTTCAGGTGTTCCGTACTTGATCATATTACTAGCCCGCCTTTCATGATCGCCGTTGCGATCGCAATTCCGATCGAGTCAGCCTTGTCATGGTTTTTGCCGTAGTCGACTCCGGTCAGCTCTAGGATAACATCCAAGATCCGCTGCTTTGTTTCTTTCTGGCGAACCTTCTGCTTGGTGTGCGAGCCAAAGCTGACATTGGCACCGATCTTAGACTTCCATTCGGAGACCTGAAACGTCTCGAACCGCTTACCACTACGACGCGCCATCAAGAGGGCTACCCCGAAGTAGCTCTGGAGATCTCCGATAGCAATCTTGCCGCGCATCTGTGCCGGGTGCTCGACTCCGATCACGTAGTCCGGGTAGACGTCCATGATGTTTTCCATGAACACCCAGAGTCTGTCGATCCGCCGCGCCAGCCGGGCGTCGTGCTTGAGTTTACCCTTGGGCGGCTCGTCGTATCCGAGATCTGTGCTAAGCGCGTCGATAACAACCGGCACACCATCTTGGATCTTCACGATCCCGGCACTCGTTGTCTTGCCAAGATCGAAGCCGATGAAGGCTGTGTCTTTTGTAAGCCGTAGGGACGGCTTGTGCTGATGCTTTACTACGGGCATGACTACCTTTCCTGTTTGTTCGTCTCGTTGGCCATAGCGCCTCGTGCCATAGCCTCCTTCATGAAGTGTGGTATGCGTTCCAGTTCTCGTGGCGATGGCCTTGGGCGCAGGATTTCGCACGGGAAGGTGCGGAAAAAGCCTGTGAAGATACTGACGGCACGCTCGAGCGTAAGCCGGGCCGGTGACTTGCGGTACTCAATGGGCAGGGCCACCCATGGCAGCGAGATCCATGCCGGGTCCGTCATGTAGAACAGGTCCATGGTGGGTTCGCGCACGGCCGGTTGCTTCGGATCAGGGGCATAGGCGCCATACTGGACCAAAGCGAGCGCTGCGTGGATCTTTACATCAGGCACCATGCCCATGCGCGTCTGTGTGCTGCCTATCTTGACCTCGTCGGCTATCCACGTCAGGCGTCTCTGCACGTCACGGCCAGCATCACGGACAGGTGGCGGATCAAACGCGACGTATTCAGCCCCTTCTATGGCCTCCACCGGCTGCTCGTTGAGGATCGGGGCCGGGAAGTGGGAGAATGCGTCAGGCATGGCAGGAGCGGCCTCAGGGGGCTGCTCAGGAGGTGTGGGGGGCCTTGGCGGCTGTCGGCCTGCCAGAGGCGGCGTAACTGGTGCGGCAGGGTCTACGTTCTCCATAGCTGCCTTGGCCAGCACCGGGTTTAGCGGGAAGCCAGCGGCGTCTACGGGCACCGGCTCGTCATCGTCACCGAGAAGGTACGAATTGGGAGGCAGGTGGTCAGGTGTGACCGCGCTACCCGCCTCAAGGGACGGATCAAAATGACCGGTGCTAAGAGGCAGTTGGTCGTCTTGGTTCTGACTTTGATTCTGGCCTTGCTTCTTGCCACGTCCCCTACGTCCACGTCGACTCATGTGTTTCTCCGGCTCCGAATAAAAAGAAAGGCGGGCCAGTGACTCATACGAATCGAGTCACTGGCCCCACCTATCATGCCGAGGCTGTTGCTCGTGCCTTGGGCTTTGGTTTGATCTTCACCTTCACGGCTGCTTTCTTTTTCGGGGCAGCAGCTACAGTGGCTTTCTTCTTGGCGACCACCGCCTTACCCTTGGGCTTGGTCTTGGGCTTCACCGCCTTGCCATGCGGCTTGACCACGGCTGTCGTGTCAATCACAGGGCTGCTCTTGGTTTCGATCTCAGCCATGTCGATTTCGGCACCTTCTGCCTCGTCGATCTCTGTCTCGGTCAACTCGTCGTCGACCTCGGGTTCTTCTTCGTCGGCCAAGAGATCAGCACGCTCGGCTTCCGTAAAGCCTCCGCTTGCCTTCTTGCCGAGAAGGAAGTTGAGCAGGTCGCGACTCGACCGGCCCGAACCCAGACGTGTCATCATGCCACGGCTGATGTTCATGTCCTTCTTGAGCTGGTTGACGTGACCCAGCACTTCGTCGTCCTTCATGTCGGCGACGTTCTTGGGCAACGGAACCACGGCCCTGTCCTCAGACCAGCCGAAGACTTCCTTCAGCGCTGGCGTGATGTCGATGCGAATCTGCTTCACATCGTCGGCTTTGACGCCCAGCGCCTTAGCTGCCTTGGCACGCGTCGTGTGCATGACGTAGTTTCCGTCATACTCGAACGCCTGAAGGCTTGGCACGTCCTTCAGCTCGCGTTCCTGCTCCGGAGTGGCCTCCGGGTTCTTGATCAGGATCGGCATGACGCTGTAGCGTAGCGCGATCGCATTCAGGGTCTTGCGAAGCTCGACGAAACCTACGCCGTGCTGACCCACGAACTCGGCACACGCCATGGCAATCGCTTCACCAAACGGCAGGTTGCCATTGCTGGTGGTTGTGATCGCCACGTTGTGGGCTTCCAAGATGGTGTCGGCCAAGCTCTTTACGACCGAGAAACTTTTGAACTGGATCGGACGTTCGCCTTCTGGCAGCTCGGCCAGCTCTGCGTCCTTGGCTGCTGCAAGGCGAGCCCCGTACTTCTCTTTCAGGTAGTTGCGGAACTCGTTGGCCCCGAGCTGTGAATCACGCTCGCAGCGAACCAGATCCTCCATCAACTCCTTGTTGGTCGGGTCGACCTTGATGGCGTAGCCATAGACCGCGGCAAGGCGGCTGTGGCTGTACTTCACGAAGGCGTGCTTGAGGTCTTTGCCTGCGACCCCGAGGTACGCCAAGATACGCAACGCGTTGATGTGTGTCTTGACGTTGCTGTATGTCAAGCTCCACTTCTTTTCGAAGTAGTCCGACGCATTCGGGTAGCCGAGATCTTCCCAGTTACCGTTGGCTTCCATGCGTGCCATGGTTGCTGCGTACTCAGCCCGATTGTGGTCCTGTTCTGTCTGGACGACGACGAAGTGCTTCTCAAGCACTTTCATCGGGAAGCTGAGGGCACGCTGGCCGTCAATGGTTGTGGCACCGAGATCTGGGTACTCGGAGAGCGCTACTTGCATCTCGCTCTTTTGTGTCTCGACACGGGCAGCCTTTGACCGCTGTTTGGGCTCGGTTTTGGGCGCCGGGCTGGCTTTCACTTTGGCCAACTGCTTGTCCGTCGCCTTGGCCTCGGCCTTGGCTTTGACAGCCGGTTTGGCCTTGGCTTTGACAGCCGGTTTGGCCTTGGCTTTGGCAGCCGGTTTGGCCTTCGACTTAGGCTTAGCCTTGACCGCTGGTTTGGCCTTGGCCTTGGCCTTGACCTTTACTTTGGCCTTGACCTTCGGTGTTGCTTTCTTTGCCACGACTGTCTCCTGTTCTCTCTAGCGTTTGAAAGTTGAAGCGAAGCATGACTTGCGGCTGTGGCACTGCTTCGCCATGGTCACGTCCCGGTGATTGCAGGCTCTTGGGCACCGATGGTTGAAGTGGGCGTCGTGCTCGAGCGCTACCAGTTCCTCCATGGTGGCCACTCGCGGCCTGACCTCATCGACTATGCTGCGGACAAGCTCTGTCTCTGTCTTGATCCACTGCCAAAGTGGTCCGGCTTTCATGATGTAGGACTTGTCGCAGCGGTAGCTGCTCTTGTTGACATACACCACCATGATTGTCGACACCCCGTTCTGATCCTCGGGGAAGTCGCGACGTAAATCCTCGGCGTAGTTGCTGTTGATACAGAAGGCGTAGGCAGCGCCTTGCATACCGTTGCCGAGGGTTGGCCCGGCGCGTTCAACATACATCTGCGGGTCTTCGCTCTTGATTTCGAGCACACGCAGCTTGCCCCGCCACAGAATGATTCCGTCGCAGTGACCTTTGATTCGGGCCGACTCGCTTACGATCTCAAACTCGGCGTAGTGGAACTGGTACTGTTCGTTCGGGCTGTTGAGTGTCGGTTCGTACTGGCAGGCGTGACAGACTGTGGGTCTGAACATCAGCCTCTCATGGACGACCTTGTTGTCAGCGTCACGAGTGAAACCGTGGGTGTGTCCGCACTTACGGCACTCCCAGTAGCCGTACAGCATGTGTGACAAGCTGAAGTCCCGTATCCGGTCGTGGCAGGCATGTCCCGCCTCAAAGAGGCGCAGAGCTGCCGGGGCCGGACTTGGGCTCGGTAAGCTGATACCCATTTCGAGCGCAACGATTCTGTAGACTTCGCGGCGTCTACACCATTTACCGAACGTGTGCGGATGAAAATACGCGTCAGTGCTGCGGGGCGCGGTAGCCCTCTTTGCCTCGTCTCTGAGTGCCTTGTCCAACTCAGGGTCAGGCATGAATATCGGTCGTGGCAACTTGTAGGCGACTGCTTCTGCCAAAACTAACCCCTCTATAGCGGCTGCTCTTGAAGTGCTTGATTCATGATCCATGGTCTGACCTTGTTCCTCACCGCCTGCTCTGGCGCGACGGAACGCTTGAACTCAAAGATGTGTTCGGAGGCTCCAGAGTTGCAGTAGACATAAAACAGGATGCGATCCCGGTCAGCGAGCATGCTTACACGGGGTCTGTAAACAGCAGGTACTTCGACAAGAAAGGCGAGCCGGGCGCGGTTCATCCATTCAGCGGACGAGAGCTTGTCCCGCCCGAATAGCCGACTCAACCAACTTGACATGCTGCTCTCCATGCTGCTTTCAGGTCGAACAGCAGCTCGTTACGAGCCATCTCTCCGCCTGATCCCCCTTTTTCCGATCGGTGGACCACGTAACCGGGGTCCCACGTCGGCATAATGAACGTCTTCTTGTCAGGAGCCACAATCATCGCTCCGCGTTCGCGGCTGATGCGGCATGTGGTCAGCGGGCGCCCGGTCAAGGTGGCCAAGGCTGTGTTGCCCATGGCTACGATGACGCGCGGCTTGACAATGCCTATCTGCTGGCCGAGCCAGCGCTGACAGGCTTTGATCTCGTTGACGTGCGGATGTTTCCCTGACGCTGGGCTGCACTTTACAGCCGTCGTAATGAAAACACCATCTTCTTGCAGAACGTAGGTTAGCGGGTCCCAGACCAGAACTTTGACGGCTCCGACCAACTCAAGTGTTTCGAACAGCACACGCCCTGCTGCGCCGTAAAAGAGCTGGCTGTGTTCCATGTCCTCCGATTCCGGATGCGAGCCGACGATCATCAGGTTGGATCTGACGTGCTGGTCGCCATAGAACACTGAGTCACAGTTGCTCCGCAGTGCACAAGCCGTGCAGGCTGTCATGCGCCTCGTCAACCGTTTCATCTGATCTGCTTCTTCGGTGAAACCCATCTGTTTGTCCTTCTCGTAATTCACCCACCTCTGGAAGATTTTTCTCGCCGCCCCAGCAGGGTTCGAGCCGAGGCCGGGGTAGAGATCCTCCAGCATTGCGGAACTCCTGCTGGCAGCTTGAAGCGTAGAACGGTTCCCGCGCTATCAAGCCATTCGTCGATCATGAGTTTGAGAGGCAGCTCGACGTACTTCTGCCGTTTGTTGCGGAGCGACACCGGGATCAAGTAGACGTAGCTAACAATCCTGAGGCTTCGCGGTACGTGCGGATCACCGGCTATCAGCATAAAACTGATAGCCGGTTTCTTTTGGCGGGTCTTCGCTTCGGTGTCCGTCTTGGTGATCAAACCAGCACTGAGCTTGAAGTCCGGAGTCAATGATGCTTTGCCTTCTACACACCACTCAGTATTGAAAGCGTCCCCCTTCTTCACCCCGGCGCCGCTGTTTGCACTTCTCTTGCCCCCGATGTCACGGACAATCTGGTCTTCGTGAAGGTTACTTAGATCCCGCATTGCTGGCGGATTCTGGGTTGAAGCCCGCGAGTTCTTTGTTGGCGTCTTGGTTTGTTTTGCCTTTTCCGCCGCTTCCTTTGCTCGGAGTTTTCTTTCCAACAACGTCCCGCGGTACCAGCTCGACTCGTGGGAACGGGTTTTCGTCATCGTCTTCCTCCGGCATGGTGACCTGTACTTCATAGAACGGGTTGTAATCGTAGCGGCCAAGATCAAGGTAAGCCGCTGTCTGCGGCGTTGAGGCGCATAACAGCATCGCATACAGCGCGACCATGTAGACCGCTGGATCATCGGCCAGCATGGCTACTTCAGCTACGGTGCTGACTTCAAGCCCGAGGATCTGGTAGCCACCCTTGACCTTGCCAGCCATGCCCACAGTCTTGAGCTGGTTGATGATGCGTTTCGCGTTGTCGAGGTTGCCCGGTGTGTTGTCACCGTATTGGTTGGCGTAGAGCCGCCAGTACGCCTCAGCTCCCTCGCCGCCACCCATGGACGCCTTCTTGAGCTTGACGTGGAAGTCAATGTAATGTGTCACTGGCCCTGCTGACCTCTTGTCGTCCTTGATGCCCTCGTCCTTCTTGGGTGAGTAGAAGTCGAAGTGACAGGTGCGCATGTGCTTCAGCATCCAGCCGCCCGGCATTTCGCGCGGGTCGCCGAAGCTGACGCCGATCTTGGATCTGACCTGAGTCGAACCCACAATTGTGACCTTGCGACCCTTGATGCCTTGCCGCGAGTTCTGGTTGATGATCGTCGAGATCAGCGTAGTGATGGCCTTGGCGGCACTGCCCGGCTGCTGCTCAAGCGAGGTACGGCCGGTCTGGCTCTCAGGGAACAGACCGGTGAAGCTGTCGACGTACAGCTTGTCGATCAGGTGCTGGTGGATCGCGTCACGCAACATATCCGTGAGACGCTCAGCCGTACTGGGCTGTACGATCCACAGGTTGTCGTAGCCCGGATCGCCCTTCTTGGGCAGCCCAATCGTCTGACCCCAGACCATGTCCCATCTGTTTTCGGAGTCAGCGACCACTGCGTTCATGCGGTCCTGCTTGCCGCAGCGACAGGTAACCTTGGTTTCGCCGGTTTCATAGTTCGTGAACTCGATGATGCGTGTGTAACAGTGGCGACAGGTTTGCACCGTTGCTGCCGCGTCAATCATCATGAGCACGGACTTGCCTGTGGAGTCAGAGCCGAACAACGTCAGGGCTTGGCTATATGGCAGCCCGCCACGCAGAATCAGATCTACCTCGAAGATACCAGTAGACAGTCTGACGACACCGGCCTCGATAGCGTCGGCCGCATCAACAACCCAGTCGATGCCGTAGGCGGCGTTCGCGTTGCCAGCGAACTCCTTGAGGGTGTTGCCCATGATCTGCGGCTTCTCGCGCTTCTTCTTTTTCTTCTCGGCAGGGCTGTCCTCTTGCACATCCTCTGCTGCTACGTTGCCGTCAAGATCAGTTGCGACAGGCTTCTTTTTCTTCGTCTTTCTCTTTGCCATCTGCTTCTCCGGTGTCTCGACTCGTATGAGTCACTAGGCTACTTGGCCTTCTTGGCGCGCGACTTGGCTGCTGGCTTCTCGGCCGGTTTCTTGGTCTCCACCGCGTCATCGAGAGTCATGCCGCCGCTGTCAGCGTCCATCTGTTCAAACCTGTCTTGTTCAGGCTGCTCGATGATCGCAACCAGCCCGAGACTCCGTGAGTCACGCTTGATCCGGTCGCCGACCATCTTCAGAGTTTCGTCGCTGTAGGCGTCGATCACTTCTTTGAAGGCGTCACCGTTCTGGTGTGACGCCGGGATCTTGAGGTGGATGTTGATGCCTACCTCAAGAGACGAGTAGCTGGTGGTGCGTGCCCCGTCGCTCTGCTCGAACTGGAGCGAGGCACGGAGT
>Ga0307380_10010102_pt1 | contig 11922 bp, 10 predicted proteins | sample UN3MG_FD_202239 | JGI IMG/M metagenome (GOLD analysis project Ga0307380, IMG submission 202239) | Soil microbial communities from Risofladan, Vaasa, Finland - UN-3 | ecosystem: Environmental > Terrestrial > Soil > Coastal area > Acid sulfate soil | place: Finland: Risofladan, Vaasa | collected... | reverse complement strand
GGCCGATGTTGGGGCCGGAGCAGCCGCCGCCTCCGGGGCAGCCCCAATGGCGGACGCATCCTCGCCTTCCTCCAGCAGAACTGCAATCTCAGCGTTGACCTTCACACCCTCGGTGCCCTCGGCGACGGAGATTTTGCCGACGATGCCTTCATCGACCGCCTCGACCTCCATGGTCGCCTTGTCGGTTTCGATTTCGGCGATGATGTCGCCGGAGCTTACCTTATCGCCTTCCTTGATGTTCCACTTCGCCAGCTTGCCCTCTTCCATGGTGGGCGACAGCGCGGGCATCAATATCTGGATTGTCATGTCAAATTTCCCCGCGTCTCAGGCTTCTGCCAGGATGTTGGTGTATAGCTCGGAGGCATCCGGCTCCGGGCTCTCCTGTGCGAACTTCGCGGCGTCGTTGACGATGGCGCGGATCTCCTTGTCGATCTCCTTGACCGCGTCCTCCTTCGCGTAGCCGCCGTCCAGCAGGACCTTGCGCAGCCCATCAATCGGGTCACGCTCCTCGCGCATCTTCGAAACCTCGTCCCGGGTCCGGTATTTCGCCGGGTCCGACATCGAGTGGCCACGGTATCGATAGGTCTTCAGCTCCAGGATATACGGCCCCTTGCCGCCACGGCAGTGCGCCATCGCGCGCTCACCGGCCTCGCTGACCTTTAGCACATCCATGCCGTCGACCTCCTCGCCAGCGATGCCGAAAGCCGCCCCCCGGGTGTAGAGCGCCGGGGTCGAGGTCGAGCGTTTCTGCGACGTGCCCATGGCGTACTGGTTGTTCTCGATGCAGAAGATCACCGGCAAATCCCACAGCGCCGCCATGTTGAAGGTCTCGTAGACCTGGCCCTGGTTCGAGGCGCCATCGCCGAAATAGGCCAAGCTTACATTGTTGTTGCCACGGTATTTGTTGGCAAACCCCAGCCCGGCGCCGATCGGCACCTGGGCGCCGACGATGCCATGCCCGCCGTAGAATTTTTTCTCGGCGGAGAACATGTGCATCGATCCGCCCTTGCCGCGCGAATAGCCGCCTGATCGCCCGGTCAACTCGGCCATCACGCCCTTCGGGTCCATGCCGCAGGCCAACATGTGGCCATGATCGCGATACGAGGTCACCACCTGATCGCCGTCGATGCAGTTCGATTGCAGCCCGACCACCACCGCCTCCTGGCCGATATACAAATGGCAAAACCCGCCGATCAGACCCATGCCGTATAACTGCCCGGCTTTCTCCTCGAAACGCCGGATCAACAGCATGTCACGGTAATATCCGAGAAGCTCATCCGACGACGGCGTGTTCGCGCCGGATTTCGGTTTGGGTTTCGATTTGGGGCTGGCCATCAATCTTCCTCCGCCAAAGGGGAACAACACGTGTCTCCGCCTTGCATAGCGGTGATTTCAAACATCAATAGCGGCTTTGTCAAAGCGAAGCACGCACGATTGCGCTTACGACGTTGCAAATATTGCGTTCGGGGGTTTGGTAAATTGCCGTGAACGCGGTAAATTTTCGCTGTTGTTAGCGGATCACCAGTTCTTCGCGGCGGGTATAGCCCAACATGGCGCGGGCTCGCTCGTCGAGCAGGTCAAGGTCGAGATTGTCATCGCCAAGCCGTCGGACGAGGTTATTCAGCGAGCGCCGCTCGTCGCTGGTCTCAGCGAGTTCAGCCGTAAGCTGACGCTCCAACGCCTGGGATTCGTGCAATGCGGCCAGCCCTAGCTCGCCTTGCAAGCCACTATGGCCAAACACTGCGAGCAGCGCGATCAGCAGAATGTAAATTGCCGGGGAAACGATTTGCCCCCAGTCCCATCTGCTCATTGAAACCCCAGCAGCAATTTGATGACCACCCCTGCTCATGCCCGAAACGATTGTGGATCAGTCGTTCGATATTGGAAAGCTCATGCGAATCATTAAACAAAGACGGCGGGAAAGTGAATCATTTTATTGCACGCCGGCAGTGATCCACCGGCGAGGTCATCGACTAGCGGCGCAGAATCGAGCGTCCAGCATAGATCGCGCTCTGGCCCAGCTCCTCCTCGATTCGGATCAGCTGATTGTATTTCGCCAACCGGTCCGAGCGCGACAGTGATCCAGTCTTGATCTGTCCGCAGTTCGTGGCGACCGCCAGATCGGCGATGGTGGCGTCCTCGGTTTCGCCGGAGCGGTGCGACATCACCGCTGTCATCCCGGCGCGATGCGCAATATCGACTGTCTCCATCGTCTCCGACAGCGATCCGATCTGGTTCACCTTGATCAGGATCGAGTTGGCGGCGCCCTTGTCGATGCCCATTCGCAGCCGCTTCGGATTTGTCACGAACAGATCGTCGCCAACCAACTGGCAACGGTTGCCGATCGCTTGCGTCAGGGCGACCCAGCCCTCCCAGTCGTCCTCGGCCATGCCGTCCTCGATCGAGATGATCGGGTAGTCGCCGACCAGCGCCGCCCAATAGGCCGCCATCTCCTGCGGTCCCAGAATTTTCCCTTCGCCCGACAGATTGTATTTGCCGTCAGCAAAGAACTCGGTCGCGGCCGGGTCAAGCGCCAAACAGACTTCTTCACCTGGTTTGTAGCCGGCTTTCTCGATCGAACGCATGATGAAATCTAGCGCGTCCCGGGCCGAGGCGATGTTTGGGGCAAAGCCGCCTTCGTCGCCAACATTGGTGTTGTGCCCGGCGGCCTTCAGCTCACCCTTCAGCGTCTGGAATGTCTCCGATCCGATCCGCACCGCGTCGGCCAGCGATTGGGCCGCCACCGGCATGATCATAAACTCCTGGATATCGATCGGATTGTCGGCATGGGCGCCGCCGTTGATGATGTTCATCATCGGCACTGGCAACGTGCGCGCCGCCGTGCCTCCGACATAGCGATAAAGCGGCAAGCCGACCGAATCGGCCGCCGCCTTGGCCACGGCAAGGCTAACACCGAGGATCGCGTTGGCGCCCAGCCGGGATTTGTTGGCGGTGCCGTCAAGCTCGATCATGGTTTGGTCGATGGCCTGTTGGTTAGTGGCATCCATGCCCGCCAACGCCTCGAATATCTCGCCATTCGCCGCCTCGACCGCCCGGCGCACGCCCTTGCCGCCATAGCGCGCCTCGCCGTCGCGCAACTCCGCCGCCTCGTGGGCGCCGGTCGACGCGCCCGAGGGAACCCCGGCACGGCCCTGGGCGCCATCCTCCAGCAACACATCGACCTCGACCGTGGGGTTGCCGCGACTGTCGAGGATTTCGCGGGCATTGATGTCGATGATCGCGCTCATGGAGGGCGTCCCTTTCTTATGATTCCGGGGCTCGTGTTTCCGGATGCCAGCGGGATACATCAGCAGCCATGCCCGGTAAAGCGGCATGGGCGCCGCAGGGATCACCCGCGACGCTCAATTTGATGACATCATTCCTGAACGGCGTAGGCGATCTAGTTATCGAAACCGGTTTGCTCGACCAGTTTCAGCGCCTCGCCGCGCAGCTCGCCGATCTGGGTCAGTGGGATGTCGTCCGGCTGGAAACTGCCCCACCCCGCGACCAAAGCCGAGGGCGCAACCCCAGCCCGTACGGGGTATTCATAGTTCAGTTCGGCATATAGCCCCTGCGCCTGCTCGGACAGCATGAACGCCACCAGTTGCATCGCGGCATCATGGTTTGGCGACGAGCTGGTGACCGCCGCGCCGGAGATGTTCACATGGGCGCCGCCGCCCTCGAACACCGGGAACACCACATTGACCGATTCCGCCCAAGGGCGCTGCTCGGGTTCCTCCAGCATCTTACCCATATAATAGGTGTTGCCGATGGCGAGGTCGCACTCGCCAGCCCAGACCGCCTTGACCTGCGCCCGGTCATTGCCTTGCGGCGTGCGGGCGAGGTTTGCCTTCAGCCCCATCAGCCATTCCCGCGCCTGATCGGGTCCGTGATGCGCAATCATCGCCGCGATCAGGCCCAGATTGTAGTAGTGGTGGCCGGGGCGGGTGCAGATGCGGCCTCTCCACTTCGGGTCGGCCAGATCCTCGAACGTCGTCACCTCCCCGGTCGCCACACGTTCCTTGGACGCATAGACGACACGAACGCGGGTGGTCTGGGCGAACCAGTGCCCGCCCGCATCGCGCAGCTCAGGAGGCACCACTTCATCGACCACGGCCGAGCCATGTGGCTGGGTCAGTCCAGCATCAGTGGCGGCTTTCACATTGGCGATGTCGGACGTGATGTAGAGGTCCGCCGGGCTGCGGTCGCCCTCGGCTTTGAGGCGCTCAATCAGTCCCTTTTCCGAATAAAGCACATTGACTGCGATTCCGCTTTTCGCGGTAAACGCGTCGAAGATCGGCTGGATCAGTTCCGGCTGGCGCGAGGTGTAAATATTCACCTCTGCGGACGGGACCGGGGTCACTGCGAGCGACAAGATTGCCGCCATTAGAAGGCGTTTGAACATTTGGAGACTCCGTGGTTGGTTCGGCGCAATCAATACCCGACTAAAACACTTTGTCAATATCCGATCAAAATACTCAGGATAGGTTTTCCGCTATTTGGCGATCAGTTTCTCGGCCGCCTTTATCTGGTCCCATAGCCCATCCATCTCCGCGAGGGTCGCCTGCTCCGGTGTTCGCCCTTCAGCTGTCAATATAGCTTCAATCCCCCGGAACCGGCGCTCGAACTTGGCGTTGGTGCGCCGGACCGCTGATTCGGGATCGACCTTCAAGTGCCGGGCCAGATTTACCATGACGAACAGCAGATCGCCGTATTCATCCGCCATCCGTTCGTCGTCGCCCGCATCGATTTCCGCCACGAGCTCGGCGGCCTCCTCGGCCACCTTGGCCAGAACGTCCTTCGGATCGGTCCAGTCAAACCCCACCGCCGCGGCGCGCTGCGTCAGTTTTAGCGCCCGAGTCATGGCTGACAACGTGGCAGGCACGCCGTCGAGGACACTCGCGCGCTGCTCGCCGCGCTCGGCCCGCTCACGCGCCTTCATCCCCTCCCAGTCCACGTCCTCCGGCCGGGCAAGTGGTCCGCCGGCGGTCGCTCCAAACACATGCGGATGGCGCCGCAGCATCTTGTCCGATATCGCCCGCACGACGTCTCCCAGATCGAACGCGCCCGCCTCCTCGGCCATCTGCGAATGATAGATCACCTGCAACAGCAGATCGCCCAGTTCGTCCTTCAACGCCGCCATGTCACCCTGTTCGATGGCCTCCGCCACCTCGCAGGCTTCCTCGATGGTGTAGGGGGCGATCGAGCGGAAGTCCTGGACGCGGTCCCACGGGCAACCATCCGGAGCCCGCAGCCGCACCATGATCTCGACCAGCCGCTCGATTCCGGCCGCACGGTCAAAGATCAGCGTATCCGATGTGTCACGGGGCAGGGTGGTCATGGTATTTCCTTCCTAGCGACGTTTGGCGGCGCGGATATTCATCATATTGCCAGCCAGGATCAACGCCGCCCCGGCGAACACAGCAATCTCCAATGGCTCATCGTAGAGAACCATTGCGACAATGGCGATGATCGGCAACCGGGCGAAATCCATCGGCGATACTATTGAGGCCGGGGCGCATCGCAGCGCTGACGTGATACTCAGATGCGCCGTCAACCCGCACAGGCCGACGATCACCACCCAAATTACGGATTCCGCTTGGGGCAGTGAGATATCGCCATCGTATCCGGCACAGACCAACCCGAACAGGAGCTGGATCCAGGTCATCCAGAACAGGATTGCCCAGACCGTCTCGGTTCGCGACAACTGTTTGGTCGAAAGCAAATTTCCGGCGAAAGCAATCGCCGACAGCGCCGCCGCCAAATGCCCGACCCCGAGCGGGCTGAGCCCAGGGCGCGCAACGATCAGCAGGCCAAGAAATCCAACCAGGATCGCCATCGCCCGCGTCCGGGTCATTGCCTCGCCCAGGACCAATGGCGCCAACAACGCCACCCAAAGCGGCGTGGTGAACTCGAAGGCGAAAAGCTGCGCCAGCGGGATTACCGCGACGCCGTAGAACCATAAATTCTGCCCGGTGAAATGGAAAATGTTGCGGATCACGTGAAGCCGCAGTCGCCGGGTCCGCAGTTGCGGCAACCGTCCCGTCCCAGCACCAATCGCGGTCACAATTACCGCCCCGATCAGCGAGCGGTACATCATCAACTCGAACGTATCGAGATCGCCCGACACCTCACGTCCCGCCACCGCCATCAGCGTGAACGACGCAATTGCCCCGATCATCCACAGCGCTGCCCGGCTCGTGTCGCCCGACTGCTCCGATGCCTCGCCGGGCGCGCTCACCTGATCAAATCCTGGCGCGCATCGATATCCATGCGGGTCGCCGCCAGCACCTCCCAGCCGCCGACCTTGGCCAGATTAAACCACCACGCCATCGCCTCACGGACAATGCTCCAGATCCTGTCGGGCATTCCGGCATACTCAAGACCAGTGGCGGCTGCCAGCTTGGCATTCGTCTGACCAAAGTAGCCCGCCAATCTACGCGCCCGCTCCAGATGGAAGGCGTCGGTCAGCAGTGCGATGTCGGCGAACCCGTGCTGCGCGGCAATGTCAAAACCAAAGCGCAGGTTCTCGAAAGTCGATATCGAGCGGTCCTCCGTGAACAGTAGCTCCGATGGCGCGCCAAGCTCGATCGCGTGATTGCGCATCAGGGCCGCCGCCGTGAAATCCGGGTGTTTCCACCCCGGGCCGCCCGAGAAAATTAGATGTCGTGCCCGCCCGGTCTTCAGCAGGGCAACCGCAGCCGCCACCCGGCGCCGCGACGAGAAGCCCAAAATGCCGTCGCCATCGACCCCACCGCCCAGTACCAGGATCGCATCGACCGGTGCCTCCAGCCCGCGGCCGTCACCATAGAGACGCAGGTTTGCATCCGAGAAGTACAGCACCGCACCCACCGTCAGCGCCAGCACCACTACTCCCAGCCACATCACCCGTTTGAGCAGGCGGGCGATCACTCTCATTCGCCGATCACTCCCACTCGATGGTCCCTGGCGGCTTCGAGGTCACGTCATAGACCACCCGGTTGATGCCCTTGACCTCGTTGATGATCCGGCTGGCGGTCCGACCCAGGAAGTCATGCGGGAACGGATAGTAGTCCGCCGTCATCCCATCCACCGAGGTCACCGCGCGCAGGGCGCAAACGCTGTCATAGGTGCGCGCGTCGCCCATCACCCCGACCGTGCGCACCGGCAGCAGGACGGCGAAGGCCTGCCAGATCACGTCGTACAGGCCCGCCTTGCGGATCTCGTCCAGATAGATCGTGTCGGCCTGGCGCAGAATTTCCAGCTTTTCCCGGGTGATTTCACCGGGGCAGCGGATCGCCAAACCTGGCCCCGGAAACGGGTGGCGTCCGACAAAGCTTTCCGGCAGCCCAAGCTCGCGCCCCAGCGCCCGGACCTCGTCCTTGAACAATTCGCGCAACGGCTCGACCAGCTTCATGTTCATCCGCTCGGGCAGCCCGCCGACATTGTGGTGCGACTTGATCGTCACCGATGGCCCGCCCGAGAACGACACCGATTCGATCACATCCGGGTACAGCGTCCCTTGGGCCAGGAACTCGGCCCCGCCGATCGCCTTCGCGTGCTTCTCGAAGACGTCGATGAACAACCGCCCGATGGTCTTTCGCTTGGCCTCCGGCTCGCTGACCCCGGCCAGTTCACCAAGAAACAGATCGGCCTCGTCGGCATGGATCAGCGGAATGTTGTAGTTGTCGCGGAACAGCCCCACCACCTCAGTGGCTTCGTCTGTGCGCATCATCCCGGTATCGACAAACACACAAGTCAGCTGGTCACCGATCGCCTGGTGGATCAGCACCGCCGCCACCGAACTGTCGACCCCGCCCGACAGCCCGCAAATGACCCGCCCGCTGCCAACCTGGGCGCGGATGGTCTCGATCGCCTGATCCTTATAGGCCGCCATGGTCCAGTCACCGCTCATCCCGGCGATGCCATGGGTGAAGTTGTGCAGAATCCGCCCGCCCGCCGGCGTATGGACCACCTCCGGATGGAACATCACGCCATAGAACCGCCGCGACGGGTCGGCCAACACCGCATAGGGCGCATTCGGCGACGCGCCCTGCACCTCGAATCCCTCGGGCAAGGCGGTCACCCGGTCGCCATGCGACATCCAGACCTCTTCCTGCTCGCCAATACCGGCAATGCCTTCGAACAGCTCCGATTTCCGGTCGAGCGTCACGAAGGCCCGCCCAAACTCGCGGTGATGCCCGCCCTCGGCATGGCCGCCCAATTGGTGCACCATCACCATCTGGCCATAGCAAATGCCCAGCACCGGCACCCCCAGCTCAAACAGCCGCTGGTTGGCGCGCGGGCTGCCCTCATCGGACACACTCGCCGGGCCACCGGACAGAATCACCGCTTTCGGCGCCAGCCGGTCGATCAGCGCGTCGTCGACACTTTGGAACGGATGGATCTCGCAATAGACGCCGCTTTCGCGCAGCCGCCGGGCAATAAGCTGGGTGACCTGGCTGCCGAAGTCGACGATCAGACAGGTCTCGTGAAGGGGGGGAGTTGTCATGCGGGTCTTGGCCTCGATCTGCTCGCCTAGATCGGCCTCTCTATATGGCCTTGGCCCCGCCGTGTCACCAGCATGTCGTAACTGACCGAGGGATGGCCGAAAACAACCGGTTTCGCGGGCCGGATTGGCGGCATCTATTGGTGACAAACGATAGCGCTCGCACTGGCCGCCGCGTTTTTTTCGGCGTGGCGTGGCCCTGCATGGAAGGCGGAGAGAATGAACGAGACCACTGCGGAGCAACCGCCCCAGGAATCCGGACGCCGCGCGCGCGGTGGCGGTGGCGCCGCCCGCCGTGCCGAACACGCAGCACCAAAGGTCGAGGCGTCGCGCTACATCACCCGCAATATTCCGAACTTCGAGATCCTCACCCCGGAGGCGATCGAGATCATCGAATACAACGCCGAGACAGTGCTCGAGGAGATCGGCGTCAGCTTCGTCGATAACCCCGTCGGTCTGCAGCGCTGGCGCGATGCCGGCGCCACGGTCAACAACGAGCGGGTCCGCATTCCGCGCGGCCTGGCCCGCAAGCTGTGCGCCACAGCCCCGGCGCAGTTCACTCAGGTTGCCCGCAACCGCAACCGCGACGTGGTGATCGGTGGTGACAACTGCGTACTGGCGCCGGTCTATGGCCCACCCTTCGTGCGCGACTACGAGGGTGGTCGGCGATATGCGACGATGTCCGATTTCGAGAAGTTCGTGAAACTGACCTACATGTCGAAATGGCTGCACCATTCCGGCGGCACGGTCTGCGAGCCCACCGATGTGCCGGTCAACAAGCGCCATCTCGATATGCTGTATGCCCACATGCGCTATTCCGACAAACCGTTCATGGGATCGGTCACCGAGAAGACCCGGGCCCAGGACAGTATCACCATGTGCGAGATTCTGTTCGGCAAGGAATTCGTCGCCGAGAACACGGTGATGACCTCGCTGATCAACATCAACTCGCCGCTGACCTTCGACAGCATCATGATGGACGCGCTTGAGGTCTATGCCGGCGCCAACCAGGCCACCATCATCTCGCCCTTCATTGTCGGTGGCGCGATGGCTCCGGTCTCGGTCACGGGCACGCTGACCCAGGTGCTGGCCGAGGTGCTGGCCGGCGTTGCCTATTCCCAGTTGATCCGCCCCGGCGCGCCGGTGATCTTCGGCGCCTTTGTCGCCTCGATCGACATGAACTCGGGCGCCCCCACCTTCGGCACGCCGGAGGCCTCGAAAATCCTCTACGGCGCCGGACAGCTGGCGCGGCGGATGAACCTGCCATTCCGCTCCGGCGGCGCTCTCTGCGGCTCGAAGCTGCCGGATGCCCAGGCCGCCTACGAGACCGCGAATACGCTCAACGCCATGCTGCTTGGTGGCGTCAATTTCTGCCTCCACGCCGCTGGCTGGCTCGAGGGCGGGCTGGTCGCCAGCTTCGAGAAGTTCGTCCTCGACGCCGACCAGCTCGGCGTTCTGCACTCGATTGCCGCGGGCGTCGATATCTCCGAGAACGGCCAGGCGATGGACGCGATCCGCGAGGTTGGTCCCGGCAGCCACTACCTCGGTTGCGCCCACACCCAGGCGAACTTCAAGGATGCCTTCTGGCGCACCCAGGTGCTCGACTACAAACCCTTCGAGCAGTGGGCCGAAGAGGGCGAGCGCGACAGCTTCCAGCTTGCCCATGCGCGGGTCGAGCGGATGATGCGTGAGTACGTCGCCCCGCACCTCGATCCGGAAATCGACCAGGCGCTGAAGGACTACATCGCCAAACGCAAGGCATCCGAGCCCGACGCCTTCGTCTGACCAGCCAATTGGACCGATCCGTGATTGAAACCGAGATCGGCTTCAGCAAACAACGCTGAAAGTACCTGCACATGTTTCCCGGGCCGATAGGCCGGGGAACGCTCACGCCGCAATGCCTCGCAATTCCGTTCGGCCTCGCTCAGCTGGGTTAAGATCTTCGCGAGTGATTTAGCTGACAAGCCTGGGATTGCTCCCGGAAGATCGCGCTCGCGGTGGTAAAGCCGGGCGCCGATGCGGGCGGTCTCGATCAGAAGTTTCGGCCGGATCAGCGACAGTGCCGTAGTAGACTTGCGCGGATGATATCCCATTTTCGTTTCCTCCAGTTTTTCTGAACCGGAGTTTCGTCGGACGTGCGGGCCGTTGCACAAAAACACCAACCAGCGCGCCGGACAATTGGTTAATTCATAGTAAATGATGGTTAAAAAAATGTAAAAAATTCGAATACGCCACTGATTAAGACTCCCTTTAGGTGTCGTGCGTAGGAATCATTATAATAAAAATTCATTCAAATGAGGCGAACTCACGTGGCAAAAACTCAAGACACCCTGGATCGGTGCACTGACCTGGCCAACTCGGCGTTTCCCGAAGCGGGCGGCGCATGCACGGCGCGCGATGCGGCCGTATATCTGGCGCATACCGAAAATGGCGAAAGCCTGCGGGCTTTGGCCGAGGCGACCGGCACCCATCCCAGCACCGTGATGCGCCGGGTCCGGCGGGTCGAGGCCCGACGGGATGACCCGCTCGTCGACAGCATGCTGTCGGAGTTGGAAGGACGCGCCGATCAGGCGGACGACAAACCTTCGCCGGCCAATGACAATCGGGTGCCAGATACGGCGCCACAACCGCTGCCGAGGGCCGAACTTGAACGCCAGGCAAGGCGCTTTCTGCGGCGTCTCTCCGAGCCGGGCTCGTTCCTGCTGGTGACACCCGAGACGGCGAAGGGTGGCATTTTCTGCGCCGCCAACGACCATCGCAAGCCGATCGCCATGCTACCCGTTAGCATCGCCGTTGAGTTCCTCCGCGAGGGTTGGATCAAGGTGTTCCAACGCGGCATCGCTTCGATCCGCTACCGGGTCACCGAAGACGGGCGCAGCTTCCTCAAGCGGCTTTTGTTGGAGGATACCCTCAAACGCCAACCCGCCGCCGGCTTCGCCGAGGTCGCAACCCCCTTCCTCGCCCAGCATCAGTTGCCTGGCGAGCGGTCGGTCATCAACCCCGCCACCGGCAGGCCGCAGATGCTGAAGGTCAATCTCGGCGAAGACCCCATCGGCTGGCTCGCCCGGCGCAAAGGCGCGGACGGCCAACCTTTCCTGACCCCCGATGAGGTCGACGCGGGTGAGCGGCTGAGGACAGATTTTGAGGTTGCCCAGATGGGGCCTTCGATCGGACAGGACTGGCGCAGGTTTCTCGTTCCCGGTGATCGCCTGGCCGGCTCCCCGATCTCCCGTGGGCCCAGTGAGGGGCCGATGGCGGCGCGCGACCGGGTCGCCAAGGCGTTGTCGGACCTCGGCCCTGGTCTCGCCGATTCGGCGCTGCGGGTCTGCTGCTTCCTCGAAGGGCTGGAAGCTTGCGAGCGTCGTATGGGTTGGTCGGCGCGCTCCGGCAAGGTGGTTCTGAAGATCGCCCTGCAACGGCTTTCCCAGCACTAC
>Ga0307380_10010101_pt1 | contig 11922 bp, 8 predicted proteins | sample UN3MG_FD_202239 | JGI IMG/M metagenome (GOLD analysis project Ga0307380, IMG submission 202239) | Soil microbial communities from Risofladan, Vaasa, Finland - UN-3 | ecosystem: Environmental > Terrestrial > Soil > Coastal area > Acid sulfate soil | place: Finland: Risofladan, Vaasa | collected... | reverse complement strand
GTTCAGCATCCGGTACCGCGGCCTGCGCCTCAGGTTCCGCATCGAGCCGCGGCGGCTGGCTATCCAGGCCGACGCCGAGGGTCCGCCCGTCCCGCTGATCGTGCTGGGCCGGCGATGCGTGATTCGCCCCGGCAACCGCATCGAGCGCCGCTGGCGGAGCCACAAACCTTAGCGCACCCTTCCGCGGCAAGCACGCGTTTGGTGAAGACAGAGAATGGCCACGGCACTACCTGGTTGCCGGGGGGAGGCGCAGGGCGGGTCCCAGCGCGCCGGAACCCCAAAAGCACTCAAACTGGACGAGGGCCCGCCGTCGTACTCCCAGATGGCGTGGGCGACCCACGCCGTGCCGGCCCTGGCACAGCAAGTGGCGGCGACGCGGTCCGGCTCCCCCCACAGCCACAGCGCCGCGTCAATGTCGTGTATGAGCAGGTCGAGGACCGGGCGTCGGCCACCGCCACCTCGCGGCAGAGATCCCCTAGTTGCTGGTAACCGCGCAGATGCGCCTGCCCGATGGCGCCCAATCCCGCGATGCCCACTCGAAGCATGGCTCGCTCCTCGTCACGACCCGGTTTCGTCACAGCAATGGTTGCAGTATCGCAATGGCTTTGCGGATGTCCTCGATCTGCTGGGGACCGGTAATCTCCCGCTCGATGGTCAGCGTACCGGCATAGCCCAGCTCCTTCAGCCGCGCGATGATGCGCGGGAAGTCCACCTTGCCCTCGCCCACCGGCGTTTCGCGCCCCAGCCGATCGCCGTCGGTCGGGTAGAGCCCGTCCTTGACGTGCATGCCGCGGACCCACGGGCCCAGCACGTCCAGGGCGTCTAGGGGGTTGGCTTTGCCGTAGAGGATCAGGTTGGCGGTGTCCAGGTTCACGCCGAGGTTCGGCAGGCCGACCCGCTGGATCGTCCGCAGGAGCGTCACGGGGGTCTCCTGGCCGGTCTCGAACCAGAAACCCACGCCGAGCTCGGCGCATCGCTGAGCGACCTGTCGCACGGCCTGCACCGTGCCCTCAAAATCCGGGTTGTTGGAGTTCTCGGGGATGAACCCGACGTGCGTCGTGATGGACGGGAACTTCCACCGCGCCGCGAACTCGCCCGCAGAGACCAACTCCGCCACGCGCCGACTTCGATGCTCCGGCGGAACCAGCCCGATCGTCCGCGGTCCGTCGAGGAAGTCCCAGACGTGCGGACCGCTGCAGCCCGCCCACAACGTTGAGACCGTCACACCGTGCTGCCGGCAGGCGCGGGTGAGCACCTCACCGGCGGCGTCGGTCCAGCTCGACGGACCCGAGTTGACCTGGCAGCTTCGCAGGCCCAGGTCCGCGACCTTGCCGATCTCACGCTCCGGATTTTCCATTCCGACGATGATGCCGATTTTCAGCTTCGCCATGCGGCGTCTCCCGCGAAAGGTCCGCCCATTGCACGAAGACGTGCAACGCCGAGCAAAGGTTAGCCCCCGGTGTAACCGACATTTTCCAGATGACTTCCTGCCGACGACCACCGTCAACCGTTTTCACGGTTTTACCTTGTTCTGGCGTTTCGACAAGCCAATTTCTGATGCCCCAAGCCCTTCGGTGGACCTCCGGAGGCCGGCGAGTCTGACTTCCGCAGGCTCGCAAACGGGCGTTTTTCCAGGCACGAACCGCCCGCCGCCTCCGCCCTTAGCCCCATCGGGGCGGCGGCCGGATAGGGTTGCCGACGGGCCTCCGCCGTAGGCTTCTGCCCGCAGGCGGACGACATAGCCGCTATGGCGATGGCGCGGGCTTCGGGCCGCAGGCGGGACCGGCGAGATTTTTCCTCGAACGGATGGCCGCCTCGTCCGTATTCTATAGTGGAGGCGGAACCGCGACGGGTCCGCCTTAGGCGGACCTCAGGCGGATTGACAGGGGCGGCGCCGGTCCCGTAAGATGTCGCCGTTTCGCGGGTGCGGCTGTGAGGAGACGTGGGCATGGCCTTCAAGTTTCGCTGCCCGATGTGCGGGAAACAGTTGGCGGTGAACGAACCGCCGGGCGCGACTGTGGGATGCCCGCACTGCAATAGGTCCGTTGGGGTGCCGCAGGACGCTCAACAGGCGGACGGGGGCGTGGCGCCGGCGAGGCCGCTGTCCCCGGTGGAGGAGCAGGAGGAGGCCGAAGAGCAGGCCGGGATGGACACGATGATGGGTTGGCTGGCCCTGTATCTGCCGAGTTGGGGGACCAGCGTCCTGCTCCATGCGGCCGTCATCCTTCTGGCGGCCCTGTTCACGTGGCGGAGTTACGAGGGGCAGATGCCTTTCGAATACAGGTCGGTGGTGGTGTCGCAGCAGAAACGGAAGGTGACGGAGCGGCAGCGGCTGAAGAGCCCGGAGCCCTCGCGCGGGAAGATGACGCCCCGACCGAGCAGCATCGTCCATCATTTGACGAATCCGTTTCCGGACGTGGCGGACAACCAGATGGAGGTGCTCGAGGTAATCGGTGTGGGCGGCGGCGGGAAGGAACTGGGCGGGTTCGAGGGCCTGGGAAGCGGCGGCCGCGGGTTCTTCGGCGCTGGCGGCGACGTGGAAGAGGCCCGCAGAATCGTCTATGTCGTGGACCGGTCCGGCAGCATGACCGACTCAATTGACTACGTCAAATGGGAACTGAAGCGCAGCATCGGGGAACTGGACGAGGCAAAGGAGTTCCACGTCATCTTCTACTCTTCCGGCCCGCCGCTGGAGATGCCGACGCGCCGGCTCGTCAGCGCCACCGACCACAACAAGGAGATGGCGTTCGAGTTCGTCGACAACGTCATTGCCGAGTTGGGAACGGACCCCTCCAAAGCGCTCCAGCGGGCGTTTGCCTGCCAGCCGGAACTGATTTACCTCTTGACCGACGGCGAGTTCGACAAGGCAATCGTAGGGCAGGTCAAGGACCTGAACAGCGACGGCCGAGTGACGGTCCACACGATCGGTTTTCTGTATCGCATCGGCGAAGCGGTGCTGAAGCAGATCGCCGACGAAAACAACGGAAACTACAAGTTTGTGTCCGAGAGAGACCTTGAAGCCCTGGTTCGGTAAACTCGGAGTCGGCGTTGCTGTGGTGGCGCTGGCCGCCCTAGCGGCGGGGGCGGCGCGCGCCGATTCGGTCCGCACCAAAGCGGGCATCGGCTACAGCGGGACGGTCGTCGGGCTGGACGGGTCGGGCTTGGTCCTTGAGTCCCGCGGGGTGAAGCGGCACATTCCCCTGGCGGATATCACCCAGATCCGGGTCGATAAGTATCCGGACCTGGCGAGGGCGGAGGCGGCCTACGGGAAAGGTTTGGCGGGCGGTCCGGGGTCGCAGCAGGCGTTTGCCGACGCCGAACGCATCTATGGCGGGCTGATGCGGGAGGGCGCCCTGCCGTGGCTGCGCGTCCTGATCCAGTCGCGGATGTTCAAACTTTACGCCGATTCCGGCCGCATCCGCGAGGCCGTGGACGCCTACCTGGAGATGGCCCGCGAGCAGCCGGAACGGGTCGCCGGCCTCAAGTTGCCGGCGCCCAAACGGGGCGATTCTGTCACCAACAAGGCGGTGCTGAAGAAAGTCGAGGCGGCGCTGGCCGAGGCCAGCGAGAAGCCGTATGCAGCGGACCTCGAGCGGCTGCGGCTGGCGCTTCTATTGCTGGAGGGGAAACCGGAGGAGGTGCTGCCGCTCCTTGAGCCGTTTCTGGCGAGCGAGAACCCCAAGGCCCGCCGGTGGGCGACCCTGAAACAACTGGAACTGCTGTTTGAGAGTAACAAGGTCGAGGAGGCGGAGGCGCGGCTAGAGGCGTCGGAGGACGACCTGCGCACCCTGCCGCACGAGTTGGCGTATTACCGGGGGCGCCTGTTTGAGGCCCGCGGGATGCACATGGCGGCGGCGCTTGCCCTTCTGCGCGTGCCGATACTTTATCCGGGCAAGGACCGGGCGCGGACGGCGGAGGCGCTGTGGCTGGCCGGGCGGGCGATGGAGGCCGCCAACCTGCCGACCGACGAGGTCGTGAAAGTTTACGAGGAGGCGCGGCGGGATTATGCCGGAACGCAAGGTGCCCGGCGGGCGGCGCGGGAACTGGAGCGCCTCGGCGCCGGTTAAGGACCAACCAAACGACATTCAGGCATCGGGAACCAGGGATGAAGGAGTTCACGGACATGGGTAGAAAAGCGGCGGTGCTATTCGGCGTGATGTCGTGTGTGGTGCTGGTTGGGAGCGCCAGCGCGCTGGCCCAAGAGGCGCAGGGCATCCCCAAGTCGTTCGCCGAGATGATGTGGGAGGCGACGTGGAACACGTGGATCGGCTTTTTCGACATTCTGGCCATTTTCGGCCTGTCGGTGACGGCGATTGCGCTGATTATCGAGCACGGCATGACGATCCGGCGAGTGGTGCTGCTGCCGGAACTGTCGGTCGCGCAGATTAAAACGATGTTCGACGAGCGTCGGTTCCGCGAGGCGCTGGAGTTTTGCCAGGCGGACCCGTCGTTTGTGTCGGGCGTGGTGCACGCGGGACTGGTCGAGGCGGCCAACGGGTACGATGCGATGGAGAAGGCAATGGCAGACGCCGCCGAGGAGCGAGCCAGCCGCCTCTACCGCAAGATCGAATACCTGAACCTGATCGGCAACATCAGCCCGATGCTGGGCCTGTTCGGGACGGTTTACGGCATGATGGTGGCGTTCGGCAAGATTGCGGCGATGGGCGGCAAGGCGAACCCGGAAGACCTGGCGGGCGGCATTCTGACGGCCCTGTTCTCCACGTTTGCCGGTCTTTTCGTGGCGATTCCGGCGTTGGCGGCGTATGCGATCTTCCGGAACCGGGTCGAACAACTGTCGCTGGAAGCGGCGCTGGTGGCCGAGGAATTGCTGGCCAACTTCAAGCCCGGCGCGGGCGAGTGAGGCGCACCCGCCTGCGGGCAGAAGCCCTTCGGCGGGCGAAGGCCCGGGCGTCGCGCGGACAGTTCGTTCCGGCGTGAGGAGAGTCGAGCGATGGCGAAACCTGTTCGGGCACGAGCCGGCAGCGTCAGTTTCAACATGACGCCGATGATCGACATCATCTTCAACCTCATCATCTTCTTCATGCTGATCAGTCAGTTCGTCCAGTTGGAGATTGAGGACGTGATGCTGCCCACTGCCGAAGCCGCCAAGGTGATGGATTACAGCCAGTTCCGAAACGTCGTGATTAACATCGTCAAGGTCGAGCCGGACGGCTCGAAGGTCAAGATCCTGGGTAGTGAGATCTCCTCGGACATCAGCACGGGAGTGGCCAACAGCGAACTGACCCAATTCCTGAAGACGAGAACGGAGTTGGAGGATCGCGGGAAGGTGAACGTGATCCTTCGGGCCGACGCGGATATTCCATACGAGGACGTCGCCCGCGTGATGCTCTGCGCCGGCGGCGCAGGCATCGAAGGGTGGTGGATTACAACCGAAATCGAGGAGCCGGAGGAGAGGTAAAACCGCTTCCGGGAGAACACACCATGCGAAACATTGCCAGAGAGCGCGAGAAGGTAAAACTTCAGCCGCCGATGACACCCATGATCGACATCATCTTCCTGTTGCTGATCTTCTTTCTTCTGACGCCGACCTTCCAGGCGCACGAAGGCTATCTGACGACCAATCTGCCGAAAACCTCCGGCCCCGTTGCGGGGGAAGAACAGAAGAAAATCGAGCGGATCAAAATCGGCCTGGAGGATACGTACGGGACGGACGAGATCGTGATCGTGCTGAACGACACCCAGGTGCTTGGGAACAACTTCGATACGCTTGAGGCCATGCTGAGAGACTATCAGGATCGCGGGATCGCGCCGGACCATCCGGTCCTGATCGCGCCGGAGATGTCGATCAAGCACAAGTGGGTGGTCAAGGCGTTCGATGCGGCGATTCTGGCCCGTTTCACGAACATCCATTTTGCGGTGCCGCGATAGGACTGCTGTGCCGCTTGTCGGTTTGCGTGGTGGATTCCTGCCCCATCGTGCCGGAAGGCGCCCTTCGCCGCTGCCGAGGAGAGCCGCCGCGTAAAGCAATGGGCAAGGGGCGCGGCAGCGCTGGCCCACTCCTGGAAAGAATACGGAGTCGCCGGGCAAGAAAAGCCGGGATGAAAGCCTCTCGGCAACGTTTATTCACCTGGGCGGCACCGGAGGCGAGGACTCGCAAACGTGGCGCAAATCGGACGGACAGTTTGCCGGGCGCTTTGTCTGTGGGCGGTGCTGGCCGCGGCCGCCCCCGTCGCAGCCCAGGAGGGCGACCCGTTCTATAGGGGCCTCCAGAAGCGGGGCCTGAAGAGCCTCATGGAGGCCTACGAGAAGGAGAAGGGCCCGGAAGCGGATGTGACGGCCAGGAGCCTCGCGGCCCAAGCCGCCCTGGAGGCCGAGGAGGCGGCCCGGGCGCAGACCGTGGCCGAAAGCGACGCCTTGTTCGAGAAGTCGCGCCGGCTCTACGAGGAAGCCATCGCCGAAGCCGAGGAGACCCTGGCGAAGACTCCCGCCGACCAGTGGGAGAGCCGCGCCGAACAGAAACTTCAAATCCTGAACTGGCGCGTCGGTCTCGGCAAGATGATCTTTCAAAACTGGCTCCGAAACGATCTGGACCTGATGGAGGTGACCGACCGGCGCGCGGGCAACCGCCAAAAGGCGACGCGCCTCCTCAAGGTGGCCGAAGAGCAGTACCGCACGGCGCTGCGGGGAATCACCGAGTGGCTCGCGGAAATCGACCGGGATACCGAACATAAAAGTAAGTATCTACTTCAGCGCAAGTTGAAAGACCTGCGCCGGGATGCAAAGTACAACACGGCCTGGATCACCTATTATCATGCGTGGGGGCTGCCTGAAGATTGGGAGCCGGCCAAGGGCGAACGGTCGCGCGAGGACCTCCTGAACAACGCCATCGCAGCGTTCCAGGGCTATACGGATTTGCCGGACCGGGTGGCGGCCAAGTGGTACGCGCACCTGGTGATCGGCCTGGCCCATCGGGAACTGGGCAAGACCGAGGAGGCCCTTAATGCGTTTGCGACCGCCAATGCCTTGTCCAACCACGCCAAGGATCCGAAGACCGCCGAGCCGCTGAAGATTCGCATCGCGTTCGAGGAGGCGCTGACGCACCTTCGCAGGGGGGAGCACAAGAAGTGCCGGGAGGCCGTTGAGAACGCCCGCGAGTTCTTCGGAAAGGCGAAACTGGAGCAAAACCTGCGCGGCCTGGCGCTCCCCCTACTGGAGGCTGAGTCGTATTTCCTGGGAGGCGAGGCCGAGAACAATCAGGCCCTCAAAGATAAAGGCCTCGGCATCTTCGAGACGGTCAGCCATCGCAAAGGTCCTTGGAGTGGCATCGTGGATGTTCTCCTGGCAGATTTGGTCGGCGAGGAGGCCGACCCCGAAGACCTGGATCCGCTTCCGTTGTGGAGCCTCGCGGGCAAGACATACGAAAAGGCCCGGGAAGCCGAGGACCCGAAGCAACTGGAAGAGGCGATGCGGCTTTACCGGATTTACGCCGAGAAGGTCGGCGAGTCGCACGCGAACTATGTGGCCGCGCTATACAGCCAGGCGGCATGCCTGTATCAACTGGGACGCAAGGCGGAGGCGGCTCAACTGTTCCGCAAGGTGGCCGAGACCGATCCGAAATATAAGTATGCGTCCGAGGCGGCCAAGTACTACGTCGAGCGGCGGGGCGAACTGTATGAGTTGGCGAAGACGGACGAGAACCGCGACCTTTACGAGAAGGCTCTGGCCTGGTTCGTCGCGCATTGGCTGGAAGTGGACCCGGTGCAGCGGTACGTCTATGCCGTGACCCTGTATCGGGGCAAGAAGTACCAGGAAGCCGCCGACCAGTTCGCGAAGGTGCCGACGAACTCGAAGGACTACCCGGACGCCCGGTACTGGGTGGCGCTGTGCGACGTGGACCTTTTCCTGGAGAAGGTCGTCCCAAGCGGCGATAGGGCGCTGATTCTTTCCCACGCCCGCCGTGCGGCACAAGGGCTGATTCACTTTGCCGCATACGCCGTCCAGGCCGAGGACGTCGGCGAGGAGAAGAAGAAGCAACTGCTGGATTGGGCCGAAGAGGCGCACCTCCGCGCTGCCGACCTTTATATGTATCCCGGTGTGGAGTTGCCCGACGACGCGCTCCAGGTCCTTGATGCGATGGAAAAGAAGTTCACGCTCGACAAGGAGATGCGCGGGCGCGCTCTGAAACTGCGCATCGACGTGTTCCAAAAACTGGGCCGACTCGTCGATGCGATCCAGGTGCTTGATGAGTTCCTCGGCGCCGCGAAGCCGGAGGATGTCGGACCGGTGCTGCGCGGCCTGTTCCGCGCGATGATCGACGATGTCGGGAGCCTCGTCAAACGCGGGGAAACGGCGGCGGCCGCAACGAAAGTCAAGGACGCCGAGACGCTCGGCAACCGACTCCGCGAGTGGCTCGCCGCCAGCAACGTCGAGAACAAGGAACTCGAGGCCGAGAACGTCCAGTATGACCTGGCCGAACTATACCTCGCCGTCGGCGATTACAACCGGGCGCTGGGCATCTACCTGGAAATCGGCGGCCCGAAGCCCGAAGAGCAGGAACCCATCAAGATCGATTGCGTCTACGGCATGGCCCGCTGCTACCAGGGCCTCGGCCCGCAGGCGCCGAGCGCCGAGCAGACCAAACAGCACTTCGAGCGGGCCGTGGAACTGTGGCGGATCATGCTCGAACTGGAGGAGATCAAGGGCCGCAGGGCGGACCAGGAGCGGCTGTGGGAGTTCCGCTATGAGGTCTTTGATTGCCGCTACCGTCTCGGCGAACGAAAAGAGGTCTGGGAAGGCCTGGACGCGCTCGAGATCCTGAACCCGCCGCTCGGTGGGAAGGACCCGCTCCTGCAGAGAAGGTTCCGGGAACTCCGCGCCAAGGCCAAGGCCCAGGCAGCCGGGAAAACATCCTCCGAGTGATTTCCACCGCTTCGCACCCTCCTTCCGTTCACCCTTAGGCCGCCGCGCCCACACAAAAAAGATCGCGTGCGGGGTGTCCCGCGAACGCGATCCCCCCGGTTAGCCGCCCACCTCGGTGGGCGGCCGCCCCGTCCCGATATATCGGGAGGGCGGCTAACGCCGTGGCGGACCCGACACGCGGGGGCGCACCACCCGCACGCGCGCTGGTCAAGGCCGCGCCGCCACCTTGGACCATAATCCGTGGTCACACCCGATACGATCCGCCACGTCTGCCTCCCTTGTTGTCTCACGTCGGCCGAACTATAATGGCCCATCCACATGGAACCGGCGCGCGTCCATATCACGGCCTACGGTTGCCAGATGAACCGGCTCGACGCGGAGTTGGTGAGGGCCCTTTTGCGCGCCGCCGGGGCCGAGGTGGTCGAGGACCCCGGGGCCGCCAACGTCCTGCTGTTTCTCACCTGCAGCGTCCGGGCCCACGCCGAGAACCGCGTCTTTTCAAACATCGGGGCCCTGGCGGCCCGCAAGCAGCGCGAGCCGGACCTGGTGATCGGTCTGCTTGGCTGCACGGCCCAACAGTATGGCGAGCGGGTTTGGGAGCGGGCGCCGCTGGCCGACGTGGTCTGCGGGCCCGGGCGGCTGGCGGAGTTGCCGGCGCTCATTGACCAAGCCCGCGCAGGCCGGCGCGCCCGGGCGCTCGACCCGCGGCGCGGTGAGGCCAGCGCGGAGGCGTTCGGCCCGGCCGATTCGCGCCTGGACGGGATTGAGGTCCGCGGCCGCGAGGGCGAACGCAGCGACCGACGGGCGTTCGTGCGGGCGACGCGGGGCTGCGACATGTTCTGTTCGTATTGCGTCGTGCCATACGTGCGGGGACCCGAGCGCAGCCGACCGCCGCGGGCCGTTACCGAAGAGGTGCGCCGCCTGGTGGACGGCGGGGTCCGGGAAGTGACGCTTCTGGGCCAGGCCGTGAACCGTTACGCCGGGGAAGACGGCGGGCGCATGTTGGACCTTGCCGATTTGCTCGCGGAGGTCGCCGCGACGCCCGGCCTGACGCGCCTTCGCTTCATCACAAGCCATCCGACGGCCCTGACACCGCGCCTCGCCTCGGTCTTTCGCGACGTGCCGGCGGTCTGTCCGTACCTTCACATGCCGGCCCAGTCGGGATCCGACGCGGTCCTTGCGCGGATGAACCGGGGTTACGCCGCCGCCGAGTACTTGGACCGGGTGGCGATGGTCCGAGAGGCGGCGCCGGAGGTGGCTGTGGCGTCGGACTTTATCGTCGGGTTCCCCGGGGAATCGGAGGCGGATTTCGAGGCGACCCTGGACTTGGTCCGTCGGGCGCGCTTCGCCCAGTGCTTCGTGTTCAAGTATTCCCCCCGTCCGGGCACGACGGCAGCGCGGCGGTATGTGGACGATGTGCCGCCGGAGGAAAAACGCCGCCGCAATCAGGAACTCCTGAACGTCGTCTCGCAGGTTGCCGCCGAGGAGAACCAAAAGCTCGTCGGCCGCGAGGTCGAGGTGTTGGTGGAGAGCCCCGGTCCGCGCCCCCATTTGAACGCCGAGGGGCGGGAGCGCCGCACTCATGCCGGATGGATTCAGTGGCGCGGCCGGACGCGGTGCCATCGCCTCGTCGTTTTCGACGGTCCGCCGGGGCTTAGGGGCGAAGAGGTCACGGTCCGCGTCGAGCGGGCCGCCGCCGTCACGCTGTTTGCTCTTTTCTGTGAGACAACCGCCTAGCGTTACCTTGTCAACTTGGTGCTTAACCGGTTCGCATGTGCCGATGGAAGTCCAGGAGGGAAGATTCCGTGGACTCCATTGCGGGCGAGCCGTTTTCGTTCTTGTCTGGTTACGGTTCGAGGTCGGTGAAAAGTTCCTTCACGTGAGCGTCGCTCAACTCCTCGAGCCCCCCTTCGATGTCAACCAGGAGGGCCTGGTTCCTGGCCGTGACGACGACCACCTGCTGGCCGAGGGTGAAGATGTCGCGCAGGTCCGGCCTCTCACGGGCCAGGCGGAAGTAGGCGTTCGAACCCCATCGGACCTTCGTCACCCGTTCGGTGCCGCCGAACCGCTCATCCACCCACACGCCGCGATAGTTGACCAACTGCTGCTTGCCGCGCTGCTGGACGTTCTGGGCGCCTCGCATGTCGCGAGCGAAATTTTCCGCTTGCCGCAAGCGCTGAATCTCCTGGGCAATCTCCACGGCACGCTTGCCGGTTTGTTCTTCCTTGAAGGCATCCGCGTCGGCGCGCAGTCCGCTGACGGCCGCGGTTGACGGCGGAACCTCGGGGGGGCCGGCGCCTTCGGGCGTGTCCGCGGCGGCGGGCGGGCGGCCCAGCGCGCCGAACTCTCTTTCGAGTCGGTCGGCCGCCTTGCTTCGCTGTTCCGCCGCAGCCTTCGGTTCCATCACGGGCACCGGGCTGCGACCGCCGGGCCTTGCCGTCGTCACCGCCACGCCATACTCGCGGTACTGTTCCTTGTTCTCCAGGACCAGGTAACTGGTGTACGGCGTCTCGATGCCGTAGGCGAGGGAGAGGCGGATGACCTCGTCCTTCAGTTCCTTGTTCTCGCCGTGCAGGCGGATCTGATCGAGCAGGTATCCGATCTTTCGGTGGGCGTAAACCGGCCCGATAAACGGGCGATCCACCGTTTGCTTCGGAAACGTTCCCTCGTAAACAAACTCCTTCTGCTTTTCTCCGACGCGGCCGCGCAGGCGAACAACCGAATCGCCCGCCCCCTCATACGACCCGGCCAGCACCACCTGGGACCCGTGGAACAGGTCCGGCAACTGCGGCGGATAGACCTCAAGGCCCTTGACGCCCGGGATTTCCAGCGCCAGGTCCGTCAGGACGGGGTGGCTCATCTTCGAGAACAGGCGCGTGACCTTTCCGTCAATCGCTTCGCCCGGCCGCACGTATTCCGGCAGGCCGCCCGTCTCGTCGCTCATCCGATCCAGAAGGTGCGTGTTGACGTCGTCGCCGACGCCGAACGTGAAGACGCGCAGGTTCCGCTTGTTGTTGTCCTTTACGAACTTCGAGAGGGCCT
>Ga0307380_10010098_pt1 | contig 11924 bp, 33 predicted proteins | sample UN3MG_FD_202239 | JGI IMG/M metagenome (GOLD analysis project Ga0307380, IMG submission 202239) | Soil microbial communities from Risofladan, Vaasa, Finland - UN-3 | ecosystem: Environmental > Terrestrial > Soil > Coastal area > Acid sulfate soil | place: Finland: Risofladan, Vaasa | collected... | reverse complement strand
GGGAGGGATGCGCTTAATGGCTGTGATCTCGCTTCCATGACGGATTGTTTCAGCTGTTGCGTGGAGAACAGGGCAGTCCAGACCATCACAATATTTGGGCGTTGCAACGTGGGCATGGTATTGAGTTTCACACTTCGGGCAGATTGCGTTGCTCGTGTACGGTTTCATCACTCCTCCTTATAGAAACATTCTCTTGGCAGTGGTCTCTAGTAACCCAATGAAGCAAGCGCCAGGTCTACGTCAGCCTGTGGGCGTGTGTCTTGAATCACAAGACAGTCAAACGGCGTCACCTCACTATGGGCCCTTGTTAGTTCGCCAGGGTGCAGCTTGCTCCAGTATCGGCAGAGTGCGAACACGGTCCGTAACGAAGTCACGAAACCGGCCTGACAATCTGGATGCTCAGTATTGCCCTCGGCGTGCATGGGAACGTAGATGATTTGGGTTCCGGGTTTCATGGTGTCTCCTTGTTTCTACACGCCCATCGTGGCGCTCGGGTATTCATCCTCTTTTTCCATGAGGACTTTTCCGGTCATGGCATCCCCAAGGTAATGATGCCCACAAGTGCGGCAATGAAATTCGGTGCATCCATATTCATCTTCTATTCGTGTAGGCCAGATATCCTTGCCTCCGCATTTAGGACAGTTGTTCATGGTGCCTCCTTGAAGCGGTCCATCACGATTGATGCCATGCACTGCCTGGTGAGGTCGTGGGCCTGCGGGATGCCATTCAGGTCGCTGGTGAACAGCGGCTTGGCCTTTTCGTAGCCCATGACTTGGCGCGGGTCCGTCCCTAGTTGGATGCAGATGTTCATTGCGGCAAGCTCGGCGTCTGTCAACTGGTCACAATTGAGTTTCACGGCGGCTCCTACAATCTGGTCAGTGTTCATCGTCTCTCCTTTCAGAAATAGAAAACATCCTTCTGGTAGCGATCCTATTCGTCCAGATGTGTCCACTTGTATTCCGCCATTTGAACATATGATACGAGCTCCAGTATGTACAGTCTCCCACGGCGGTTTTTGAGAATGTTTTCGGCCCGGTCTGCGGCTTCCTGGTAGGTTTCGTGTGGGTCTTCATACAAGTCCATCTTGTTAATCCCAGGCTTCGGGTCACCTACTGCGTATCCTATCCAGAACCGTTTCATGATTCTCTCCTTTCAGAAATAGAAATACCCTCTTGGCGGCGGTCCCCGGCAGATGGAACATTGACGGGAACTTGGCGTGTTCCCAAAGGGGAACCGCCACCAACAGGGTATTTCGTTCCGTGTACTGTTCCATCTGCCTGTCTTTCTGCGGCTTTGTCATCGGGGCTCGCCAGTTCCCCACCGCACAGCCATTATACCCTATTCGGCGGGATTTGTCAAATCCGGCGTCTACCAGTCCTCGTCATCATCTATTTCATAGATGGTGGTCTCTTTCGTATCTGGCGATGTATCAATAGAAATACCTACGTCAGTCCCTGCAAAATGGCAGTTAGTCACTATGACCTGTGGCGTGGCATTGAGCGCTTTGGCAAGATGCAAGACTGTCTCTGATAGCATAGTGATTGCCGCCAGTCGTGTCGTTTCTTGAACGGTTACTTTGATTTGGCCCATTCCCCTATCCTCTCAAGTGCTTCTGTCGGTGAGACTTGTCCCCGCGCAGCCTCCTCCATCAGTCGCAAGACCTTTTGACTCGTCCCTTTGCGAATGCCAGAATTGGGCACTCCATCCAGCGTGATAAGCCATAGCGCTTCAATCATCACGTCAGGATCGGGATTGTCCCATTGCCTCATGGTATCCACAAGCTCCGCGATCGCACCGCGGAGTTGCAGTAGTCGGTGGCTACGGTTACGCATCGCCGGTGGCCTTGGCGATGGCGGCATAGACTATATCCAGAGCGCTCTTCGTTGGTGCAACGTATTCTTCACGGATAGCGATGCAGGCCTTCAGCAAGTCGGGCGCGGCGGCGATGAGGCGGGCGTTGGCTGCATCTTCTCCTTCGCTGCGAATCTCGCTACATCCGCTTGTCTCGCCTATACAGAGAAGGCCACTCCATATCTCACAGTATTTGTTATTGGCCGACCCTTCCTGTACGTTCCACGGTCCTGGTGTGTGATTCATATCGCTCCTTTCCATTTACAAATTTTGCGAATAGACATAACCCGCCGCACCGCCGCCGAGCCCATATCGTCGGGCCAGGATACCCATCTATGGTATCCCATTACGTCACGCACGGCGCAGCGGGTCATTCTACCAGCAGACCATCACACCAGAGGGAGCAATAGACCAGATATTGTATTCGTCACGGTCTGGACTTATTGCGAAGTCACGCTGCCGAACGCTGAACTTCTCAGCATCCAAGTCTTGAGGCCAGCCGATGTGCGTAGACTGGCGATCTTTCCAGGCGGTTGTGACTTCGTGAATTGGTGTGTCGGTCGCTATTGCGATGACTGCGAGACATTGCTCAATGTCGGTAAATCGGCTTGTCATCGAGCAATCACGTCCTGCCAGTCGCGGTCTGAGAGCTCGCCACCTTGCTCATCGAACCTTCCATCCATAGCAAGCTCATGGAAGATGTCGGCCTGGGCGACTCTGGTATCGGAGAGTTCGTTGCGTCGGTCGAGCTTCAGACCGATACTATGTCCTGTGATTACGGACATCATTGTCTGGTGGTACAGTTTCATGCTAGAACTCCTCCCCTTCGTCCACCGACATATCATCGGCCAACTCAGGTACATTCGCTGCGGCCCACTCAAGCAAGGTAGCGGGATCGTCCAGATTGACGATCTGGAAAAGCTCCTGCTCCTTCATCAGCCGCTCGGCTACGAAACTCAGAACGGCAAGCCCATTTGTGCGCCAGTCCTCGTGTTTGATGGGAAACCTCGCCCTGGGAACTCCGCCCTGGAACAACTTCACGGTATCTGGGTATGCCCGAATGAGAGGTACCAGGACTCCGCGGATGACGGGTTTAACGTCTTCGGTAGGCTTGCCATCGTCCTCGCCTTCTTCGATGAGGAATGGTAGGTCAGGCTTGTCCAAGAGCACCCGTGAGAAGTTCTCCCACAGTTCCAGGAATACGGTCTTTGTATCCTGAAATGCCTTGTCCTCTGGGGAGCCCTCGATGACGATGGGAGTCAGGGCGTAGAAGAACCCGTCCTTAGTGATGGTCAGCACCCACTCGTCGTCGGGCACTACTTCCCACTGAACGGGCTTCAGTCCGTGACGGCGAGTTGCCGCGAGAATCTCTGGCGTGAGGTCTTCTATGTTGTGGAAGTAGGGCTCGACGGGTATCATGTCTGAATCGTAATGCTTGGGGAACAGCGCGGGGGCCTGCTCCAACTCGACCTCGGTCCACCGCTTCCAGTCCAGGCCGCACTTGATTAGGTAAGGGAATGGTCCCTTGCCCGAATTCAATTCCTTTTCCGGGCCTAGCCAATCCTCGGCGGCAGTCTGTCCCACGCGACACTCTATGGCGTTCCACGGGGTCGTGAACGATGTCCATAGTCCTTCCCTGGTGATCAGATGAATCCAGCAGCGCAACTCGCCGGTGGACTTTTTGGTGTACAAGGAAAAGTCGTGCAATGTGCCGATGTGAGTTCCGGGCGGGGCAAGGAAGCAATCAATGAAGTTGTTCCGCAGGTTCGCCCACCTCGGGCTGGTATCCAGCTTCCCTTGCAATTCCCGCCTTAGTGCGGGTTCTCCTTGGGGGACTTGGCTGCTGAACGGTCGTAGATCGGGCTCCTCGATAGGGACGGCCCAGCTCACTTCCTTTGTGGGATTGTCTTTGAGCGTGAATACGACCCGGACAGCTTCCGGACGCCACTCGGTCGCTTGCAGGATTTCTTCGACCACACGGTCTGGTATGACCTGCATCTTGCCGCTGACGCCTTTGATTTGGTCTCCTGTGCCGCTTTCAATCCGTGGCATTTCAATACCTCCTGTTGGTTGATGTTCAGAACACGTCGGTCCCTCTGGTAAAATCCCTCCTCTCTCCCGCTTCAACGCGGGTAGCTGGCGGCGGCTCGGGGTACACCTGCCGCATGTGCTCGACCATAATCTGTTGCGTCTTGAGGCCAAGTTCATGCGCGAACCGCTGATATACTGCCCCGACAATTCCCACGTCATCCCCTGCTGCCAGGATTTCGGCCTTCGGTTTGTTGATGACAATAGTGCAGGGGAGGTTCTTGGGCTCCAGGTGGATGGTCCCGGTGATGGCGTCAGAATTATACGCCCCACGCTTCAAGGACCACGTCGCGCTCATGGCGGTGATACGTCCATCAATGACGATGACGGCGTTCTCTGGCGCGTCTGTTAGGTGCCATTTGTCGATGACATACTCAAGGGCTTTGGGGGTTTCTTTGGCAAATGGATCTAAGAGATCTGCCCCCTTTTCGAGAGTGTCCGCTGCGCAATCTTGAGATCCTTCTTCGTCTGCTGGCATTGCTCCATTTCTCCTTTCAATTGATTAAGTCCCTCGGTCAGCCAATCCCCGACCAGATAGGCACTGGCGGCGATACCATGCTTGCAAATCTTCCCAGGCTTGGCGGGGTTGAAGGTAGTCGTGTAGACGTTCTCGGGGTCGGTCCAGGTCTTGAAAACGACCGTACCGTCCGATTCAGTCTTTTGGTACTCAACGTGGACCTCGGAGGCGCGGCACATGGCGTTGAGGATTTGGTCGGACCTGAGACTGGAAGGACAAAGACACCCCCAACCTGGACCGGCGGAACCTGCACTAACCCGTGGCATTGTCAGTGACGGCTGGCAGTTCTTGAATCTGGCGCAGTAGATCATTCACTGCATCCTCGTCTAGATGCCCGCATACATCGTCAGTGATGGGCGTTGTGTAGTCGATACCAACGCCTGTCTTTATGACGGCGAGCTCATAAGGATGGCCGGGGCTTGAATAGGAATAGGGAGTGTTGACGATGCTGGCACCATACCCATTATCAAAGTCAATAGTAGCTTGGGTGCCGCCTATTCCAGCGGGATGGGGCTTGAATTCTAAGTCCTTAATGGTTATCATGCTCTCTCCTTTCTAGCATAGAGTATATCATATCTTTGTGACTTTGTCAAATTGCGGATGAAACATAAAATGGTCTTATCGCCTGTTCTCCTCGTACCACTCGCGGTAGTCGTCCCATTCGAGCTCGTCGGCGGGTATCAAGTCGAACCGCCACGCCTTCTCGAAAGGCAAAGGCTTGGGGTACTCCACCCATCCGTGCGCGTGAATGTCCGTGCCGGGGATGTCCTTGCACGGCGACCAGAACTCCTTGAGGCACCACCCGTCAGGCACGGCGGCATAGCCCGGAGGCCTGAGCAGGGCGTAGTACCTGAACCTCGGCTTTTGCGAACATTCCTCGCAGAGCACGCCGCCATCCTCCCACAACTCGGTCGATTGCTTGCAGATTCCGCATTTCATAGTTCTCTCCTATCTCATTCCGCGTTTGCGCTGGTCCCAATCCACCCAGATATTGAGGGCCAGCAGGATACAGAACGCAATCAACATTCCCGCCCCTAGCAAGTATCCCCACCAGGTCATTATGTCTCCTTTCGGCACATCTTGTTCCAGCCCTGTTCGGCGTATTCGTCGTAGACGAAAGCTGGCCCACGAACACCACACCGGCATATGACACTGGAAAACGGCGCACCCGTTTCCATCGGAACGAGCTTGGGTATGTTGCCACAGAACGGGCATGGTTTGAGCTTCGGCTTGCTGTTCATCACTCACCTCCAAATGTCTTCATCCAGTAGCTGAGCACTTGGCGGGCCTCGGTTTTGTCCAGGTCAAATACCTCTCTCAGATAGGGAGATGCCCCGAACATATTGACGATCCCGCTTTCCCGCAACTCATCCAAGAATCTGAGCTGCGCATCCTCTACAAAGTCAGGTCGTGTTTCAGTCATCGTGTCTCCTTTCATCCGATTTTCTCACTACCGCACTTTGGGCAAGTGACTGTCTTGTGATCAACTGCCTCACCGGGTGGCCCTGGAATAATGGCTCTAGTCCCATCGCCCCAAGGAGCCTTGATAAGATTGGTTCCTTTCGGGAATGTGAACGTAGACCCCTTGCCACAGTTATTGCAGATCAATCGGGTCGTGAACGTATCCATCATTATCTCCTTTCCATCCCGCCGCCTGCCTCGATATGAGGCTTACCCCGAACGGCGAGATATTGCCGGGATTGCGGCACCTTGACAGGGGCCGCGTTTTCTATATGTGTCTCCAAGTCACGCGCCGCACGATCTGGCCGATGTTTGACCTATCTGTCCCAAATTTCTCACTTAGCTGTTTATACGTGTGATCACCCATAGCATAAAGCCTGCGAATCTCTAGGACTTGCTTGTCCGTCAGTTTCGAGCGCCCGTACTTCTCCCCGCAATTGTGTTCGTCATGTTCTACGGCATCGAGCATGTTGGCGGATCTGGTATCCCATCTCAAGTTCTCAACCCGATTGTCGTGCTTATTGCCGTTGTTGTGGCAACATTCCATACCAGGAGGACAGGGACCGACGAACGTCTCTAGAACAAGGCGATGGACCAGTAGTGTATTTGCAGTTCTGCCCTTGCGAAGACGAACTCGGATATATCTGTCGCGGTAACCACTGAGAATCTTGGGACTTTTGCGAAGTGAATCACATGTAAGGCCAATTTTATGCCAGGATCTTATTCGGCCTTGATCGCTGGCGTCATACAATCCTTCATATCCCGGTACTGGTTTCCATCGTTCCATAACAAAAGCCCCCTCTCGCTAGTTGGTCTGCCAGGACGCAACCTTAGGGCGTTCCCAAGCGAGAGAGGGCATTTTGTCAGTATAGGATTGTGGGACTACAAAACGCCCCTTCTCAAACATTGCATCCTGGCAAAGATATTATATCATGGGCTTGTGATTTTGTCAAATCCAGTAACTTGACAACAAGGCCAAGATATGGTATCCTACCCTTATCTCCTTTCTCCTCATTTGAGGGCCAGGCCGGGGGTATGGGCGCCCCCGGCTTGGTACGTCTAGCCATACCACGAATTGTATTGGGGTTTCCCGTCCCACAGTGAGCACCACCCGAAACTTGCCATTGTCAGATAGGGCTCTCCGGGCCTGACGAACTGGACCCGTTTGCGGATTTCGGGACCGATGAACTGGTCTGGGACTGCTATGCGGTGGTCTGACATCGAGCCGTTATCCCCGCCAATTGACTCCTGAGCGATTTCTCTCATAGTGACCATGTGATCGGTAGTGGAAATGACCTGGTAGAAATTGACGTTGGTCTGCTCGTATCCCCAGGACCATACAAAGATCGCGCCGGGTTTCAAGTCATGAGGCTGGCTACGGGTTTCTTTCATCTGGCGCTTGCCCTCCTCGGCCTTGGCGTAGGACTGGCGTAGTTCGTTGATGCGGCTGAGCCGGTGGGCCTCATCCTGGTAGATGTTGTGAAAGTCCGACTTGCTGCGGGTGCCGCTGTAGCCGATGGCGCAGGGCTTTCCCTGGTGGTCATTGTACAGATAGACCACCAGCCTATCAGTCTCAGACGCTATTAGCTCGGTGCTGCCAGCGGGAATCCAGCGCGATGCGATTCTCTCTTCTGCTGTCATTCTCTTCATCACGCTCTCCTCACAGCGCGGGCCGCAGCCCTGACGGGTCTTAGCCTTTCGTCGTACCAGATCCGATAGTCGCAGTCCGGCAAGTCGTGGATGGAGCACCCGACGGCCCTCCACACTACGTCATCCACACGTTGCATCCAGTGGTCAAAAGTGGGATTGTCGTTGGCATCCAGTTCGTAGGGGACGCCTTCCTTAATCTTGAGCCTCATTATTCTCTCCTTGTCCCAAATCCCAGGCGGTATCCAAGGTATTCATCGCCGTGGGTTGCGCTAATCCAATCGTACTTCGGATAGCATTCACGGAGCGCGTTCAGAAGTTGGTGCTCTGTGATGGCAGATGCGTCAGCCGATGCGGTGGCTCGCTGCTCGTATTTCTCGACCTCGATTGCGGTATTGCAATCTCGGCGGCCTTTGGTATAGAACGTGTTAGGTTTCATATCTCCTCCTCAGAATGTGGAGTGGGCACATTCAAGCCCCTCTTTATAGTATTCCCCGTTGGGCGGCGAAGCGTCGACCCTCGTTCTCTATGTGGTCTTTGTGGACTTCAATCCACTCGGCATCTGTGAGCTGCGGGCGGTCGCCGGGGTGGATTAGGTTCTCTCTCCAGATGCGCTTGCCGCATCGGGGGCAGTCGCGGACTACTTCGCCATTGATGACGAAGAGATCCCATGTACTGTAGCCTGTCGTGTGAGCGTGGAGCTCAACGCGCTGGCCGCAAGCATGGTAGTAGACAGGTGCTGGATTATTCTTGGAATAGGACTGGGTATACATAGTGTCTCCTTTCTAGTACTCACCGCCGTACATAGCCTCATCGCGAGCGAGCTCATCAAACCGCTCGCTTTCAGCCGTGCCGCAATGACACGGTTCACCGTACAGCTTGCCGCTCTTGTAGCGGAACGCATCAGCCCCCCTTGGGATGGGAGCGCCACATCCGGCGCAGATGCCGGGATAGCGAAGAGTAATCCAGTACGGGTCTCCTGAGTAACGTGACATCGCAATCTCCTTTTCGCAACTACTGAGGAACCTGCCTCATTCAGCGCCCAGGCGGTCAATCCTGGACGGACACCCCCGGAGGGGTGTTATCGGCTATTCAGTTGTCGTTTCGACCTCCCAATCGGCATCAGTCCAGACCTTTGACCCGATCAGGTCCACGTATTCGACCTCGGGGTGGTCAGTCTGGTGATTGACGAGTGTCCTGCTAGTGCCATTGGTCTGCACTACCTCAATCTCTGCGTCGGGGTAATCGGCATAGAGGTAGTTGACCAAGTGCTCGGCATAGCGGTCCATGCTGGCCTCGACATCGAGGCCGTCCCAATCGGTGCCCAAATTGTCCTCGTAGAATTCCACTCGGATACTCGTGACCTTTTCATCCATTTCCTTCTCCTCTGCCTCATCGTTCCTGTCGATCTCGGTGATGGCGCCGCCAGGGCAACCGGCCTCGTGCCAACTGTCGTACCAATGGGCGGCGTTCCAACCCTGGACGACCGCCTTGCATTCCTCACACTGAAAGTATCTTTCCTCGTTCATTTCAATCTCCTTGCCCGGTTACAAGGCCACCGGGCGGGGCACGTAGGGTCATACCCAAAGGCGGATTACAAATACCTTCCGGACGCTGGAGCCCTTGGACGGCTTGATCTCAATCCTAGTCATGCGAGGCTCGCGGCTGACGGAAACCTGGCGGGTAGCTGGGTAGGGGTGGCGCTTGGCGTGACCTAGAGCCTCGGTCATGCCGCAGGGGTATGGGTAGGATGAGTAGATGAAACCACGCGGGCTTTCAATCTCCAACAAGTGGGCCTCGGCGTGTAGCAGGTCGGCTAGTGTTTTCATCAGTCATGCTCCTTTCATGCCAACCCTGGCGGGCCGGCCTTCAGTCATCCAGTAGCAATCTATTGCACTGGACCACTGGTCCTTCTCGGCTTTCCAGAACCTTGCGCGTTTGCCTGGGAGTCGTCTCACCCAGGGAGCAACCCTGCCAGTGACCCAGAACTGCCTACCGTTGCGTGTCAAAGCCCAAGTCTTTCTGCGCTGGCGCCTCGCCTCAGCCTCGGAGGTCCACACCGCCCCGATCCACCCGACCTGCGCAAGTTCCTGCATCAGAACCGACGTCACGTGGTAGCAGGTGGGGGAGGTGGCGGGGCAATCACACGTCCAGGTATTCTTGTGGCGGGTGATAGTGTAGGTGAAGTCGGTCGAGCGGGATTGGACGCGCCAGCGATTGACGGCGACCTTGCGGATTGCGGAGGGATTGTACTGGCCCTCCTTGATGGCCTTAGTTGTCATGGTCCTCTCCTTTCAAGTCAACCCCGAAAACCCAGTGGCAGTCCATGTGGCCGCAGTCCAGAACCGCGAACGTCTGCAATCTCCAAGCCTTGTCGTTCTCACGGACCGCGTGACCCTCTGCCTTGGGGAATGGGCTCACCGCATCACAGCGGTTGCAGTGGGTGGGCGTGCCCTTGGGGAATGTTCGCTCGTCCATTTCAATCTCCTTTGCTATGATAGAGGTCAGGGATGTGCAGGCTCGTAGCATGGTGGTGTTTCGGGGATAGGGCCCAACCGTAGTTGGGCGCGTCCGCTACTCGAGCACGATGCGTGGCCGAAGCCATTGCCCTGACCTCTGTACCCTCCAGGTCGGCACGTATGCGGTCGCCTCGGGATTTGACTCTGCGACTCTCATCTCCTGGTTTGTGGCGGGCGCAATCTCAGTCACGCCCGCTTTGTTCACCCTGCTGAGTCAGGGTTAGTGCCAATAGCAAAACTCTGTAAGGAGTTTAGCCTTTCGTGCCTTTGCCTCGGGCCAAGGGACGGTGATGATTCGGCGTATTCGGTTATTGATGCGGAGGACGATGTTGGCATATTCAGGGGAATTAGTGGGTTCGATTGTGACTGTCATTTCTATCTCCTTTGTTTTGTATTAGGTGGGCAGCCTGGGCCTTGCACCCAGCCCTTGGCCTTTATGCTACTGCCCATGATTGGCTGACTAGCGAACCCAGAGCCGTCAGCCGTTCCTCCTGGGTGAGGTTGGTATTCTATTTGGGCTCCACGTGGCAACCCATGTCACGCCAGTTGAGGGCGACTGCGACCCGGCCCGGCTTGCTCAACTGTCGCCAAGCCTCGTCCTGCGCCTTTTTCTCAGTCTCGGCGTGAACGGTGGTGATATGAACTTTTCTCTCAGTTGCGCTCGGGATGAATACGCTCCAGCTTTTCATCGTTGCTCTCCTTTATGTGATTTCGGCCCTCATGCCTGCCGGGGAGGGAGTTGCACCCTCGCGTCATCGCCCATACTCGGGCGGCAGGCATCAGGGCCGAAGCCCTGATTATTCAATTGTTTTAGTCTTTGGTTTCGCGCATGACCACGGTGCCGTCTGCGGTGACGCTTACCATGAAGTCGCCAGCTTCGTTGAAGTAGTTGTGGTCGCCTGTCTCAAAGTCGTAGTCACAGTTGTCGGTATCGAAGATGTCGAAGAACTTGCTAGCGCTGAACTTCCTGTCGGCCCATTCCCAATTCTCCATCATTGCTCTCCTTGTTCTGTTTCCGCTCCAGCCCGACCCTTTCAGGTGCGCCCCCGCGTGTTTGGCTCTGGCGTCTTATCCGCTGGCTTCCGGGCGCGAGCCCGGAGTCTATTCGATTGTGGGTTTCATTCGCTGTAATCTCAGCGCTGCCTCCGGCTCTTCGCCCGTAAGTGTCTTCCGCTTTCGCCGCCTCTTGCGAGGGTGGGTCCCTGGACCCCGTTTCTTCACCTGGCTATCATCCCGGTCGTTATTCGATTGTTAACTAAGCCCATTATATCACAAACTAGAGAGTTTGTCAAGTCTTTCTGACATAATATCACAAACTCGCAAAGATTTAATATTCAGATTCATGTTGACAATATAGGCGTCGTGTGCTATAATGGTGCCAGGAGGTGAAACTATGGAGTCACCGTTAGCAATCGCTCTATTCCTCGTCCTGGTGAATGAACGACTTGTGAGCTGGTTCATCGAGCCGCTGTTCACCAAATTCACAGTAGACACCGACTGGCTCAAGTACGTCGCGCTCGTTACAGGCGGCGTCATTGTTTTTCTGAGCGGTGTCAACCTATTCGTGGCGTATATGCCCGATCCTCTCGTTGGACGGGTCTTGACGTCAATCGTAGCTGGCGGCGGGTCAAACCTATTGTACGACACGTTCTCGGCTGCGAGGCGGGTAGCCCGCTGACCCGCTCCCCCATCCACATAGCCGCTTTCATTGCATACGCGGTGGCGTTTGTCCTTGGCATTATTGTGTGGCGAAAACGGGGGCATAACGGTGTGACGTTTTCGCTGCTGATGACCTGGTTAGGAAACGCCGCCGCGTTCTATCTCGTGCTCTGCGTATGGGG
>Ga0307380_10010096_pt1 | contig 11925 bp, 9 predicted proteins | sample UN3MG_FD_202239 | JGI IMG/M metagenome (GOLD analysis project Ga0307380, IMG submission 202239) | Soil microbial communities from Risofladan, Vaasa, Finland - UN-3 | ecosystem: Environmental > Terrestrial > Soil > Coastal area > Acid sulfate soil | place: Finland: Risofladan, Vaasa | collected... | reverse complement strand
TTATACTTCACCCGCTCGAAGTCATCGGCCCCGGCGGAAGTGACACTCGCCAGAAGGATTAGCAAAAGATAAGTCGAATTTTTCGCTATAGTACCGCCCATATATTATTCCCCGGATATTTTTTATTTCCCAAACCTCAGCGTGGCCGGCTACGTTTTCGTAGCGTCGGTTTGTGCGGCGGCATCTTTTTGGTGGATCGCTCCGTAGTCCCGGATATTCTCGGGGCAACCGAACGAATGGGGATGTGCGTGCTTATATGCTGATTTTCCACCTGCTTTATCCAGCGTGATATTTGCCATTGCCTGAGAGCTTTATCGAGCTTCAGCTCGGCGGTCATCCTTTTGGCGACTTGCTGTATAGTCAATCCCGTTTCGTAGTGAAGTTTGTATGCCATCATCGCTTTCTGTGACGGCTGCATGGCAGATGGGCAATCGGCTGCTATTGAAGCCGGAATTGTTTGCGGCGTTTGAAGGACGTTCGATTTTTCCGCTGGAACAGCTTTGTCTTCCGGCGGCCCTGATTCTTCCTGGCCGGATATCTTTCGCAAAATAGAAATGATATTCAGGGTGACCTTCATTAGCCGATTGACGCACGCACAAAACTCGCCCAAATCTTCTATGTAAACCCCCTGATTACGCCATGCGTCCACTTTCTGCACCAGTTTGGAGAGCTCTTCGAGTTCTTTGGCGGCCTTTTGGCCCGTCGTGGAAATGCCGGCCAGCCAGGATGCAATACCTTGTACGTCCTGCGGATACAGTAAAAGGGTAAGCTCCAACCATAAATTTACGGACGGGGAAGTGCTGTAAGACAAATTACCCGCCCATTTTTCCAGCTTGTCTGCAAAATGTCTTGCTGTATCAATATTATCCGAAGACAAGGCCATCAGATTCCCTTCAGTTCGGCCACATTGTCTGTATTTTAGGATAAATTGTTATTGTTAACAACAATTTTAATGATTTTATTCATCAGCTCGGCATTGTCGACCCACATTACGAAGAATGGGGATGCCGCCGGCTCGCGTTTTTTGACGTAGATAAGGAAGGGCTTGTTGAAGTGGAAACGTCGTGGCTCCGGCATCCGCCCCGGCGGCGGGGTGGCTATGAGTGCTTCCGACTTCATTGACACACCAGTTCGTCTCAATGCAAAGTCGATTATCTGCCGGGCCTCAAGGAACCAATAGTCTTTCCATTGTGGATTCTGGATGTGCTTTCCGTTCAACTCTGTGAAATGATGGGTTAGTTTGTAGAGGACGTCCGGGACAATCAGACTGTCGGCCGGTTGGAAATCTGAGGCGGGTCGTAGCTTGCGCAAAGCCTCATAATTATGGCCGCGTTTGAATTCAGAGATCTTTTGCTTAACAGTGGTCACGATCTTGCTCAGATTGTCTTGTTGAGGCACAAGAGCCAGAACAACCTGATAGGGGCTTGTATGCCGGCACAAATCGACCGCGAATTCAGCGGCGTTTTCCTTATCGGCATACTTGTAATAGAGGATATCAACCTGTTCACGGACAAGTTCTTTGTTCGGATCGGCTGCTTCGGTATAGTCGCAGAACGATGTGACATTGATGCGCTGACCGCTTGAGTCTTCGAAACCAAATGCTTTCTCCTTAGTGTAGAATGGGTACTTGAATCCGATATTTGCATTCAGATAGGAGTAGGCTATGATCGATTCCGGCGGCAGACTACCTGTTTCACCAAAGACAGGCACCGGTTTGGAAGGAAAACGTTTGTCCATATCCTCCTGGATCTGTTCGACGATTCCATCCTTTACAAAGCCAACTTTTGCATAGAAAGATTCGGCTTCGAGGTTTCCGGGGGAAAACTCAGCCTGGTTCAAACGGGCTGCCAACTCTGCTGCCTGCGGAACCGAAACGGGCTCGCGGATGATCCCGTTCTTGAGCTTGTCCCAGAGCATCTGGAAGGTTGAGCACCAGATGACATTCTTATGTTCCGGCATAGGACAATTAAGAGTTGCGACAACGGAAGTCTGTTTGAGATCGGCGGAATCTTTCGTTCCGGGCTCTTTTGTTATTTTTGTGCCTATGATCGGTACCAGGTCGTGGAACAGCAGCGAGTCTCTGTCGCCCTGGGGACTGTTAATTTTATCAGGGGGCATGCCAATTCGTATATCTCCCCCGTCCCAAGAAGTATAGATATTATCGTCATTAACGCCACAGAACGAATGGTCCTCAAAAGCAATATGGAAGTCCAGGAACAGGACATTCTGGCCTTCTTCCTCGTGGGCTATTGCATTGCCGTATTTGACAGCTTCTCTGCCGCCATCAGGATTAAAAATACCTGGGAAATGTTTCTTAGCTGATGCAGCGGGAGAATCCATCCACGGATTCCTGTCGGCCGCGACTGCTATTCTCGGGTTACCCGATGTGGTCGGAGCGTACAGGCCGAAAGGCATTTGATAAGCATAGCTGCAATGCTTTCTTGCCTCGGGCCCCAAATCCCACAGTTCAATAAGCTCTTTGTCGCCTGCGTCCACGTCGGCGAGCTTGAACTCCGTAGTCCCGGCGTCACCCGGGCAAACAAAGCTGCTGGGCATTAGCTCGGCATACTTGACCAGAAGGTAGAGGCAGGACGAGATACTTGCCGTACCACCGGTACCATTGGGCGATAAGCCGTATGCGCCAAATCGATTTATCGCTTTCCAGTCGCGAACGGTTGAATGCCAGACGGTGTTTCTACCGCCGGAACGCGGCAGTTTGTCTTCGTAGTCGTTGGCATATATCAGCATCGCCCTGCCGATTTGTGACAGATTTTCGGTGCACGCCATGCGATATTCGTCGAATCGGGACATCTGCATTGCGGGGCCTATGACGGCCAGGGCAAACAGGCACACAAAAACTAAAACCAGAACTTCGACGGGTCTAAATTTTTTCGCTACGTCTCGCTGCGACATTTTTCTCTTTCCTCCAAAGATTTCCCATTAGCTCGTTCGCATTTCCTGTATTTTAGTATAACTTGTTTTTGTCATCAACGATTCTTCGTAAAGATTTCCTGCTGTCTGGCGGCCAGGCTATCTGAAATGGAAAAGTCCTGCTTCGGCAACAGGCCTTTTTGCTGCAATGGCACAGCATCGCGGTTAGCCAGGGTCCTCGATCAGGAATTCCTGCATCAGTTCGGCATTGTCCACCCACATCACAAAGATAGGGGAATAATCGGGGCCGCGTTTCTTTACGTATATCAGGAAGGGCCTGTCGAAGTGGAAACGTCTTGGTTCCGGTTGTCCGAATGGAGGGACAACAACTTGGGCATCCGATTTCAAGACAACTCCTGTCCGGCCGAGAGTGAAGTCTGTCATCTGTATGGCCATGCGGATGAAATACCCCTCGTCCAGCCAGGGCTGATTTCCGAGTGCCCTGCCCTCCAGCTCCGCGAAGTGATGCGTTAGTTTATAGAGCACATCAGGGACTATCAGACTGTCGGCAGGCCGTTCGCCAAAACGTCCTCCTGTTACGGCGGGCTGGAGCTTTCGCAGTTGCTCGTAGTTCGGATCCTGCATGAATTCGGAAATCTTCTGCTCAACGAAGTCTACGGTTTTGCCGAGATTTTTCTGCTGGGGCACGCAGGCTAAAACAACCTGATACGGATTAGTATGTATACACAAATCGACTGCAAACTCGGTCTCGCTCGTCTGATCGCCTTGCTTGTAGTAGAGCACATCGACTTGTTCGCGGACCATATTCGAGCTGTCTGAGTCCGAGCGAGTGCAAAACGACATGACTTCGGAAACCGTGCCGTTCGAGTCCTGGAAGTCAAATTCATTATTGCTGGTATAGAACGGATACTCGAATTCGATATCCGCGTTCAGATAGGAGTAGGCTACGATCGTTTCGAGCGGCAACTCATCTATTCCGTCAAAAACAGGCGCCGGCTCGGTCGGGAAAAGCTGTGTCATCTCGTCCTGTATTTCTGCGATTATCCCATCGGCCAGGAAGCCGGCCGTCGCGAAGTACGATTCGTTTTCGATGTTTTTATCTGAAAATTCCGCCTTGTTCAGACTGTCCGCCAGCTTTTCCGCGCCCGGGACCTCAACCGGCTCGCCAATAATGTCCCGCTTGAGCATGTCCCAGGCCATCTGGAAAGTCGAGCACCAGATGACGTTGTGGTATTTCGGGAAGGGACTATCAAGGGTAGCGACGATTGATGTCTGTTCGAGATCGTTTGAATCTATCGCTTCGGGCTCTTTGATTATTGTTGTGCCTACAGGCGGAATCGGGTCGTGAACCAGCAGCGAGTCTCTTCTCTCCATGGGCTCACTTCCAAGTGTAGGTGGGGCGCCTATTCGTATATCCCCACCGTCCCATTGGGTGTAGATATTATCCCCAAGTACTCCACATGACGAATTTTCCTCAAAAGCAACATGGAGGTCCAGGAACAGGACGTTCTGGCCTTCTTCCTCGTGGGCGATGGCATTGCCGTATTTTACAGATTCTCTGCTACCGTCGGGACGAAAAAGACCGGGGTACCCCTTAGCAAATGCAGCGGGAGAATCCATCCACGGATTCCGGTCGGCTGCAACAGCCAGACTCGGTTCGCTTGCTGTTGTCAAAGCATACAGGCCGAACGGCATGTGATAGGCATAGCTGCAATGCTTTGCTGCCTCGGGCCCGAAATCCCACAGTTCAATAAGCTCTCTATCGCCCGCGTCCACGTCGGCGAGCTTAAACTCCGTAGTCCCGGCGTCGCCCGGGCAGACAAAAGTTCCAGGCGCAATCTCGGCATACTTGACCAGAAGGTAGAAGCAGGATGAAATATTTGCCGTTCCACCGCTGCCATTGGCCGATATGCCGTAAGCGCCAAATCGATGAGGCGAACGCCAGTCGGGAATGGTTCGAGTCCAGATGGAGTTTCTCCCGCCGGAGCGGGGCAGTTCGTCTTCGTAGTCGTTGGCATATATCAGCATCGCCCTGCCGATCTGAGACAGATTATCGGCGCACTCGATGCGATAAGCATCGAATCGGGACATCTGTGTTGCAGGGCCTATGACGGCCAGGGCAAAAAGGCACACAAAAACTAAAACCAGAACTTCTACGGGGCCAAATTTATTTGCTACGTCTCGCTTCGACATTTTTCTCTTTCCTCCAAAGATTTCCGCGGCTAACTCTTGTCGGCCTGGCATTCCGCGACAACTGGCCGGATTCCTCCTGCCGGCAAGTACAATGTTATTACCAATAGCTTACCAGATTCTAAGCGAAGAGTCAAACACTATTGCGACCGATAACCTGTGATTGTGTGCTCGGTCGGGTCCTGCGGGACTTCGAATGGCCCGAGGTGGTTCTGTACTTCTAATTTGAAGGCTCCGCCGTAGGCGTTTGCGGTGTAGCCCTGCTGGTAATCTTTAGGTACTCGCCACGAGTACTGGCAGAGTCCGCCTCACCTGAACTCGAACTGGCCGGAATTGGCAACCTTACCGTAGCTGTCGATAATTTTGAATTGAGGTTCGGACACTTCTTTGCCGTTTCTGGTAGCGCCGGGAACGTACCGCTCACCCGCCCGGCCTTTGAGGTCGAATCCTACGATAACGTTTCCCTGCCTGTTTTCCATAAACGACCTGGTCTGGAACGGTGGGCCGATTTGGAATGATGTGGTCCGGCCGGGCCTGATTTCGAAGTCGCCGAGCGGACCGGCACCGGCCTTGGCTATCTTAAAAGCCCAGCGATCTCCGGCGGCATCCGTTTCGGTCAATTCCATCGTCACTAAGGCGTATCTTCCGGCGGGCAGGTTCCAGTCTTTGCCGGAGCCGCTAATCTGCTGGCGGGCGGCATCCGACCAGAGCGCCAGCTTAACTTCCTTGCCTTCGAGACTCAGTGTCCCGAACTGCGGCTGAGCCCGTCTGAACTCAATGGTGCTACCATCGTCGGCAACATCCATGCCGTAATATTGCCCGTTAATTTCAATCAACCGGCTGAGCGGCATGATTTCCGAGACGCCGGGCACGCCGTATTGGAATTTCGAATTGCCGTCGAGGTCGATTGCCATCACATCGCATCGCGGATCCCGGCCGTCTCCTTTAGGCGGTGAGAACGATTTGTTGTATTTTCCGTCAAAATCCGTGTCGACCAGGGCGATTTCATAGGTCCTGCCGTCCAGAACGACCTTACCCTGGCGATAAAATACCGTGTGGAATGTAAGCCATTGGCCATCGGAGCAACTGGCATAGAACGAGCTTCCTTTGGTGCCGGAATCGGCCTGCTGCGTCGAGACGGGGCCAAACTGATACGTCCGGGTGAGCCGAAAAATACTCAACCAAGTGCCCACATACTGCTTCTCATCGGAGAACAGGCCGTCGCCATCCGTGTCGAGATAGAGCTTGACAAGCCTGTTATCGCTTATCGAGCGATAAGTGATGCCGTGAATATCCCTGTCCCCCACGCGAACGACGAAATACACCGGTTCTTTCGGCGCATCGGCGGGCTGCTCCCGCAGTTCCGACGGCTTGACCAGCGTCGTATCCTGGCGCTGCATCCCCAGGTAATGCGTCGGGCTGTCCCTCGTTATGGGCACGTTATTGAGCCGGGCTGTTGCGACAACCGGACCAGTCGAGAAATTCTCCGCGGTTTTTTCAGCCGCCCGCTGGAGTCTGGCCCTGCGCAGAATCTCGTACGGCGTTAACCTCTTCTGAGCCGATGAGGACTGCTGTGAACTGCCGCTATCTGCCTCGGCGAGGGTTTCCGTCTCAGCAACTGCCGAAAAAGCAAGCAGAACCGCCGCACTAACGGTGACAAGATTCCTGATATTTCCGTATTTTGCCGCCATGTGCAATTCTACCGAGATTCTTTGGCCTTATGGACTCTATTCATTAAGACGCTGTTTCGGCTTTTTTGTTACACTTTTTATTCCCGCCACGGCAATTTTATGCTGAAATTTCTCGAACAATTAATCTTGCGGCCTTTCATGACTTCCGGTCTTATCATTTGGATTTATACCGATAATTATGGTAAAATTACTTGAACTTATAGCGGCAAGAGCCTTTAATATGTTTTGAGGTTCATTTTGCGAAAGTTCGTTTAGGAGTTTAATAAATGACTCTGAAAGAGTTCTGGGCTGATACGGGCAGGTGGCTGCGGGCGCATAAACCGTCCATAGGCGGAGCGCCTCGGCCGGAGATCGATGATGACGGCCTGATCAGCCAGGGTGGTGACACGACGGCTGTCGATGGGTCCGTGCCGGCCGGGGATAGAGGTAATAATGTTGTAGTCAGGGCGGTCCCGCCGGTCGACAGACACGAGTCGCTCGAAAAACTCCAGGAGGGTTTTGATAAGCTCGTCGAACAATTGCAGGGTATTAACGAGCATTTGAGCCGCCAGGCCAGTCAGCATGAAGATTTGATGGGCCGGATCGAACAATTGCCCGAAATGCTTGAAAGCTTTCCCGCCGTCGTGGAAAATCAGAAGCGAATCACCGAGCAGCTTCTCGAACAGCTAAAAGGGACCGCCGCAAAGAACGAGCAGTTCATCGATGCTGTTGAAAAAATCCCGACTGAAACGGCCAAGCAAACCGATGCTCTGGTGAATATCGACCATCAGCTTGCCGCCGCAGCAGATATCGATGTCCAAATGACAGAGAGCTTTAATAATTTTAACCAGAGCCTGGATAAACTGAACCAGAGCACTATCGGTCAGACAGACGGCATTATCCAGATGAGCAAGACTTTTGCCGCCAGCGACAGATACCTCAAATACATCATATCCAGGCAGAATAAACGTTTTATGTGGATTTTTATCGCCGCGGTCAGCGTATGTGTAACCGCCATTTTGATTCTCGCCGGCATTGTCATTTATCTAAAATACTAATAACAATTCTTTTCTGCATGATAGAGACTCCACGGTATATTTGTATTCGAATATAAAAATTTCCGACGAAAATTCAGGTCATACAATAAAACAGTTGAAAAACTATTCTTTTTCGTTAAACTGACGCGTTCTTTTGTTTGTTATTGATTGAGTTTGTTATTGCTGTCAAATTCGAAAGGAGTAAAAAAAGTGACAATTTTTAAGAGAATCGCACTTTTGGTGCCGGCTTTAGCCTTTAGCACAGTAGCTATGGCGGCCGAAGGCACAAATGCGGGGGGGGCCGGCGTGCCATTGATATGGTGGATCGCACCGATCTCGGCTCTGCTGGCGCTGGGTTTTGCCTTCTATTTTTACAGGAAGGTGATGGAGGCTCCGGAAGGTACCGAGAAAATGATCGAAATTGCCCGGCACGTGCGAGAGGGCGCCTACGCTTATCTGTTCCGGCAGTACATCGTTGTTACGATGGTGTTTATCGTACTGCTGGCGATTTTTGCTTTCCTCGCCTATAAAGGCGTCCAGAATCCGTTTGTGCCGGTGGCCTTCCTGACAGGCGGCTTCTTCAGCGGTCTGTGCGGATTTCTGGGGATGAAGACGGCCACGAACGCCTCGGCGAGAACCGCTCAAGGCGCCAGCAAGAGCCTCAACAGCGGCCTGCAGGTCGCCTTCCGCTCCGGTGCCGTGATGGGACTGGTCGTCGTGGGCTTCGGCCTTTTCGACATCTCTATGTGGTATCTGATTCTGGATAAGGTCGTCTATACGACCCAACACATGACGGACGGGCTGACGCTCTGGGGGCTGACGCTTGTCAAACCAGGGATGGAAATCGAGCATAAGCTCGTGGAAATCACCACAACCATGATTACGTTCGGTATGGGTGCTTCGACCCAGGCATTATTCGCACGTGTAGGCGGCGGTATCTATACGAAGGCCGCCGATGTCGGAGCCGATCTGGTTGGTAAGGTCGAGGCGGGGATTCCGGAAGACGATCCGAGAAATCCTGCTACCATCGCCGACAACGTAGGCGATAACGTCGGCGACGTGGCCGGCATGGGCGCCGATCTTTACGAAAGCTACTGCGGTTCGATCCTTGCGACCGCCGCCCTGGGTGCTGCACTGACTCTGGGGTCTCTGCCGGAAGGCCTGACTCCGCTGAAAGCTGTCTTGGCGCCGATGGTCGTAGCCGGCCTGGGCATTCTGCTTTCTATCGCCGGGATTTTTATGGTCAGGTGCAAAGAGGATGCTACTCAGAAGAATCTTCTCAGAGCCCTGCTGACTGGTACGCTGGGCAGTTCCGTTCTAATCGTCGTGGCCGTTGCGGGACTGGCTTACTTTGATTGGATCACCTGGGGCGTGTTTGGCTCGGTTATTTCAGGTCTGGTAGCCGGTGTTCTGATTGGACAATTTACCGAGTACTATACTTCTGACGAATACAAACCGACCAGGGGCATCGCCGACCAGGCCAATATGGGCCCTGCCACTACTATAATCGACGGTTTGGCCACAGGCATGTACTCAGCCGGTCTTCCGGTTATCACGATTGTTATTGGTATTCTCTGTGCGTTCGGCTTCGCGGGAGGCTTCTCGAACATTTCAATGGGTCTTTACGGCATTGGCTTTGCAGCCGTGGGAATGCTCGCCACTCTGGGCATCACACTGGCAACCGACGCGTATGGCCCCATCGCCGACAATGCCGGCGGTAACGCCGAAATGAGCGGTCTGGGACCGGAGGTTCGCAAACGAACCGACGCTTTGGATTCTCTCGGTAATACAACCGCGGCAACAGGCAAGGGCTTTGCAATCGGTTCGGCGGCTTTAACAGCCATGGCGCTTCTGGCCGCCTATATCGAAGAGATCCGGATATGGATCGGCCGACTGGCCAATGAAAGTGCCGATGGAATCTATCAGGTCGGAACTATCGTGTTCTCAGGCAAAGATGGCGTTGCCGATGCCATTAACGTCAAAACCGCCTCGATGGCGGATTTTGTCGAGGCCTACAACCTCACGATCATGAGCCCGAAGCTTATCGGCGGTATCTTCCTCGGCTCGATGATGGCTTTCGTCTTCAGTGCAATGACCATGAAGGCGGTCGGTCGAGCAGCCGGTGCAATGGTGAATGAAGTTCGCCGGCAGTTCAGGGAGATCAAAGGGATCATGGAGGGCACAGGCAAGCCCGACTACGCCCGTTGTGTTGCTATTTCCACCAAGGGGGCCCAGAAGGAAATGCTTCTGCCGTCCCTGCTGGCGATTATCGTCCCCGTCGTGACCGGCCTGATGCTGGGCGTCGCTGGTGTGATGGGCCTGCTGGTCGGCGGGCTTACGACCGGTTTTGTCCTCGCTATCACGCTGAACAATGCCGGCGGTGCATGGGATAACGCCAAAAAGTATATCGAAAAAGGCGCCCACGGCGGCAAAGGCTCCGATGCACACAAGGCGGCTGTTGTCGGCGATACCGTCGGCGATCCATGCAAGGATACATCCGGGCCGAGCCTGAACATCCTGATCAAGCTTATGACAATGGTCAGCGTAGTCTTCTCGGGCGTCATAGTAAAGTTCTCTCCTGTTATTAGCGAGTGGCTCCATCTGGGCGGCCAATAGCAGGCTTGTCAAAGCTCTGCTATTGACTCAGACGCATAATTAAGGTAATCTATCGGGGTGGCCAAATCGGCCGCCCCGTTTTTTATTGGAGATGACGAAGATAGAACTATCACGGAAAAAATTTTTCAAAATAAGAAAAAAACACTTGACATAATGTATAGTATGGGCTATACTTAATTAGCTGATTTTGGCATAAGAACGCCAAGCGTCAGGAAGTTAGAGGAGCTAAGCTCATCTGAGGGCTTCCTGATGTTCCGCCAAGGATGGCAGCGGCCCTGCAAGTGTTTTACAGAGTCGGTTGGCAGGATTTGGCAGAACGTCAAAAAAAGGGAGACCAATGATGGCTAATAACGTCGATTTTGAGGATGTATTAGAATTTTTCGAGGCGCAGGGCTGGAAACTTCAAAAGATTTATGAGCCGTACCGGGTGTTCGTTAAGCAAGGTGAGCTACCCTGGCTTATCCCGGTACATGAAAAGAAAGTAGATGCCGAATATGTCAAGAAGTTCAAAGAATTTTTCGAAGAGCGGGGCGAAATCTAAGGTGATCAACAAGCCTTTTAAGGAATCGATCGTGCGCAAAGCCAGGAAGATTGTGGCTGATTACCGTATCATACTTGAGCGTAATGAGAGGTTGGGTTTCATAGGCAGCTCTGTCGAGCTTCCTACTGTCTTTGCAGACGCCAAAACGCCGGAGAAGTGCTATAAGGCAGTACAAGATGCTCTGATGGTTGCTGTTGCGACGATGATTGAGTGCGGCCAAAGACCCCCGCAACCGGCATCCGCCGGAAGACGAACTGAACAGGTGAATGTTAGATTGACTGCTGAAGAGAAACTGCTGTTCGCTAATGCAGCAATGAATCTTGGATTCAAGGGTATTTCCGATTTTATCCGCAATACAGCTCTCAATAACGTTCTTTCCAGTCGTTAAGCTGTTTATAATCTCTAATAAACACTTTCAATATTGAATCTATTGACGTTATTGTTAAATATTTGTAATCTATCGGGGTGGCCTGATCGGCTGCTCTTTTTTTATTAAATCTGAGGATATAGAATTTGACGAGTAAGCAAAATACAAAGGCAAAAGCATTAGCTTTGACTGCCGCCAAGCTTGCGGCAGAGCGGCATTGCACCAATATTGTAGTTCTGGACTTAAGGAATATATCGCCGGCCACCGACTATTTCATGATCGCAACCGGCACGAGCGACAGGCAAATGCGCTCTGTAGCCGACGATATCTGTGTGGCGGCGAGAGAGCAGGGCCAGCAGCGTTTCGGCAGGGCAGGCTACGATCAGGGACGATGGATCCTTCTCGACTTCTTCGACGTCGTTATACACATCTTCGACGCCGAATACCGGGACTACTACGACCTCGAACTGCTCTGGGGAGACGCAGAGCGATTGACTATTGACGACGAGAAACAGCCATAAGGGACAGCCCCCCTTGTCATTCCCGCGAAAGCGGGAATCCAGAAACCATGGGACAGTACTTTGTCTGTATGCTTGCGAGTAAAAGAAATGG
>Ga0307380_10010095_pt1 | contig 11926 bp, 3 predicted proteins | sample UN3MG_FD_202239 | JGI IMG/M metagenome (GOLD analysis project Ga0307380, IMG submission 202239) | Soil microbial communities from Risofladan, Vaasa, Finland - UN-3 | ecosystem: Environmental > Terrestrial > Soil > Coastal area > Acid sulfate soil | place: Finland: Risofladan, Vaasa | collected... | reverse complement strand
GCGACGGCGCTCTTCGAGGCGGCGACGGCGGGTTCGGTCCAGGTGCAGGTGCGGTACAGCACGGCGCACGTCTGGCGGACGGACAGCGACACGTTCACGGTGCTGACGTGCCGGATCACGAACAAGCCCTCGGTCCCGTCCTTCACACGGGTGGGCGACACGTTTGCGGTGACGGCGGAGGGGGCTCCCCTGGGCGAGGGGACGCTGGCGTGGTCGGTGATCTTCGGGCCGGGGGACGGGGAGTTCGAGGATGCGGGTGCGCCCTCGACGACGTTCACGGCGACGCAGGCGGGTGCGGCGACGCTCGAGGCGGCGTATGGGACGGCGGGGGCCACGGCGGTGGACCGCGTGGGCCTGACGATCCTGGGCTTGCGGCTGGTGGCGGTGCCGGAGGTAGTGTCGCTCTCGGACGCGGTCACGATGGCCGCGGACCCGCAGCCGCTGGGTGCGGCGGTGCTCGCGTGGTCGCTCAGCGGGGAGGGCGAGGGGACCTTCTCGCCGCCCGATGAAGCGGCGACGACGTTCACGCCGACGAAGGTGGGTGCGGCGACGGTGCGAGTGACGTACGGGACGGCGGGGGTGACCTGCGAGGCGACGAGCCCGGTCGTCATCGTGGGGCACGACGTGGACATCGAGGCCGGTCCCCCCGCCGTCATGGTGGCCGGGGAGACCTGCCTGGTGAGTGCTTCCATCTCGCCGGAGGGCGGGACATTCAGTTGGAGCCTCGTCGGGGACGCCCAGGGGACGTTCGAGAATGCCTCCTCGCCCTCGACGGTCTTCACGGCGACGGGAGCGGGCCGGGCCGTCGTGCGGGCGTCGTACGCGAAGGACGGGCAGACGGCGACGGACGAGCGGGGGCTCACGATCATCGCCGTGGACATCGTCCAGGGGGCGGAGGCGCTGGCCTGGGGCGAGACGATGACGGTCGCCTGCGAGCCGCAGCCGTGGGACGCGGGCGGGACGCTGGCCTGGAGCCTCATTGCGGGCTCGGGCAGCGGGGAGCTGGAGCCGACGACGGGCCTCTGGAGCGACCTGACGCCGACGGCGGCGGGGACGATGAGCATCCAGGTCGGCTACACGACGGGCGGGAAGACGGCCTTCGACACCCTGGTCGTGCGGGTGCTGCGGGCCGAGATCACCTCGATGCCCTCGGTGATCGCGGTCGGCGGCCAGGCCCAGGTGACGGCGAACGTGTCCCCGCCGGCGGGAGCGGACGGGACTGCGCTCCTCTGGTCGCTCCTCTACGATGGGGATGCGCTGGTGGAGTTCGAGCCGGCCAACGCCGCGACGGCGACGATGACGGGCACGGCGGGCGGGACGACGACGGTCATGGTCTGGCAGTACTACGAGACCGCCGGGGTCTACGTCACGGACCAGCGCGAGCTGACCGTCCTCGGGGTGGACATCACGGAGGCCCCGTCCCAGGTCTCGGTGGGCGACACCGCGGCCTTCACGGCAGCCCCAGTGCCGCCGGGTGCGGCCCTGCTGGAGTGGTCCATCGCGGGGGACGGGGGCGGGACGTTCTCCGACACCACGACGGTCTCGACGGTCTTCACGCCGACGACGCCTGGTGCCGCGGTGGTGACGGTGACCTACTCGACAGGGGGCGTGACGGCCTCGGACACGTGTGCCGTGACGATCCTTGGTCTCGACGTGGACCTGAGTTCCTGGCCGGCCTACATGGTCCGGGGCGAGACAGCCACGGTGAGCGCCTGGGTGGACGGCAACGGCGACCTCCTCGAGTGGTTCCTCATCGGCGGCTCGGGCAGCGGCTCGTTCGACCCGGCCGAGCAGGCCAACCTGGCGGGCAGCGGGACGAAGTCCACGACCTTCACCGCCACGGCGGGCGGCGTGGCCGAGTTCCAGGCGGGCTATTCGGCCGCCTCCAACCGTGCCCTCGTGGCGACGGACGTCGCCTCCCTGACCGTTCTGAGTGCGGACATCACGATGCTCCCCGCGACGGTCTCCGTGGGCGACACGGTGAGCGTCCGTGCCCGGGCGCTTCCCGAGAGCGTCGGTGCCCTCACCTGGTCGCTGGAGGGGACAGGCGAAGGCACCTTCACCGACCCCAGTGCGGCGAGTACAAAACTCCTGCCCACGCAGCCTGGGACCGCGGTCGTCAGCGTCCAGTACACCCTCGGCGGGAAGACGGCCTCGGCCTCCAAGACGATCACAATCCTCCCCTTCGACGTGGACATCACGACCTACCCCGTCTTCATCGCCACGACGAAGAGCGACACGCTCCAGGCCACTACCGACCCGCCTGGGAACGAGGGCCTGCTGGCCTGGAGCCTGATGCCATCCACGGGCGGCGGGCAGCTCGACACCACCGCGGGCGGCACGGTCATCCTCACTGGCGACACGCCCGGCCTCATCGCCATCGCGGTCGAGTGGACCTCGGGGGCACAGACGGCCCGGGACGAGGTGGGCGTCGCGGTGGTCGACATGCACATCGAGACGAAGCCGGCCGGCGCCGGCCTCGATCATCCGATCACCCTCGAGGCCCACGCGCTCCCCGTCGCCGTCGGGCTCTTCGAGTGGAGCGTTCTCGGCGGCCCGGGCGGCGGGACGGTCAACGACACGGCCTCGGCGACAATCGAGTTCACGCCCACGACCGCCGGCTCCGTGACCCTCGGCGTGACCTACAAGGTGGGCAGCGTGGTCCTCACGGACACCTGCCAGTTCCCGATCGTCCTCCAGGACGTGGATATCACCACCGCCCCCGCGGCCCTCGCCGTCGGCGGCCAGGCCGCCGTGGGCGCCGTCGCCAGCCCCAGCGGCGGCACCCTCGCCTGGTCGGTGATGCCCGATTGGAGTGGTGATGGGACCTTCTCCGACACGACGCAGGCCTCCACGACGTTCACGGCCACCCAGGCCGGCGGGGCCCGGCTCGCCGTCTCCTACACGAGCGGCGGGATCACGGTCACGGAGGAGCGGTACCTGCCCATCCTCTCCGTCGAGATGGACACCCCCGCCGTGGCGACCCTCTCCGTGGGCGACGCGCTGCCGCTGACCTGCTGGGAGACGCCCTGGGGCGAGGCGGTGCTCGAATGGTCGGTCACGGGCGACGGCGGCGGCTCGTTCTCCCCCACCAACGAGTCGTCCACAGTCTTCACCCCCACCACCCCCGGTGCGGCCGTCCTCACCGTGACCTACTCGACCGGCGGGGCGACCGCCATGGACACCTACCCGGTGACCATCCTCGCCTGCGACGTGGACATCACGGTCCCACCGCCCACTCTCATGGTACAAGATGAGACGGCGACGGTCCAGGCCGTCGGGACCCCCGAGGGCGGCACCCTCGAGTGGGCGATGATGGCGGACGGGGACAATACGGGCGACGGCTCGTTCTCCGACCCCGCCTCCCCCTCGCCCGTCTTCACGGCCACGACGCCCGGCTACGCGCTCATGCGCGTGGCGTATACGAAGGACGGCGCCACGGCATACGAGACGACCGCCTTCACGATCCTCGGCATCGAGGCCGCCTCCGTGCCCCCCGTCCTCTCCCTCGGCGACACGCTGCCCGTCAGCGCCGCCGAGACCCCGTGGCTCGGCGGCACGCTCGAATGGTCGGTGCTCTCAGGTCCAGGCGGCGGCTCCTTCGACGACACCACCCACGCCAGTGCCGTGTTCACTCCGAGCACGACCGGCCAGGTGACGCTCCAGATCAAGGACACGTATGAGGGCAAGTCGGCCAAGGACACCCTCACCTTCACGATCGTCGCCTGCGACGTGGACATCCTCCAGGCCCCCTCCCAGCTCGTCGCCGGGACCACCGCACCCCTCTCCTGCTCCGTCAGCCCCGAGGGCGGCTCCCTCGCCTGGTCCGTCATCCCCTCGGGCGGCTCCGCCACGGTGGACGACCCGGCCGCCACGAGCACGTTCCTGACCGCCGGCGACACGGGGCTTGTGTACATCCAGGCCGCCTACACCCAGGGCGGCGAGGTGGCCTACGAGACCAGGCAGTGTCTCATCATTGACAATGTCATCCCCGACGCCCCCACCGGCGCCTTCGTCACCGCAGGCTGGGGCAACGACACCCACGTCGTCAACTGCTCCAACGTGGACTACGCCGTCGTCGAGGTCGCCCTCCCCGAGACGACGAAGAGCTACGACACCATCGAGGTCACGCTCACGGACCAGTACGACAGCCACGCCATCGGCACGGCCCCGGGCGGCGAGACGACTGTCTGGGTCGTCGTGGACTGCTCCGCCCTCAATGACGGGAACCTCACGGTCGAGGCCCGGGCCTACAACGCCGCCGGCTCACCCTCCACCCTCACCGGCACACCCGCCGTCAAGGACGCCACCGCGCCCACGGTCAACGTCGAAGAGCCTGATGACGATATCGTCGTGGAAGTCTCGTACGTCCGGGTGAAAGGAACATGCCCGGATGGCGACATCGCCAGCTTCACCATCCTTGGCGAAGAGACTGCACTCACCTCCGGCGCCTTCGACAGAACCCTGTTCTTGACCAACGGCTCCTGGGGCACGTACATCGAGGTGACCGCCGAGGACGAGCACCGCAACGTCACCACCGTCACCCGCTACGTCGAGGTCGCACCACTTGAGGTCGAGATCACGTCGCCGGAAGACGGCGCCGTCCTCGACGCGACCAGCGTGAACGTCGCCGGCACAGTCAAGGGCCCGAAAGACATCGAGGTCTTCGTCAATGGCCAGAGGGCCCTCCGCGACGGCGAGTCCTTCACCCTCAGCAACCTCCCCCTCACGGAAGGCCCCACCGTCATCGGGGCCCATGCCCATGTGGCACACGACTTCGTGGAGGACGTTATCCTGGTCATCAGGGACAGCATCGTCCCAGTTGTCGGCATAGAGTTGCCCGGCCAGGGTGCGATCATCCCCGATACAAAGGTGACCGTGAGTGGCATCGTGCAAGACGAGAACCTCCAGTCCGTGACTGTCAACGGCCAGAGCGCCGATCTCTATGGGAACTACTTCGTGGCTCAGGACATTCCGCTGAATACCGAGGGGGAGAATGACATAATCGTGGTGGCAACCGACGCAGCCGGGCACATCGGCCAAGGCCAAGTCACGGTGACCCGTGACACGACAGACCCTGCTCTCGAGATCACAAGCCCCGGAGACGGCGACACGGTGCATAGGAGTCTCGTGACGGTCCAAGGCACGGTCGAGTACGGCGTAACCTACTTGGCTGTCAATGGACGGGTGGTGGACCCGGCCGGCACGAGCTGGTCCAAGGAGCTTCTGCTGGAAGCAGAGGGCGAGAACACAATCACGGCCGTTGCCTACGACGCAGCGGGCAACCAGGCTGAAGTCAGCATTACGGTCACCCGCAACCTTCCGCCCAAGCTGGAAGTGACCGGGGTGGAATTCTCGGCGCAGTCCACTGTGGAGCAGGTGAAGGTGGCCATCACGGGCACGGTGGACGATCCCCAGGCCACAGTGGCCTGCGGTGACGTCCAGGGAACGAACACGAATGGCTCCTTCCTGATTGACGGGGTGAACGTCTACCCCGGCAGGAACCTCCTCACGGTCACGGCTACCGATGCCGATGGGCAGGTGACGAGCGCCGACGTGGTGGTGGAGCTTGACCCGGGCAGCCAGGAAGGTTATCCGCAGCCTGGCGATAGCGAGGCGCCCGATGCTGGCTTCGTGCCCATGCTGACCGTGGGCCTCACGCCCGCCAAGGACGCCGGAGAAGGCGGCGGCGAAAAGTCCTTCCTGGGCGCGGCCATGCCCTTCACGACCTTTGGTGCCCTCCTCGATGGGGAAAGCGAACCCAAGCTGACTGTCGAGACCTACGACCAGGAATTCAACGCATTCGTAGCCACGGACCTTCGCTTCGCCGTGGACAGCGGCACTTGCGCGGCGGAGATCGCGAGCGCGACGATCTACCTTGCCACCGACTTCCTGACCCTCTTCGACAACGGCAACCGCGTGCAGAGCGATACCGTGATCAAATGGAAGAAGGACTCCAACGGCCAGTGGGCGTTGTTCAGTCCGTTCGAGGGCCTCTGGTGGGACGTGGACGCGACCACCTGTGGCTCTTGGTCCGACGTTTTCGTTCAGGTGACCTACAAGGATCCCGACGCCGCACAAGCGGCCGGCTGCCAGGACTGGAGCGACGACGTCCGCGGTAACAACGTCGCCGTCTATGAGGTGAAGATCGATTCCGTCACTAACGGCAAGATCCTGGGCCAGGACTCCAGCGGCAACTACACCCTCATCATCAACAAGGACAAGGGGGCCGCCGCCGAGACCGAGGCGATCGCCCAAGTCACCTATAGCGTCTCGACGGTGCCCGACAACCTCCTCGCCGACCAGGTGAGCTGGCAATACGGCCCAGACTTCGCCGGGACCGGCAAGACCCTGACCAAGGAACTGAGAGCATCCGAAAGCCGCCTGACAGTCACCGCCTTCGGCGATGCCCCCAATGCCAACGACGGCAGCGGAGCCGGCGGCCAGGGCCCGCAGGGAGACAGCACCCCAGATTCGCTTGAGCCCTCCGCCCAACTGACCGTGGATGGTGGCAGCGTCCTGATCACCATAGAGTCCCCTGAGGACCGCGTCACGGATCAACTCTCCCTCCCCATCCTTCTGCTTGGCGGGAACCACCCAACTGCAACCGTGCACTTCGAATGCTTTGATGATGAACCCACAATTGTCCGCTGGCAAGCGAGAAACAAAGACGGCTCGGAAGGCACAACCTACGTAAGGATAGTCAACGGCGATAATGCTGGAGAAAGGGTGATCGAGTTCGAAGCGGAGGAGATCGGTGATGCATTGCTCTCGGTGATCCTTGCCGCCCCAGACTTAAGCGCCATTTCGGAAGGCAGCATTTGCCGCTCAAAAGTGGAGTCGGACGCGCGCGATCGGGTGGTGCTCGCCCGTCGGAAAGTTGGGGCAGAAGCCGAAGCTCCTGCAGAGGGACCCGGTGCCCAGGGTCAGTGGGGGGCCGGGGACGAAACAGAAGTGCACAGCAGGAAGATCAGCAAGGAGGAGAGGGACTCGTTCAAGAAATCGTTCCTCGAGAGGATGCAGAGACAATGGGAGGGCCGCGGCTTGTTGGGCTTCGAGGAGACTGCACGGAGAAAGGAGGCAGGCGCCCGGGCCTGTCACTATGTCGCGACTCTTGTCATGCGGGACCAGACGCTGGCAGGCGTTAAGGAAATCGGCCTAGAGGCTGCCGTGGCGGCCATAAAGACGGTGGTGGACAACGCGATCGCTCCTTGGCTCAAGAACCTCAAGGAGGCAGCCGAAGCGATAAAGAAGGCTTTCGAGAATAGGAAAATGGAGGACGCTGCGATCTTCAAGATGCGTGCTCACGACGCCTTCGAGGGAATCACCGGAGGGCAGATCTTTGTAGCGCTATTCCCCGAACTCGACAAGAACTTGCGGCGCGATTTTGTCTTTACCGTTACGGCCCGGATCTCTGCTGATCCCCCTACTCGAGAGGAGGCTATCGGTGCCCGAGCAGGAGCTGCAGGCGCCCACGGTAGCGAGGTGTTGCACTGGTGGAGCGACCGAAATAGGAAGGCGGGCGACAGGCGCTTCATAGAGGTGGTTCTGATTCACTCTGGGAAGTGGGACCCTAGGGGGAAGACGCTGCAAGACAAGATCGGGCAGACGTCATTTATCGATGCCCAGGCGAACGTAGTCGAAGTGCCGCCAGGAAAGGGTGAATCGCCATGACCAAGAGGAAGCAGTTCTGGCGCCAGATTGTGGGACCGGTCCTCTCCGCGTCTCTAGTGGTGGCTCTCTTCCCTGGCTGCGGGGAGTCTTCGAGACAGGGCGCTCTGGCACCAGGACAGGAGAGTTCAGTGTCAAGGGCGCTTGCCTGCGCGGAGGAGATACTCGCCGTACCACCGGATGCCGATGGCGAGTTTGGTGCCGCATCAGTGGCTAGACTTCAATCGTGTACGGAGGAACTGGTCACCCTCGGCCAGCAAGCGTTGCCGGGCTTGGACCGCCTGCTCCACGGGATGCTGGACAGATCACTTGAGACAAGCTCACGAGGAGACGCTCACATCCTGGAAGTAATCGCGACCAAGATCACGTATCCAGATCTTGCCTGGAAGCCCGATCACTTCGCATTCCCGTGGGAGCCAACCCTGGACAACAGAAAGCCGGTGAGACGACCCTGGCTGCGGCCTTTCCTTCTCAAGGTCCTGAAGCATGGCTTCGTAAGTAAGACCGAAGAGCAATGGTTCGTTTGGGCCTTGTGGTTCCACGTTCCCAATCCAACCGACGATCTTGTCACACTGGCCGAGTGGGCCCGATGCCCCAGGACAAGGGCTAGTGGTTTGCTGTACTTGAGCAAGGTCTCGCCCTTGCCCCGAGATGAGTTCACGAGAGCAGCCGCCTCCCTCATGACTAGCGACCGTGACAGTGCCCCACGAACTATGGCCATCGCACTAGCAGCCAAGTTCAGGCTTAAGGACGCGCTCCACGGTTTGGTCGACGTCGCAGACAGTGTTGACCAAGCGGATGTTATGATCATGGAGGACTACGTCGACCGGCGTTTCCAAGGAAGCCCATCCCAGGAGGGTGCCCGGACGTTCGTTCCGACAATAGGCCAGCTTGCAGTCTACGCGATCCAGGAGATAACCGGGAAGAGCTTCGGGTTCACCAACTGCTATGACTGCAAGGACAAAATGCAGGAAATCGTCGCGGGAATCCGCCGGGAACTGGAGCCGTCCGGGATTATTCGCAGGGGGCTCTGACGCGTGTCCGGCAGGGCCCTCCCTGCCGCGACTCGGGGAGCCACGGTTGTAACCGTTCACCCCATTCGAGTTGCCTGAGCGTTGGAGGTCAGTGCCACGCCGATGAAGTGGGGATGAGAGAAGGGCTTGGGAGGCCCGAGAGGTGGGCCTCGATGGCCTGGACCAAGTAGTCAAGGACATTTCGAGCTTGGAGTCGGCAGGTAGCCGTGACGGTCAAGAGGCTCTCGACGAACCGGTTGCCCCGCTCGCTCTGTGTGCCGAAGCTGGCCTGGCGCCACCAAACCGCGGGTCGAATCGCCCGTTCGGCGGCGTTGTTGGTCGGCTCGACGCCGGGCACGTCGGCGAAGGTCCACAGGGCGACGGCCAGTTTGAGGATGCGCTGGCAGGTGCGCTGCGTTTTGGCGTGGCCGCACCGGGTGCCCTCGTCGAGCAGGGCTTCGACCCGCTGGCGCAGAGGCCACAGGGCTTCCTGAAGGGCCGCGCGGCTCAGGGGGCCGTCGCGGAAGTGGTGCCAGAAGCCGAAGATGGCCCGCGTGGCATCGAGGAGTGCCGTGCCAATGGCCGCGGAGGCTCCCGCCCGCTCGGCGATCCGGGTGAAGTCGCGCTGGAGGTGGGCCCAGCAGAACTGGCGGCGGGCCGCGTCGAGCCAGGCGTAGGCGGACCAGCGGTCGGAGACGAGGAACCCGCGGAACGCGGTGCCGAGGAGTTCGACCGCCACGCAGGCGCCCCGGCTGGCCCGGATGGCGAAGACGGCGACCGCTGCGGTGAGGGCCGTCCACATCCAGCGTTTCTGGCCGCCTTGGCGCCAGCCGGTCTCGTCCATGTGGACGACGGGCTGGGCTTGGACGAAGGCTTTGGCTTCTTCGACGGGCTTCGCGAGGGCCGCCTCGACCCGGGCCTCCGTGTTCGAGATGGTGCCGAGGCCGAGCGGAAGGCCGAAGAGGTCCTCGAGGAGTTCCTCGATGTGGCGCTTGCTGAGGTGGAACTTGCCCGAGAAGAGCGCGATGATGGCCATCGCCCGCGGCCCCAGGAGGCCCGTGGGAACGCCGGGCGGCAGGCTCCCGAGGCAGGTCTGGCCGCACTGCGCGCACGCCCCGGGCCAGAGACGATACTCCGTCACGTGGGGAGTCTGCGGAGGGAGGTCCCAGACCTGATGGCGCTGCGGCTCTCCGGGGGTGGGCTCGACGGCGCCGCCGCACGAGCACCGCGAGGGCGGGGGGCAGTCGACGGCCTGTGCGAGCTTCTCCGGAGGCACGAGGGGCCGGCCCGTGCCCTTGTGACCGGGCTGGCCTCCTGGCTTCCGTTCCCCCCGAGGCTTGCCGTTCGGCCCTCTGGCCCCCGGACTCGACGGCGGATCGCTCGACGGCGGCTTGGAGGAGTTGTGCGAATCGGTCCGGAGCCGTTCCTCCAACTCCTCCAGGCGGCGGCGGAGAGCGGCGAGCTGCTCTTGGGCTTCCGCCCATTCCGCGAGGACCTGCACGAGCAACGCCCGCACGGACGGCGGGGTTCGCTGCCAGTCCTCGGGCGAGATCTGGAGGCCCTGGGGGGGACCCGAAGGGGGCGCCGGCTCGGCCGCCGAGCTTGGGGTCTGCGGGGCGGGCTGGTCAGGGCGACAACGGCCTGGGTCTCCACCCATCTCTGAGGGCCTCGCCGAGGATCTACTTCTTCCTCCCGACGCCGCCTCTCGCGGCGGCCGGTGGCCGTCGGGCGCGGCAGGGCCGGCGCCGGAGGATCAGCCTATCCCTGTTCTCGATGACCCATTCCACTTCCTCGGACTTCTCCAGCTCCAGGGCCTGAGCCAGAGCACTGGGGAAGTTCACATACCACTGTTGGCTCTTCTTCCGGTTGATCAGCTGGACCCGCGTTCGATATCCCATGCACTATATCTAGTCAAATAACTAGACCAATGTCAAGTCTTTTTTTTCCCGACGACCGAATCTCCTGTCGTCCTGGGCATGCCTCCCCTCGCCCAGGACGTTCCAAGACATTGAGCCAAGACCCGTTTGCAGAGGGAGCTATCGCGTGGTAGGATTCAGACGTTCCGCACCGCCCGGGCCAACTCGGACGAGCTGGCCCTGGGACTCGCCAGCCCGATGGTGCAGTCAACCGTTCCGGGCGTTCCCGGCAGGCCCACGTGAACGGTTACAGTGAATAAAGTAGATCTGACACCCCTCCTTCTGACACCCCTCCTGACATGCGGAGGAGGCTAACGGGCGAGGAGTTGATCCTTCACTTCAACTCTCCCTCCATGTCAAGCTTGAGGAGCTTGCCGGTTGGGTCAATGAGCAGGTAGATCGGCTTCCAGGTCATGTCGACGTCGTAGAATGTCCTCCCCTTCCTGGTGACCCGTCGGAAATCCCCGGCAGTGTCACCCTCGCACTTCCTGCGGATGGTCGCCTGGACCGCGCGTGGCAGTTGATCGAACGTGACTTCCTCTTCGGTGAGCCGCTCTGCCACTTTACCATCGAGGTCCACGACCACCTGGAGGTCCCTTCGGCCGGCCTGGATAGACGCCACGTAACGAAGCTTGCCCTGCTCGATCACGCGCTCAACCTCGAACACTTTCCCTGGGGCTCCCTCGTGCGCCAGGGTCCCGGCCTCCTTCCTGATGGCCTCCTTCACCGCCGCTGGAAGCTGTTCGAGCTGGACCGGCTCCGAGCTGCTTCTGAACGACACGGTCCCATCCTCCCTGACCTCCAGGCCCGTCGTCTTCTCGCCGGCGACCAGGTTAGCCAGGTACTTCGTCTGACGACCCTTTTGCAGACGCATGATGCCGGCGATCTTGGCCCCTTCGGCTTCTTTGAGGACAGTTGCCCTGACGGATGGGGGAACATCGTTGATCGTGAGTTCCTGGGTCGTGAAGTCTTCCGGGTCCTCTCCTGCCCAAGCCGCTACCCCGAGACAGACCGTGAGAAGAGCCCCTGCTGACGCACGCGCTGGGCTGAGACTTCGCATCGTGGCCCTCCTTCCTCTACTCACCTGCGGGCCAGCACCACGAGGCACCACGAGGTGCCTGGCACGAAACACCGCAGAACACCGCCCACCGCGGTGCCTGACCCCCATAGGCAGCGATTTCTGAGGGGCAGTTGATTGGACTTCCAGAAGCCGGGGGCGGCGCCCAGTGTTATCGGAAGCGGAAGTCGAGTTTGAGGCCGTAGAGCCAGGGGACGTGAGGGTCGACGTTCTCGGAGCGAAGCTTCTCGGGCAGGTGTTCGTAGTGC
>Ga0307380_10010093_pt1 | contig 11927 bp, 8 predicted proteins | sample UN3MG_FD_202239 | JGI IMG/M metagenome (GOLD analysis project Ga0307380, IMG submission 202239) | Soil microbial communities from Risofladan, Vaasa, Finland - UN-3 | ecosystem: Environmental > Terrestrial > Soil > Coastal area > Acid sulfate soil | place: Finland: Risofladan, Vaasa | collected... | reverse complement strand
TTCCTGGCACGCGGGCGGGTTTTGGCCGCTGCGGGCGAAACATGGGCATGGTAGAATATGAGCGGCAAACGGACTAAAACATGGGGAAATCGTGGCGCCGGCCGCCTGGCCGGCCGGGTGCGGAGTTGCTGCCGCCCCCGCATGGCTGCCGTCGAAACCCTGTCATGGCCCCCGTGCCTGGTGGCGGCCCTGGCCGCCCCGCTTGGGGCCCGGCCGCCGAGGGGCCGTGTCCGAGGCCCAGGGGGCCGAGGCGGGCGGCCCGGACGCGTCCTGCGCAATCCTGGCGCGTCGGCCCCGTTCGATCCGGTCCCCACGGCCCGACGTGGCCCCGGTTTTTCTCTTGACGCCGGCGACGCGGATCGGCGAAGATGTGGGCGTCATGGGTGTCGTCGACTTTCAGAGAGTGCATCTAACCGGGCCGTGCTGCGCGGGGACCCGCCTTCCGGCGGCGCCCATGACAACCGCCAGTGCGGCCCACTTTCTGAAGGGGGCCTCTGCCATGGATGAGGACCAGGTTGTGGCGGCGTGGTTGTATGGTTTGGCACAGAACACTCAGCATGGCTACCGGGCGGACCTGGCCTCGTTCCGCGCGTCCATCGGCGGCAAGGCTCTCGGGGACGTGACCCTGGGCGACGTGCAGGCGTTCGACACGGGCCTCGCAAAAAGGGGCGCGGCAAAATCCAGCCGTGCCCGCAAGCTGTCCGCGCTCCGATCCCTGTACGCCTTCGCGGTGGTTCGCGGGTTCTGCCAGAAAAACCCCGCCCTGGCGGTCCGGTTGCCCCGGTCGAGAGACGGCCTGGCCGACCGCATTCTGACCGTGGCCCAGGTCCGGGCCCTGCTGGACGCCGCGCGGTCGCGTTTCCCCGTGCTGCCCCCCGGCCGGGACTTGTTCACCCGCGTGGAACTGGCCAAGGTTTTTGGGTTGCGCGGCCCGCGAGTGGTCGCGGAGATCGCCACGCGGCACGGCTGGCGGCAGATCGTCAAGAGAGTCGAGGTTCGGTTCCGCCGACGCTGTCCGCGAAACCGGCCGCCCGTCTACGCGCTGCGCCTGAGCCGGGCGCACGTTCGGCAGCTGCTGGCGGAGCGCGGCTGCGCGATCCCCAACCTGGCCAAGACGCTGCCCGTCCCCGAGGTCGCCCAAATGGCTGCCCTCTCGTGCAAGAGAATCAAGGATGTTTGGAGAGACCGCGGCTGGCACATCGGGGTCGATTACGCCTGTTGGAACGTGCGCGAGGGGGCCTGGGTACGGAAGGAATTGAGGCCGGTGGTTTTCTACGCTCGGGGGGACGCGGAACGCCTGCTCTATCGGTCGCCCACGTACAGGGATTACGTGTTGCTGGTGTTCCTGTACCAGACGGGCGTGCGGATCTCGGAGGCCCTGGGGGCGCGCTGGCGCGACTTCGGACAGCAGGACGACGGCACGGCGGTCGTCACCATCTACGGCAAGGGCGAAAAGACGCGCGTGCTGTGCTTGTTGGAAAGTTGCTGGGCCCTACTCGCCACGCTCCGCGAAACGAGTCGCCCGGAGGATCCGGTTTTTCAGGCTTCGTGGCGGACGCGCCGCCCATTAGGCCGTGAACACTTCACCCGGACCTGTTACAAGATCGCGGAACTCGCGGGCCTTGACGTGCGGCCGACGGCGCACTGGCTCAGACACTGCCACGCCTCGCACGCCCTGGACAACGGGTGCCCGTGGCACCTCGTAAAGGCCCAACTGGGGCACGCATCGATCACCAGCACGGAGCGATACGTCCACGCGCGGCCGGGTGAAACGTCGTCGTCCTACCTGCCCCCGGACGGGCCGGACAACGACCAGAACCAGCAGCCGCGCCTGCTGAAGATGACCGAGGCCCGCACAGCATGAGGGAGTAAGGCGTGCGTGAGGCAACCGAACTTGAACGGCAGCAGGCCCGCCACGACCGACACCGCGAGGCCCTCTTGATCTGGTTTGGGGAGCATTCGAAAACGCTGTTGCGCCAGGTAGTGATTCAGTGCAGTCCGCTGTGGAGACGGGCCGTCGCCGATCCGGGGCGGGTCATGATCCACAGCCTCGCGGCCTTTGCCCTGGACGATTTGGCGTTGTCGATGTTAAAACAGAACCCGCCAGCCGAGTCGGGCGACGACAAGGGCGACTCGGCCGGACACGATGGCCCCCCAGGGGCCGGCACGTAAGGAGAATTGCAATGGCCAGTGCGTCGGGAATCCGCGCGGGACAGGCTTACGTCGAGGTCGGTGCCGACGACAGCGTTATGATGCAGCGTCTCGCCCAGTCGTCCGCCCGCCTCAAAGAGTGGGTGGTCCAGAATACCGGCCGTGCCCGCGTCGACGTGGCGGCCGTGGGCGGCGTCCGAATGGACCGGTTCGTTGGCTCGGCGATCAGTGTGACGGCCGCGATGGCCGGCATTGCCGCCGTGATCCGTGCGACCGACGCCGGCCTCAAGGCCCACACCGGGAACTGGCTCGGTCTGCACGAGGCCCTCAAGGCCATACCGTTTCGGGTGGGCGCAGCCTACAGCGCCTTCGTTGAACTGGCCGGTTCGATAACGGGCGCGACCGAGGCGATCGCGCAACTTGAGAAGGCGTCGGCTCAACAAAAACGCCTGGAGCACGGAGAGAAGTGGCTCGAGGGCCAGGAACTCAAACTCCAGTTTGAGATCGACCAGGGCAGCCGGTCGACCGTCGAGCGCGATCTGGCCTCCATCACGAAACGCGAGATTGAAAACCTGAACAAAGTCCATGAAGCAGTTAGGCGCGGGTTCCCGGCGGAAAAGGTATGGAGATTGAACGACCTTATCCGCGACCGTGCCGAACTACAGCGGGCCGCGGCGCAGCTGAAGGAAACCGCCCGCCTGGAGGCACCGGGCCGCGAAATCTTGAGCCGCCTCCAGGAAGAACACGCCAAACTCACCTATTCCGAAGGGGGCTTGTTGGAGCGCGAACTGCTCCTTAAGGACGCCACACCGGAACAGAGCATCGAGGCCCGCAGATTGGCGGACGAAAACGCCCGTCTCAAGCAGATCGACCAGGACATCACCGACATGATGGCCAAGGCCGCAGGCGAGGCCGAGGAGTGGTATCAGTCGCTGGAGAGAGTGGCCGAGGCCGAGGCCGACATGGTCCGAGATGCGACGGCCCTCGAGGAGTCGCTGCGGACGCCCGAGGAGACGGCCCAAATCCAGGCCGACCGGGCACGGGAACTCCGCGACCAGGGCTTGATCAGCGAGGACACGTTTCGTCGGGCGCTCGAGCGGGCCGTCGAGCCCCTCGCGGACTCCGCCGTCCAGGTGGCCGAGCAGATCATGGTCCGGGGGATGCTGGGCGGCGTCGGGGCGGAACTGATGACCGCCGGCGGCGTCGACGACCGGTCTACCCGGGCGGCCGAGGAGACGGCCCGGAACGTCCGGCGTCTCGTGGAACTCGCCCAGACGGGCCGACTCGTATTCAACGCGTGAGGCATAGGACCGCGGGCCTGCACGTGCAGAAACCAAAGAGGCCGAAACGTGAGACCGCACGGAAACCGAAGGCCGCGACCATGCCGCCAGGACCGCCGCCGGCCGCACCGCGGCCGTTCGCCGGCGGCGTGGAGATTCCGGACCGCGGTCTTGAGTGTCGCCGGTGCGGGTGCCGGCACTTCGAGGTCCTGTCGACGCGGAAGGTGTTCGGGGGACGGATCCTCCGCCGCCGTGAGTGCCGGCACTGTGGGCATCGGATGACGACCGTTGAACGGGTGATCGGGTAGTCACTAGAGGAGCTCGAAATGTCGGAGACCAATGCGTATGTTCGGACGCCGGTCGCTCAGGTCGGCGCGGGGACCGTCGTCATTGTTGCTGCCGAGGTGGGGAAAACCGTCTGTATCCACGAGGCCAAGCTGTCGCTGAGCGCGGAGGGAACCGTCACCATCGAGGACTCCGACGGGACGGACTTCGGCTCATGGGACCTGGCCGCCCTGGGGCAGACCCCTCCCCTGGAATACGTCGGGGAGCGGACGGTGGCGCGATGTCTGGCAGCGGGCAAGGGCCTGAGCATCACGAACAGCGCCGGGAACATGAAGGGCTTCGTAACCTACTCGCAGGTGTGATCGGGAAAGGTGGCAGACCATGTTCATTCACCGACGGACGTACAAGGGCGCGGACGGACGGAAACGCAGGTCGCCGACCTGGACCGTCGAACTTCGGACACCCGGCCGGCGCCTCGTGCGCCTGGCCGCCTTCGCGGACAAGCCCGCGTCGGCAACCTTCGGGCGGCGCGTCAAGCACTTGGCCGACTGTGCGGCGGGGCGGGACCCGCTGCCGGCGGACCTTGTGGCATGGATCGAGGGCCTGCCCGACCGGCTACGGGACGGCTTGGCGAAGGCCGGGCTCCTGGACGGGGCCCGCGTGGCGGCGGCTCGAGATCTCGCCGCACACGTCGGGGACTGGCGGGGGGACCTCGAGGCCCGCGACTGCGCCCCGCGTTACGTCCAGATCGCCGTGGCCGCCGTTCAAGGTTTCGCCGCCGCGGCGGGTATCCGGTTTCTGTCGGACCTGGGGCCCGACGCCCTGGCCCGGCACCTGGCGGGCCTGGTGTCGGCCGGCCGGAGCAACCGGACGCGCAACAGCCACCTGGCAAGCATCCGGGCCTTCTGCCGGTGGGCCGTTCGCCTCGGCCGCCTGGCATCCGATCCGACGCAACACGTCCGCACCATCCGTGAGGAGCCCTGCCTGGAGCGCCGGGCCCTTTCGGCCGACGAAGTACGCCGACTCATTCAGGGGACCGCCGCGGCGGGCCCGGCCTTCGGTGCGTCCGGCCCCGAGCGGGCGACGATCTACCGGCTGGCCGTCGAAAGCGGCTTGCGGCGCGGGGAACTGGCAAGCCTCACGCCGGCGAGTTTCGACCTGGACGCGGACCCGCCGACCGTGACGGTTGCCGCGGGGGCGTCGAAACGTCGACGGCGTGACGTCCAACCCATGCGGCCCGAACTGGCCGGCGTCCTGCGGCCCTCGATCGAGGGCAAGGCGCGGACGGCCAAGGCCCTGCCCGTCCCTTCTGGAAACCGGGCGGCGGCCATGCTCCGGGCGGACCTTCGCCGCGAGCGGGCCCGGTGGATCGTCGAGGCGGCGGACCCGGCCGCCCGCCGAGAGCGGTGGCGGTCGTCCTTCCTGGCCGTCCATGACGCCGACGGCGCCGTGGTGGATTTCCATGCCCTGCGGCACACGGCCGGGACGCTGCTGGGGCAGACCGGGGCGCACCCCAAGACGATCCAGGGGCTCATGCGGCACTCGGACATCAACCTGACGATGGGCCGCTACTGCCATCGCGTTGTCGGCCTGGAGGAAGCGGCCCTGGCCGAACTGCCAGATTTTAGTGCCGCGCCGAAGAAAGAGGACCAGGCTGGGGCGGTCCGTGCGACCGGGACTTTCGACGCGAGGGCCTCGGCTCCGTGCGCGCGCCCATGCGCGCAAGAGGCCAACTTTCGACAAATCTCGCCGAACGTCGTTGGACGCCAAGTCAAGTTATCGGTAAGCGGGCATAAGGGCGAAAAGGCCAGCGAAAAGGCCGCAAAACGGGCCTCTCGGCCCCGTCGCGGCCTATCGGAAGTTGGAGCGGGCGAAGGGATTCGAACCCTCGACGTTCAGCTTGGGAAGCTGACACTCTACCACTGAGTTACGCCCGCTTGCGACCGCGACATAGTATGGTGGGCCTGGGGTGCTGTCAACGCGTTTTCGGGCCGCGTGCAGGCCCGGGCGTCAGGGTTTCGCCCGCGTGGGTGAATGGGTTTTTCGGAAATAATATCCGACACCCCGGCCGTCGGCGGCGGTTCCAGAATACATAGGCAGTTTCTGTGGAGCGTGCGTTTGCGGTCCACGGAATGCGTCGAAGACTGCTGAATCCATGGGTTTGCTGATCCTTGAGCGGAGGCCGATAGATGACCGACACACCAAAACCGGACGCAGCGAAACCGAAGGTCGCTCCGAAGATCGCCGAGGGCGACGACATTGAGGCCGTCAAGGCCCTGAACGCCGCCTACAAGAGGATGACCGAGCAACTGGCTCGGGCCATCGTCGGCCAGAGCGAGGTCATCGAGCAGATCCTGGTCGCCATCTTCTGCCGGGGCCACGCCCTGCTCGTGGGCGTGCCGGGCCTGGCGAAGACGCTGATGATCAGCACGACTTCGCAACTGCTCCACCTGACGTTCAAGCGCATCCAGTTCACGCCCGATTTGATGCCCTCGGACATCACGGGGACGGACGTGCTGGAGGAAGACCGAACGACCGGTAAGCGCGTCTTCCGGTTCGTCCACGGCCCCCTGTTCTCCAACATGATCCTGGCCGACGAGATCAACCGGACGCCGCCCAAAACGCAGGCCGCCCTGCTCGAAGCCATGCAGGAACACATGGTCACGACCGGCGAGACGACCTACACGCTGCCCGAGCCGTTCTTCGTCCTGGCCACGCAGAATCCCATCGAGCAGGAAGGCACCTATCCCCTGCCCGAGGCCCAACTCGACCGCTTCATGTTCAACATCATGGTCGATTACCCGACGGCCAACGAGGAAATGGCCATCATCAAGCAGGTCACCGGCACGTACCAGGCCGAACTCGACGTGACGCTGACCGGCGAAGACATTCTGCGGCTCCAGGAGATCGTGCGCCGCGTGCCGGTGGCCGACCACGTGGTCCAGTACGCCAGAGATCTGGCCCGGGCCTCGCGGCCGAACCAGCCGGAATCGCCGCCGTTCATCAGCGAACTCGTCCAGTGGGGCGCCGGGCCGCGCGCCGGCATCTACCTCATCCTGGCTGCCAAGGCCAGGGCGATCCTCCACGGCCGCTATCATGCCACCACGGAGGACGTCCGGGCCGTGGCGCTGCCGGTGATGCGTCACCGCGTCATCACGACGTTCAACGCCGAGGCGGCGGGCATCTCGCCCGACGAGATCGTGAAGCGCCTGCTGGACGAGGTCAAACCGGCCGTCGAGACGGCCATCGCCTGACGACGCCGAGACGCCAGGGGCTGGCGCGGCAACCGGGCGGACCGCGCAGCCGGATCCAACAAGCACAGCCGTCGCCGCGACGGCAGACCAGGTGACATCCTATGGCACAAAGCGGTGCGAAGCCTGACTATATGCGTCTGTTGGACCCCGAGGCCCTTGCCAAGATCCATCGGCTGGAGTTGCTGGCCCGGGGCGTGGTCGAGGGATTTGTCGCGGGCCGTCACCAGAGCCCCTACAAGGGGTTCTCGGTCGAGTTCGCCGAGCACCGGCAGTACGTGCCGGGCGACGACACGCGCAACCTGGACTGGCGCGTCTACGGCAAGTCCGATCGCTACTACATCAAGCAGTACATCGAGGAGACGAACCTCCGGGCGGTCATCCTGCTCGACGCCTCGGGGTCGATGCGGTACACCGGGCACCAGGCCGCACGCCACGACGGCCGCGCCCTGTCGAAATTCGAGTACGGCCAGTTGCTGGCGGCGTCGCTGGCCCACCTCATGATTAACCAGCAGGACGCCGTCGGCCTCGTGACGTTCGACACCCAGATACGCCGGTACATTCCGTCGCGGGCCCGCGTCAGCCACCTGCGGGTCCTCTTACAGGAACTCGTCAACACGGTGCCGGGCGACGAATCGGGCCTGGCCCCGGTCTTTCACGACATTGCCGAACGGGCCCACCGCCGCGGCCTGATCGTCGTCATCTCCGACCTCTTTGACGACCCGCAGGAGATTCTCAGCGCGCTGCACCACTTTCGGTACCGCAAGCATGAGGTCCTGCTGCTGCACGTCATGGCCGAAGAGGAACTGACGTTCCCGTTCGACCGGTGGAGCATGTTCCGCGACCTGGAACTGGATGCGCGGCGGGTCCAACTGGATCCGCGGTCTGTCCGGGCCGAGTACCTGGGCCGCGTCCGGGAGTTTATCCGCCAGATTGAGGTCGGCTGCGGGCAGATGGACGTCGACTACGTGGCGCTGTCCACCAAGCGCAGTTTCGACGTTGCGCTGGCGCACCATCTGGCCAGCCGCAGGATGCGGACGAAAGGGCTGGGCAACCGATAGGCGGCCGCCGGGAGCTGTGGGTGCCGGCCGTTGCGACTGTGGCCTCTGGGGCATAGACCTATGGATTTTGCTACGAAGTTTATGCTAATCGGGCTCGTGGCTGTCGCGATCCCCATCCTCATCCACCTGCTGAACCGCCAGCGGGCGACGCTCGTGGACTGGGGCGCCATGCGGTTCCTCCTGGAATCGTTGACGTCGCGCAGCCGGCGAATCCTGATTGAAGAGATCATCCTCATGGTCCTGCGGTGCCTCGTCGTGGCCCTGTTGGTGCTGGCCATGGCGAGGCCGTACCTGCTGGCCCGTTCGACCATCCCGTGGCCGGTGGTTCTGCCGTCGATGATCGTGGCCGTCATGCTGGCCGGGATCGCCGGGGCCATGTGGGCCAACGCCAGGGCCCGGTGGCTTCTGCTCGGCGTGGCCGGGCTCCTGACGCTCGTGGCGGTTGGCGCCTCCATCGTCGAGGGCGTGCTTCAGGACCGAACCTGGACCCTGACCGGCGGCCAGCGCGACGTCGCCATCCTCATCGACGGGTCCACGTCGATGACGATCCCCGTGGACGGCAAGCCCAATCTCGAGCGCGCCATCGACGAAGCCAAGACCGTTATCCGATCGTGCGGCGCCGGCGACGCCTTCAGCCTCATCGTGGCGGGGCCGGCCCCGCGCGCGGTCGTCCGGAACCCCATCACGGACCGCGAGGAACTCGCCCAGGCCCTGCACGATCTCGTGCCCACGGGCGGGGCCATGCGGGTGCTCGAGTCGCTCGACGCCGCCGCTACCAGCCTGGCCGCGGGAACCCGGTCGGCCAAGGAGATCGTCCTGATTACCGACGGTCAGAGCGTCGGGTGGGACGCCCGCAACGAGACCCGCTGGAAGGCTCGCGCGGCCAACCTGAAATCGTTTCCGGTGCCGCCGCGCATCGTTTGCCGCATCCTGTCACTGCCCCCGGAACTCCACAACGCCGCCGTCGGCGACATCCGCTTCTCGCGCACTGTCGTCGGCACGGACCGGCCGGTCCGCATCGACGTGACGATCGTCAACACCGGCACGACGCCCGTCGAACCGGTCAGCGTCGAACTGCTCGTCGACGGCGTCAGCGTGGCCCGGCAGGATGCCGGCGAGATGGCCCGCGACGCTGCCGAGACCGTTCGGTTCGATCACCGCTTCGCCAAGTCCGGGCCGCACGTTGTCACCGCCAAGGTCCTGAGCGAAGATGAGATGCCCAGCGACAACGAGGCCAGCCGCGTCCTGCCCGTCATCGACAAGCTGCCCGTCCTGATCGTCGAAGGCAACCCGTCGTCACGGCCTCTCGACGGCGCGGCATCGTTCGTGGACATTGCCCTCACGCCCATTGACGAGGAAGAGGTCCAGCCCGCCCAGAAGGAAGACGCCAAGGCCGCCGACAAGGAACCCGAGGCCATTCTCGGGTCGCTGGTGGCGACCACCGTCGTCGACGCGCCGGACATTGCCTCGGTGACGGACTTCGAGCCATACAGGCTCGTCATCCTGGCCAACGTATCCCGATTGCCGCAGGCCACGGCCGACAACCTGGTTCGGTATGTCCAGGGGGGCGGCGGCCTTCTCATTGTCCTGGGCGACAAAGCCCTGCCCGACTTTTACGGGGGCTGGACGAGCGAAGGGGGCCAGCCGTTCGTGCCGGCCGCGCTCGGTCAACGCAAGTCGCTGCCCGAGGCGCCCGCCCACTTCAGCATCAAGACCCTCAGCCATCCGGCGCTCGGGCTCATGCGCGACACCACCCAGTCCGACTCCGAGCGGGCCGTCGTCACGACCTTCTGGACCCTCACCATCGACAACAAGGAGTCGGACGTCCGCGTCGGCGGCCTGATGGACACCGGCGACCCCCTGCTGGTCGAACGCCAGGTCGGCAAGGGCTATGTGCTGATGACGTCGATGTCGCTGGACCGGCACGAGAGCAACCTGCCGTCGCTGAAGTGTTTTGTGCCGCTGGTTCACGAGTTGGCCTACTACCTGGCGGCTCCGGCCCTCACGCAGCCGAACATGCGTCCGGGGTCGGAGTTCGTGATGGAGTTTGCGGCCAAGTCGCCCGGCGCCGCCAAGAAGGCCGAGGAGATGGTGAAGGCGGTGAAGACGGCCGACGTCCTGACGCCCAGCCAACGCTCCCTCAAGGCCCCGCTGGCGGCCACGCCCAACGGTCTGCGTGTCACCTTCGGCGGCACGCAGGAGCCCGGGCTCTACCGACTGATGGTGCCCAAGGCGGTGAGCAACGAGTTTGCCGTGCCCCCGGCGGCCGCCGCCGACACCGGCTTCCCGTTCGTTGTCCTGAACGACGCCGAGGAGGGCCGCCTGACGGCCCTGACCGACGCCGAGATCGAGGCGGCTGCGCAGCAGGTCGACTTGGTTGCCGTCAACAGCACCGACCAACTGATCCAGGCTGTGACCGGCCAGACGCCCCGCGACGAACTCTGGAGGTACCTGGCCTTGGCGTTACTGGCGGGCCTTCTGGCCGAGATCGGCCTGACCCGCTGGATCGCCACCCGGCGGCGGATGCACATGGTCGATGCCGTTGCGTTCGGGCCCGACACGGTCGATACCAACACGTTCCGCGAGCGGGCCAAGCGCATGCTGTCCGGTACGACCCATGAACCTGAAGGTGCATCGAAGGCATGATCCCAACCACGCAACAGCATTACATGTTACCCGAGTCGGTACCGACGGCGCTCGTGTACGTGCTGGCCGTCGTCGCCATCGTGGTATGGATTCTCCTGCATAGGGTGTGGCGCCGGCCGCGAGGCATCCCGCTCCGCATCGTCCGGTTCGCCGCGCTTGCAGGCGTGGGCTTCGTGGCGTTGTCGGCCGTGTGGCAGGCGATGCTGCGCGGGTTCGAGCTGGCCACCGACTGGCCGCTCTGGCCCCTGGCGATTCTCGGGGCATTGGCCGTCGAGATCGTCATCGCTCTGTACGTGCTCGAACGCCGCACCGTCTCGCGGCGTGCCGGTTTGGGCCTGGCCGGTTTGCGCGTCGTTATCGTGGTGCTGGTGGTCGTCATGATGGCCCAACCGGTCTTTACCTGGAACCTCGACAAGACGATTCAGCGCTGGGTGGCGGTCCTGCTCGACACCTCGGCGTCCATGTACGTGCCGGACACCCAGTTGGGGGCATCGGAGAAACTCCGGCTGGCCGAGTCGCTCTCCATCGAGGGTGCCCGTCGCCCGTTCGCCCTGGACGTCGTGGCGGAGACCATGGAGAAGGTTCGCCAGGACATCGCGGCCGAAGGCGAGTGGCTCGCCTCGCTCGGTACCGTCGAGGCCGAGGCCAGGAAACGGCAGTTGGGTGCCCGCCGGGCCGACGTCAACCAGGTCTTCGCGAAGGCCGACGAGGTCCTGGCCGAGCAGGCCGACGCCCTTGCCGCGCCGCTCAAGGCCTCGCTTGGGCTCGACGACTCCGTCACTCGCGGCCTCGACGATGTCCGTAAGCGACTGGCCAGCCCCCTGGGCGAGCGACTCAAGGAACTCCTGGCCCTGACGGACGCGGGCAACACCGCCAACCTGGAGGGTCAACTCGACCGGTTGCTCAAGACCGTCCGTGAGGCGACCGCCGAACTGGGCGCCCTGGCCTCGAAGACCGACGCCCTGGCCACCGCCATCGACGAGGCCGTCTATGAATCGCTGCCGGGCGAGGTCCGCGCCAGGGTCGACACCATGGCCCAGAAGAAACGCCTGGCCCTGGCCCACGACGTACTCCTCCACAGCCCGCCTGCCCAGGCCGCCAACGCCGCCGAGACCGATGACGCCAAGAGCCTGCTCCAGCGGCTCCAGGACAAGTACGGCGTCAAGATGTACACGTTCGCCTCGGCCCCCGCCGAGGTCGACCTGAAGGCCTTCGGCCAGGCCTACGCCTCGGGCGACGAGGTGATCGGCGAC
>Ga0307380_10010092_pt1 | contig 11927 bp, 12 predicted proteins | sample UN3MG_FD_202239 | JGI IMG/M metagenome (GOLD analysis project Ga0307380, IMG submission 202239) | Soil microbial communities from Risofladan, Vaasa, Finland - UN-3 | ecosystem: Environmental > Terrestrial > Soil > Coastal area > Acid sulfate soil | place: Finland: Risofladan, Vaasa | collected... | reverse complement strand
GTTCTCCTTTCGGCCTCATCCAGCCGATAACATTTGTCCAAGCATGGTCAACCTTATGGCATGGTGAACCTATCGGCCAATTTTGGTCAAAGGAAGTAAACCAGTTGACATTGCCGGAAAGGAAAATAGCGATATGCCCGTAAGCGGAACAGCGCCAAATAACCAAGTCGCCTTTTTGCGGCACACCTTCAGGGATGTTTTTAATATAATCGAAGTTATCGCCAGCCCTGCTTGGGAAATCCTTAGCGTTAGTCCATTCTATAATCGGAAGGTTTAAAACATCACGAAGGTAGCCATTGGCAAGGTCAACACACTGATACATCGCATCAGCTGTTCCAGAAACATCCAGTTTCTTTCCATCATACTTCTTAACAAAACCTTCTAATGTCATGGCAAATATTTTTTAAGCAGATATTGTAATGCCGTTACCAGAATAGTCGTGATAATAGCAACCTTCAGTGCAAGAATATTTACTGTGTTCTTCACCCCTCCAATGTTTTTATTAAGTTCCTCAAATTTCTTGTTAAAATTAAGCTGTAATTTCAGGATTGCTTCCTTCAAATGCGGAATTTCGTTCCGCATTAACTTTTGAATATCGGTTTTCAAACCGCCGATTTCCAGCAAACAAGTTCCCATTTGGGTTTCCACCCTGACTAATCTTTCTCCTACTTGGTCTATTTGTTTGTTTTCTTTGTTGTTCATTGTAAAACCATGCTGGCAAAAAATCCGCCTATTTCTTCTGTAGGATCACAATTTCCGCTATTTATCTTTATATAATCAATATGGTATTCACCATTTCCTGCCTGTGTTCCAAATCCATAGATACCAACTACACCATCAGTACCAGCAGCATAAGAACAATCAACATCAGTGGCACTAGGGCTTTCTTCATCATCAATATAAATATCTACATCTGTTTGAGAATTGTGGACATCAAACCTGATTGTATGCCAGTTATTATCCCAAGTTTTAGTAACTGCTTTAACATAAGAAGACGCATCCAAAACCCAAACTCCATTTGTAGAACCATCTACTTGATTACCTATAATAATAGCTAAAGCCTGATCTCCTGCTTGAACATATAGCTTAATACCATCAAAATTAGTGTTTTGGAGTCCATCCCATACATCACCCTTAAATCTCATATAAACTGTATAATTGCCAGTTCCAATAGTGCCTATGTCTTTCGTTCTAGCGGCATAACCAGTCGCACTTAAAGCCCTACAATCAAGATAAAGCTGACCAGCAGGAGAAATTGAAGAAACAGCCCCATTGTTATCTTCATCACTCCAAGTGCCTAAAGCATCCCAAAGTTCATTTAGTAGAGTCCAAGTACAAAATGCCATTATATTCTCCCTATATATTAGCTCCTACAATAAATTGATAATTTTCTGGTCGCATATGAACATTATGAAAAATTTTTTACTGCCATATTTTCCTTTATGCTTCTTCAACAGAAGCGACACATCCCCAAATAGAATCAACTGTATCGTAGATAAAGCCAACGGTTAGAAGTTTACTTGCGGTAGTAGTAGTGGGGAGGGCAACTCCCCTGGCCTCAAACTTTGCTCCCCAAGTAATTGCCCTGCCCGTGCCATCATCCAAAATCCTGAATACCAGTGTTTGGAAATTGGTCGGCGTTCCTGATAAATTGGTAGTCATCGAAGTAATCTCTTCTCCTAAAGCGGTGATAGTTACACAGTCGCAATTATCGGTATTAACAGTTGGGGTAGCGTGGCTGGTAATAGTAGTAATTCTTTTGGTAATCCGTTTATTGGTCAGGGTTTGGGTAGCGGCTATGGCCGCCAATGTATCACTGGCGGTATTAGGAGTTGTCATTAACTTAGTCTTGCCAGCATCTTGATAGAATGAGGCTATAATTGGAGTAGTTAAAGTCTTGTTTGTTAATGTTTGCGTAGCGGCAATCGCACATAAGGTATCAGAAGCGGTATTAGGAGTTGTCATCAGTTTAGTTTTTCCTGCATCCTGATAAAAAGAAGCAATAATAGGAGTTGTCAAAGTTTTGTTTGTTAAAGTTACCGTACCAGAATCTATCCCCGTAGTTGTCGGACTGGTAATTGTTGGAGAAGTTAAGGTTTTATTCGTTAAAGTTTGGGCAGTTGACAGGTCAACCAATTCTATTGTTGTACCTAGAAAAGCGCTTTTTGTTATTACTTTGGAAGTTCCGGCAGTAGAATCGGTCGTATCGCTAGAATCCGTGATATAAAGTTTATCATTATTTGCCGCTGTAGCTAGTGCGGTGAGGTCAGTCAAAATCGCATTACTCACAGAAACCTCCTCCCACTGGTGTAGTTAAAGCTTTCCCTACACTCCAGTTATAATTTCTCAATCTCATATGCAGGGTGGATCTTTTGAGACTGTATTCTTTAGCCCATTCTCTTACAGTCTTTTTAAGTCCATTAAACAAGTATCTCTTTGCTTTTTCTATATTTCTAGTATTGTTTGCTTGTTCTTTTCTGGTTGCCCACCGACAATTCAAAGGAAAATAACCACTATTATTATTAATTCTATCTAGCGTCAGTCCCTCTCTGTAAGAGTTATACATATCTTTATAAAAGTTTCTAAAATCATGCCATCTTTTATATACCCTAATTCCACGACCACCATATCTTTTATAACCGCTACTTTTTTTATTATAACAACGGGCTTTCATATTTATCCAAACTATATAAAAAGATGTCCCATATAATCCAAGAGCTTTTCCAGCATTCCAAGGAACATGACTCTTTTTAAATCTAGTTCTACCTGTATTTTTAAATCTATTTCCAACACTTTTTATCCACTTTTCTTTTGTATCTTTTGACATAGCAATTCCTTTATTCCAAGTAGTTCTTATTTTTATCATTGCAACTTTAAATAATAAGTTCCGTCCTGTAATAACAACTTACTTATGCCATCCTGCAGTAATAAATATCCTGCGGAAACATTTAAATCGCCTTTAACAAAATTCGTTGAATTAACACTACCTTTTGTGAAATTAGTTGCATTCAAACTGCCTTTGGTAAAATTCGTGGCGTTTAAACTACCCTTAGTATAATCAGTTTTTGCCATTAAATACTAGCAGGAGCCGGAGAAGCCAACTTTAATTGAGATTCAGCTATCTTATTTTCTGTTTTGACTGTTCCGGCCAAAGCTTGTAATGCTATTGACATTTCCTCTGACCTTGCTGCTGGTGGAGTTGGTTTTTGGGTAGTTGGACCCGCCTGCGGTGTTGCCGGAGGCATAGCACCGACTTGAGGATTAGTTTGCGGCACTGGTGGCGCTACTTGAGAAGGTCCGGCAGGAGCCGAAGCCGAAACTTGGTCTAAAACTGAGGCATTCATACCCCTTTTCTGCATAGCGGCCTTAAGTGCCTGAATCCCTCCAAGACCTATCCCGAATTGACCTGTGTTTGCTTCCATATAATTCTCCTTTAAAATTGATAAATTTGACTTTTTATATTATAATATAGCCAGTATGTTGTGGAAAATATTTATACTAATCCTAGTTATTATTTCTTTGCTTCCTAAAGGCGATTAAAGGCCAGTTGCTATTCTTCCTAATGTTGCTTTCCACAATAATCTTCCTGCTGCTTTTGGCAATTCAAAGCTAAATCTTAATAAAGAACGGTTTTTATATACTTCCGGTGCTAATTCTTTAAGTTGTCTTAAACCTTCTTTATATAAATCATCATATAATGCCGCTTTGGCTGACGATTTTATTCCGCCACCTTTTAAATAGGTAGTCCGCCCCCATGTTTCCATTCTTTTGAGAAGATTAGGAATACTGTCAATTTTACTTAGAAAACCTTTTTGTTTAACAAATTCTTTTGCTATATCTGGGTCTTGTTCCGCAAGTTCTTTTCCTATTTTCACAAACTCATCAACCTGGGGTTTAACTCCTTTGTATAATTCTGCGGCTTTTGTTTGTGCTTCTCCAAGTATTTTTCTTGGAGATAAACTTTCTATTTTTTCTCCAACTTTGACTACTTTGCCTTTAATATCCCTTTTTGTCGCTTGTTCTACTGCTTCTTCGGTTACTTCCATTCCGCCTTTTTTTGTTAATAACTTCTTTCCTATTCCTTTAATCATTCCTGGTATTTCCGCAGTTCCGGCAACATCAATAGCAGCCAAAGCGGCACGTTGTAAAGTTGGTTCTTCAATCGACTCGCTAAATAGTTCCTGTATGTTTTCGGCACTAAAACCAACTTGCTGTAATGTATCATTTGCCACCTGTTGAAGTTTTCTTTTTTGCTCTGGGTCGTCTATGGTTAATGACTTATCAAACGCCCTATTTGCCATTTCTATTGCTTGGTCTTGTGATTGTTGTAATCCTCTACCTTCCTCACCTTGTAAACCTAAACCAACACCAACATCTTGAGCCAAATTAAGAGCCGCCCCTAAGAAGAAATTAACAACGGGATTTCTTTTGGGTTTTTCAGGCGTTACTTGTTCTTCTTCTCCAATAACTTGTCCAGCTAATTCTTTTTCATCACCTACTATTTTTTTTTTGCCTGTTTCCTGGTCTAAGGCTTCTTGGGTTAAATCAGGAGCTTTCTTCCCACCTAATAAGGTTTTAACATCATCAAACCACGCCGTTGCTTCAGCATTAGTTGAACCAGGTCCAGGAGCAGCCTCAATAAGCGCTTTAGCTTCTGCTTCCTGTGGAGTACCGGAACCAAATGCTTGAGTAAATACACCCCTAAAAGTATTAAGGGCGTTTTTGTATTTATTTACATCCTGTTGAAGTTCACCTGCCACCACACCAGACATAGCTACTTTTGCTTTACCAAATGTTCTTGAAAGTAATCCCCCCTCACCAGCTAAAGATAAATCCTCTTTTGTTCCGAGATTTTCTTTTGCGCCTCGGCCAAATCTACTTTGTAAAATATCTAACGCTTCTTCTGCTACCCTTTTTTGTGGTTTTAATGGGTCTGGTTCTCCTTCTCCGCTTCTTATGGCTTCCAGTTTTTGTTCCGCCTCAGTTCTTGCTAAAGTTGCTTCTGCAGACTGACCTTGCTGGTATTCTGCCACTAAGTTAGGACTGATTGTTCCTAATTCACTTGGGTTAATACCAGTCTTTACTTCACCGGTTTTCTTATTGTAGATGTCAACTGTTCCGTCTGGATTGTATTTACTTATCGGCATAATTTACCATCCGCTATCAGCACCTAAAGTTTGTAATTTTGGAGCTATCCCTTTTGCAAAACTCTGGATTTCCTGTCCAGTTTCAGGGTTGATTAAAGCAATCCTATCGCCTAAATCCGTAAAAGTTCCCTGCGTTTGCGCCAAGTCAACGGCTCTTTCCATTTCCGCAAGCCGTCCGGCATTTGCCAATTCCTGAACGCTTAACTGTCCTTGTGTTTGAAGTTTCTGCAATGCTTGATCTACTTGCGACTTTACATTATCCCTGAATAATTGAACCTGGTTTTTAACATTCTCGCCTAAAAAACCTGCCTCAATCTCATAAGGCATTATCGCCCTCTCAGCCCTTCTTCCAAGTTCTGCCTCGCCAAACTGGGCTTGCTGGTAAGCTGTCTGCGCTCCTGGCGCCAATTTAGCCACGTCTGCGGCAATCATCCGTTCAAGTTGGTTCTGGTTTACGTCATAACCCCTTGCTCCTGCGGTAACTCTTTCCGGCGCCAGCCTGACAAGTTCTCCTTGAGTAAAAGCGGTTTCCCTTAATTGGGGAAGGCCAAGTTCCTGTTCAATGGCTCCCAAAGCGGCCGGAACTTCGGTTTTAAACCTGCCTAGAAATTGCCCTTGCTGTTCCTGTTGTTTCCTTAAAAGCTCCTCTGCGGCTCTTTGCGAAGCGCCGAAGTCAAATGAAGGGGCTTGAAATCCGCCTCCGCCTCCGGCATATTGTCCTCTGCCTGCAGAAAACTCCGCTTGCGCCTTTTCATAACCCCCTGGAATTGCCCTGATCCTGTCAAGTTCCGATTGCCTACCGCTTTCCCTTAAATATCTATCTAAATCAGCCATATATTATAAAAAAACCCCAACTTGCGTTGAGGTAATTTCCCCTTAATTTAATTTAAAAACTTCTGTTTATCTAAAAAAAATCACTTTCTTTATAGATGAGCTTAGGACAAAGGTTGCTGCCAAACCTAAGCCCTTCTGTAAAAAAAGTGAAAGCAACCTTTTCGTCCTGTCTTTTTTTCATTATACCACAAAATCAATTAATTTATGACCCATTGTGTTCAATAATGCTGTCTGTGCCATTATCCCGATAAGCTCCGCTGCCACCACTCAAGAAGTTTCCGACAACGATATTATCAGTTGCGGTTGCGTCTATATCTACTCCATAAGTAGAACCACCAAGCCTATTGCCTGTAAAAGTATTCTTGTTTGAACCAGTCTTTATTTTTACTCCTGCAGTATCACCTGAATTTATAGAATTGGCAGAAAAGTGGTTGTCATCACCACCAACAATTTCTACACCATAACCACTAGAAGTAGAGATGGAGTTTCCTATAAATTCATTCGGAGAAACAGCCCCTATATAAAAACCACCAACAGAGTTTTGGAACTGGTTGCCTATAATTTTATTCTGAGCAGTCGCTAAGGAAATTGCTACCCCGCTGTAATCATTTGTATAATTCTTTTCAATAACTACTATCGAACTGGAAGCTCCAACTGATTGAAAAAATGTTTCGCTTTCTATTCCTTCATTAGCAATTATATTTATCAGACGGCCTTTGTTGGAATATATATCAATTTTGTTATTCCTGAATAACAACCCTTCAATATTAATTCTCTGATTAGAAGTAATTTCAGGAGGCACAGTAAAATTATTTTCAATATAAATAGCACCATTCGCATTATTACTATTTTTTATTGTTAAAAGTTTAATATCAACATTTCTGATATCTTTAATTACTATTGAACAAGTTGTGCTATTTTGAAAATCAAGGATTACATCAGCCTTCGATAAGCCATCGATAGAAATATCATCATACAAAGTAATATCATTCTTAATATGATAAGTTCCAGGCATAATTAAAACCCTGCCGCCACCAAGTTTATTTGTAAATTTGATTGCTTCCTGAATATTAGAAAATTCTCCTACACCCTTACCAACAATCGCAGAAATTGCCCTTTCTGAACCCGGTTGAAACCTACGTCTTGAAGCTCCGGGTAAAATACCCCTTTGGGTAAGCCTTTTAGTTGTTGTAGACATTGGCTTATTAGGAGATAATGTAGGAAAATTTACCATAATTACAAATATTATTATTGTTAGTATCAACCACTTGGCTAGTTTTGCCATATGCATATATTATACCATACGATACCTAATTTTAGGCTTCCTTATCAAGCGGGTCAAAAACAAACGAAACAGAAGTTATCTTCGGGAAGGTATTGCTTGTTGAAGCCAAATCAAACCCAAACTCAGCCTCTTTGCAAACAGTATTTATGAAAACCTTAGCCTCAGTATCGCCGACTGTACTTGCCGCCGTGCCGGTTGTAAAAGAGGCAGTTCTATCAAGTTTATGCTTGGCGGTAACAGACTGTCCGATCGTCAAAGCCTCAAAGGTTACAACAACCTTTATGGCCTGCATATTATGGTCAGGACTTCCTCCGTCAAAAATAAGACTTTCCCATGAACCGGCTGCCAAAGCACTGTCTCCCAAAGCGATTTTACTGACTTCGTAGGTAGTCGCCCCTGTCTGGCCACCAATATAAATATCCTTGCCAAAAACTGTTACCATAGAAACTTTTACATTTGTTCCCTGCGTGTCCAATGTAGAAAGAAGATAACTCATGTTTAAAACTTTCGGCAGTTTACTATCCTCACTGCCGAAATCATAAACTCCTTGCTCAAATCCGGTGGTATCGTCAGTGCCAGCAGCATAGCCAATCAAAGTATTTCCTTCATACTCGGCAATAGCCCCAGGATAAACTTCGACATATTTACCCCTGGCAAGTTTCGGGATTTTGGCAAAATTCTCCTCAAGTTCAGCCTGTGCCGAAGAACGGTAAACCGCCCCTTTATGGCCGTAAACGCCTAAAAGCTGGTTGTTGCTTGTGCTTAAAGCATTACAAGCGCCAACTGTTATATCAGTTGAAAAGTTAAAGGTTGAAGATATGCCATCCCAATAAAATCTTTTGGCCGCCTCAGCTTCCCTAAGCGTGCTTCCTTTAAAAGCCTCGGCCACCACATACTCGTCAGTTTTAGCCATCGCCCTGATTGTAAATCCAGCCGGCAGGATAATTTTGTTAGGGTAATAATTGGCCTTATCATAAGTGGCAATATACCTTTCGTTCCCTATAGCCAACAGATTAAGGTGGTGAACTATCGGGTGGAATGTGGTTGAAATCAAAGTCCCGTACTGGACAGTATATTCAGCCGCTTCTAAATTCGTGGCCGTGCTTGTATCAACACCACCATCAGCCACAGTCGAGGTAACGTGGAAATGGTAATCCTTGCCACTTTCTACTCTCAAGACAGAGGCGAAAGTAAAAGTAACATCACCTGTAGCCATGCTTCCATTGGCAATAGCCTTGGAACCGATTGAATTATTTGCGGTGTCATGTAAAGTGACTGTCCAGTTGCCGGAACCAACCACGTCAACATCTATTGTTATTGAAACAATAGGGTCTTTAACCGCTGTAAGGGTTTGTCTTGCGGTAGCCGCCTCAGAAATAGAAGTGGGGGGGACATAATCAGCTGCACCAGTGCCACCGCCGGTATCCTGCAACTGGGTGGATATCCACCAACTAGTAAGAGCATCATCAAAAGCCGGAGTGCCGTCTAATGGGCCATAGCGGCCAAGTTCTGTGGCCAAGGCATAATAAAGGTAGTTGTCAAAAACCAATAAACCTTCTCCAGCGCCGCCAGACACCTCTCTTGAGTTAGTAAAGGCGTCATCACTATCGACTGTGTAAATATTGCCGCCGGAATCGTAAACATAGCGGTTGGTTGACCAGGGCGAACCGTCAGCCATCCAGTGAGGCAATCCGACTACAGTTGTTGAAGATTTTTTAGTCGCTTTTCTTGATAAAGTGATAAAAGAAGGATCGGAAAATGGATTTAAACCTTTCGAAAAACGACAGGCATTAGGGATATCGACTTTTTCCGATGTCGTAGCAATTGCACCATCAAATCGAAAAATGGTTAATGTTTGCTCAGGCATAATTAAGATAGATCAGTGGCATATACTTTATCGTGGGCTGTTCTTTGCGGGCTTCTCCTTTGGACTAAAGCACTGTCGTTTCTGTCCTCATACCTTTCAATCGCTTTTATTAACCCGCCAACTACTTTTGTTCTATCCCTGTTGTTGTTATTAAAATCTCCGGTATAATATTTGTTTTCCCAAGCCTGGGCTTTTGTTATATCCTGCCTTTTCTCGGCAAAATAGTCGGATGAAGTGCCATAAACCAAAAGTTCGTGCGTATCAGCCGGAATTTCAGGACATTCGCCCATGATATAGCTTGCACCCGCCTCCGTGCCTTCCTCAAAATATGTTTCAAGGGTAACTGCTGTGGTGCTGTCAACGCTATGGATTCGATACCAGCTTCCTCTTGACTCGCCATTGGTATCGGCCAAAGAAAACCACTCTCCGGCCACCACATTATTACTGGTAGAAAAGGCGGTGCCTGAGCCGGTGATAGTTACGCTGTTTTCGGTTGCGGTAACAGTTGCGGTAGTATAATCGCTTTTTGTCATCCCGCCCGCCCTGATGTTATAAACAATCGTAGCGGTGTATTCATCCTGGGGAATGGGATAAATGCCAAAGTCATCACGCCTGTTAAAAAACTTTTCAGGGATTGCACCTGCCGCAATATCAATGGCATTAAGCCTATTCCATTCGGCATAGCCAAAAATAGGAGTTAGTGGATAATCCTGGCTTCCGATAGTGATTTTCAAACTTTCAACACTTCTTATGTTTGGCGGGTAGTAGTAATACTGCTGGTCTGCAACAGTGGAAAATGTATCGGTAACTTGCATTACCCATGAAGGTAAAGCGGAAACAATATTCTCATATCTTGTGTTTAAACGTTGTTTAAAAAAGGTCAATGAGGCGGTTGAAGTATCGCCACCTGAACCGTCCTGACACCTTGATTGTAAATCAGTAAAAGTTAAACGCAAAAAACCTCCTTATTCTTTTTTATTTTCCAGAATATCGCAAATCCTGCCGCAAACCAATGGGGTTATGTTAGCAACCTCATTAGCTCTTTTCTTGATAAATGTTATTTCTTCCGAGGTAAAATCCACATCCTTTTTTGACTGCCAGATTTTTGTGCTGAGTTGATAAATCCGTCCCTTTTCTTCCGGCTTGCTAGGCAATGCCTGGCCTTGTGCGTTTAAAATTACCCCGTTTATGGCCAAGTTTATGGCATCCCTTAAAAGCAAATCCCTTTCTTTCCTTACTTTTACTTCCTTACCGTCTTTTTTGACGGTATCCTCATCCAAAGTTTTCATGTCCTTGCCTTGATAATCTTTAAGCACTTGTTTTATATTTACTCTCATTTGTCCTCCTTTTTGGACTTATTTAATATTAACTTATTCTACCACACTAATTATTTAATTATTTGACCTTGAAATTTCGCACCAATCTGTCCCATTGAAAATAAGGGTAATGGTGTCATTTAGACCTAAAACAACGGCAGCGCCACCGGCAAGTTGAGTATTAACGCTATCGTTTATGGTAACAGTGTTGGCATCATTAGTCCCCTCGATCACGATTACCTGTCCGGTTATCCCATTTGCTATCGCCGGATCTGCACTAAGAGTTACCGCCCCAAGGTTGCCAACTACCCTTAAATAAGAATTGGCAACTGCTATTGCCCCGTCATTGGACATACTCTGAATAGCGCCTTGGGATAAAGATGTGGAATAAAAAGTGGCCTTTACCAAATCGTTAAACTCAAAATAATCCTCGGTCTCCATCCAGGTAAGCGTTCCATCGTGGTCTTGACCAGTCATTATAAGTATGGGGTCTGTCGTGGTGTCATTGCCAATATACAAATCACCCTGAACTCTTACAGACGGGCCGATAAACCTATGCTGGGTAGTCGCCCCATAATCCATGTAACCGTCATTTAAGGAATCAATATATTCGTTTTTATCATCTTGGGTAAAAGCGATTTTATCTTTTACAAGAACATCACCATTTACTTCTAGTCTAGCTGAAGGAGATCCTTCGTTAATTCCAACATTCCCTCCTCCCAATACTAATGAAACTATTTGATTTGCCACCGTCGTTGAGGCTAAAACTGAAAAGACAACATTTGTTTGGGCCGAGTCAACAATTCTAAAGGATTTTACATCAACCAAAGGCATTAAATCCAATGTTGTTGACGCTCCGCTACCTGAAGTGGTAAATTTCCAAGCCCTCTCAGTATTAAAAACCAACAAATCGGCATTGGCGGCATTTGATAAAGTCAGTTTATCAATATAGGCATTAGCCCAGTAATTTGAAGAAGTCCCTAAGTTATCCGTTGAGTCGGTGTCAGACCTTATACTATTACCTATTGTAATTATTCCACCAGTAGGCTGAAGAACAAGCTGTCCTAAAACAGCATCTATAACAAGACTTCCCTCAGTATTCAAATAAAATTTTGCATATTCAAGTTGGACATCATCAGCACTATCCCAACCATAAATCCTAAATTCCTTATTCGGCATAGAACCAGCGTCAGCACTTTCAAAAAGATAAATGCCAGCATCACCTAATTTGTTTATGCTCAGATGGTCAGTCGTAAACTCAAGAGTATTATTTGCAGAAATAAATAGTTTATCTATATACGCATTGGCAAAATATTTAGGCGTGGAAGAACCTAAATCTATGGCACTATCGGTAGCAGGGACAAGCGAAGCGTTGATGGCAACTGAGTCTAGGTCGTCTAATGCTTTACTGGCTAATCCTGATAGGTCTTGGTCGCCAGTATTAGCGCCAGATATTGAAGATGCGCCAGCACCAATTG